>NPID01000477.1_pt2 | contig 10864 bp, 10 predicted proteins | sample 8637491 | NCBI WGS metagenome assembly NPID01 (sample SAMN07420843, study PRJNA396082) | bioreactor metagenome | isolation source: sample BA6 brine-fed electro-methanogenic bioreactor BA | place: Japan: Kochi | collected 2016-06-14 | reverse complement strand
CCGACGACTACCTGGTCAAGCCTTTCGCGCTGCAGGAGCTGGAAGTCCGCCTCGCCGCGCTGGTGCGACGATCCCGGGGCGGGGTCTCCACCCCGGTGCTCCGGGTGGCGGACCTGGAGCTGGACCCGGCAAGCCGGCGGGTGCGCCGCGGGGGCCGCACCCTGGAACTGCCGCCCATCTCCCTGCGCATCCTCGAGCTGCTGCTGCGGGAATCCCCGCGGGTGGTGAGCCGGGCCCAGATCGAACGCGTGGTGTGGGGCGACTCGCCGCCCGACAGCGACTCCCTGCGCGCGCACATGCACCTGCTGCGCGCCGCCATCGACCATCCATTCACGCGGCCCCTGCTGCGCACCGTGCGCGGGGTGGGTTACCAGCTGGCAGACCCGGATGAGATTTCGTCGTAGCCTCCGGGCCCGGGTGGTGCTGGCCTTCGCCCTGTTCGGCGCGGGCCTCAGCCTGCTGCTGATGGCGGGTCTCTTCGTGGCGGTACACGACCTGGAGCGGCGCCTGGTCGACGAGGCGCTGACCGCGGAGCTGGAGGACTACATCAGCCGGCGCAACCGCAACCCACACTCGCCGCCCCCCGACACCACCACGGTGCGCGGCTTCGTGGAGCCGAGCGAGCGCTTCAGCCGCGACATCCCGGCGGCGGTCCGCTCGCTCCCGGAGGGCCGACACGCCCTGGTGCTGGCGGACCGCCCCTACCTGGTGGCCGTGGCCGAGCGTCATGGCAGCCGTTTCTGGCTGCTCTACGACGAAAGCCAGGTATTGCGCCGGGAGCGGCAGATCATCCTCATCCTGGCGGGCGCGGCCCTGCTCATGACCCTGCTCTCCGCCGCCGGAGGGCTGTGGCTGGCGGGACGGGTGATCGCCCCGGTCAGCCAGCTGTCCCGCCGGGTACAGACACTCGGACCGGGCGACCTGCCCGCCGCGCTGGGCCAGGACTACCCCCGGGACGAGGTTGGCGAGCTGGCGCGGGCCTTCGAACGCTTCCAGCGCCGCCTGCAGGCATTCATCCGGCGGGAACGCGCCTTCACCGCCGACATCAGCCACGAGCTCCGCACTCCGCTGGCGGTCATCTCGGGCGCCGCCGAGGTCCTGCTCACCGACCCGGCGCTCGAATCCCGGGCCCGGGCCCGGGTGGAACGCATCGCCCGCGCCGTGGACGAAATGGGAGAGCTCACCAGCGCGCTGCTGGTGCTGGCCCGCGAGGAGGCCGGGGAGGCCGTCACCACGGCCCAGTGCGACGTGGACAGCCTGATCCACGAGATCGTGGAAAAACATCGCCACCTGCTGCGGGACAAGCCGGTGACGGTGGAGCTCGGTGCCGATGACTCCCCCTGCGTGGCGGCGGAGCGCACCCTGCTGGCGGTGGTGCTGGGCAACCTGGTCCGCAACGCCTTCACCTACACCCGCGCGGGGCGGATCAGGATCCACCTGGACCGGGACGGGGTGGTGGTGGAGGACACCGGTCCCGGCCTTCCCCAGGAGCTGGGGGAACGGATCCTGGAGCCCCACGTCTCCGGCCCCGGCAGCGCCGGCGCCGGCATCGGGCTTTCGCTCGTGCGCCGGATCTGCAACCGCTACGGCTGGCGGTTGGAGCTGGCCAGCCAGTCGGGGGAGGGCACCCGCGCCCGACTCCGCTTCGGTTCGCAACACACCCCGTCTTGACCTTTCCTTGACATCCGCTTGACCTCGCCTTCACCCGCCTGGCGTTAGCATTCCGGGAGCCACGCAGGATGCCAGCCGGCCTCCGTGCGTCCCCGGAATCAGTGGAGGAGGACGACATGTCCCAGTCCCAGTACGAAACCCTGCCGCGCCGGCCCGTGACCGACGCCGGCACCTGGCAGCCGCGGCGCCGGGTGTTCCTCACCCCCTCGCTGGCCATCGCCCTGCTCAGCCTGGCGCTGGTGCTGGCGCCCGAGCTCAACGGTGCGCCCGGCTGGGTGCACCACGTCACGCCCATCTGGGGCCTCGTCGGTGCCCTGCTGGCCGGCATGCTCGGGCGGGTGCGCCTGCGGCGCGAGGTGACGCTGAACCACCCCGGCCTGGCCGGCATTGCCGGCGGTCTCACCGCCCTGGTGCTGATGGTCGGCGTGGCGGAGTGGCCCGGCGGGCTGTAAACCCCGTAATCCGTAGTTCAGTCCGTACTTCCGACCCTAGCTTATTCGGGCCGCAGCACCCGGTGCCGCGGCGCAAGGAGTCTATCGAACTTGTCAGTCACAACAGAACACTGGTCGGCGCGCAAGGGGCGTGCCGGAAAGGGGAATCTCCCGGCCTGGCTTGTGCGCATGCTGCCCTTCATGCGTTGGCGCCACCGGGTTACCCGGGACACCCTGCGCAATGATTTCGTCGCCGGTCTCACCGGCGCCATCGTGGTGCTGCCCCAGGGCGTCGCCTTCGCCACGATTGCCGGCATGCCCCCGGAGTACGGTCTCTACGCCGGCATGATTCCGGCCATCGTCGCGGCCCTGTTCGGTTCCTCCTGGCACCTTGTCTCCGGTCCGACCACCGCGGCCTCCATCGTACTGTTCTCGTCGCTGAGCGTATTCGCCGAGCCGGGCACCGCGGAGTACGTCGGCCTGGCGCTGACCCTCACGGTCATGGTGGGCGTCATCCAGCTGGTGATGGGGCTGGCCCGGCTGGGCACGCTGGTCAACTTCATCTCCCACTCGGTGGTGATCGGCTTCACCGCCGGCGCGGCGCTGCTCATCGCCAGCAACCAGTTCAAGCACTTCTTCGGCATCGAGATTCCCCGTGGCGGCCATTTCCACGACACCATCCTGTCCCTGTTCAGCCAGTTGGGGGATATCAACATCTACGTGACCGCGGTGGGGCTGGTGACGCTGCTCACCGGTATCGCCGCCCGCCGCTTCCTGCCCCGGCTGCCGTACATGATCATCGCCATGGTGGCCGGCAGCCTGGCGGCGCTGGGGCTGAACGCCGCCTTCGGAGAGTCGGTGACGGCCATCCGCACCGTGGGCGCGCTGCCCGCGGCGCTGCCCCCCCTGTCGATGCCCGACTTCTCCCTGCACACCCTGCGCGAACTGGCCCCGGCGGCACTGGCCGTGACCCTCTTCGCCCTGACCGAGGCGGTCTCCATCGCCCGCTCGCTCGCCATCCGCGCCGGACAGCACATCGACGGCAACCAGGAGTTCATCGGCCAGGGCCTGTCCAACATCGCCGGCAGCTTCTTCTCCGGCTATGTCGCCTCCGGCTCCTTCAATCGCAGCGGCCTCAACTACGAGGCCGGGGCCAAGACCCCGATAGCGGCCATCTTCGGCGGCAGCCTGCTGATGGTCATCGTGCTGTTCGTGGCGCCCTATGCCGCCTACCTGCCCAATGCGGCGATGGCCGGCATCCTGTTCCTGGTGGCCTGGGGACTCATCGACTTCCACCATATCCGCAACATCATCGCCACCAGCCGCTCGGAGACGGCCGTGCTGGCGAGCACCTTCTTCGGCACCCTGTTCCTGGAGCTGGAGTTCGCCATCTTCCTCGGCGTCATCCTGTCGCTGGTGCTCTACCTGAACCGCACCTCGCGGCCGCGGGTCATCTCCCGGGTGCCCGATCCGAAGGTGCCGGGGCGGCATTTNNACCACCGACCCGGCTCTGCCCGAGTGCCCCCAGCTCAAGATCGTGCGCATCGACGGCTCGCTGTTCTTCGGCGCGGTCAGCCACATCCGCGAGTCCTTCAGCCTGTTCCTGGCCCGCCAGCCCGAGCAGAAGCATCTCGCCATCATCACCTCGGGCATCAACTTCATCGACGTGGCCGGTGCCGAACTCCTCGTGCAGGAGGCCGGCTCCCGCCGCCTCAACGGTGGCGGCCTCTACCTGGTGGGCGCCAAGGACGGGGTGTGCAAGCCGCTGCAGAACGGTGGCTATCTGGACGAGATCGGCCGGGATCATGTCTTCGCCTCCAAGTCCGAGGCCATCGGCAGGATCTTCGAACAGCTCGATGCCGACGTGTGCCGCAACTGCACCCGGCGCATCTTCTCCGAGTGCCAGGCGCTTCCCCTGCCCGCGACAGGGGGCTGACAGCCTCACCGTTTGTACCCCGCCGGGCGCGCAAGGATCGGACGCCCGGCGTTTTTTTTACTGCCCCGGTTCGCGCACCCCGATCACCACCTCCTGGCCGGACCAGCCCGTCAACTCCCCGCGCCAGGTCAGCTCGACGGTCTCCCCGCTGCCGAGGCCGGCATCCGTCAGCAGCGCCCGGTGCAGGCCGAAACCGGCCGGCACGGTCGCCACGTCCCGCACCTCCCGCCAGCCGTTCCGCCCCCAGTGCACCACTCCCGCCTCGGGCAGGCAGACGCACAGNNCGCTCCCCCCGCCACAGGGTCCGTATGGGCGCCCAGGGGGTCCACACGGCCAGGGTCGGCGCCGGCGGCCGGCCGCCATAGCGCCGCCAGACCGGGGCCGGCCGATCGAACGGCCGGCCGAGCCGCCTGGATGCCTGCAGCTTCACCAGCTCCGCGTGGGCCCAGGCCAGCGGCATCGCCGCCCCGGTCGGACGGCCCGCCGGGTGTTCAGCGTCGGCGGGCGGCGCCGCGTCCCAGACCTGCTCCGGCAACAGGCCGAACGGACCGGCCATGGCCGCCATCGCCAGGAGGTAGGGGAGGGGATCCTCGCCCGCTGCCAGGGCGTAGTGGCCCCGTTCACCGGTGAGGAGTGGCCAGGCCCGGCCGCGTCCGGCGCCGTCGAAGGGGCGCCCGTCGGGATGCTCGCCGTAGCCGTCGCCGTTGTAGCGGTGCCACGCCGGTCCGCGGGGGGTGTCGGCCCGCAGCAGGGCGTCGGCGATCCTGACGCTGTCGCGCACCAGGGGTTCACCGGGCAGGCGCAGGCCGAAGCGCACCAGCTGCAGGAACTCGAGGCCCACCTGTTCGCTGGCCGGCAGGCCCGGGTCGTGGGCGCGGTTGCGGATGGGCAGGCGGCGGTCGAGCGCGCCGCGTTCCTGCACGACCTCCGCCGGGGCAACCCGCACGTAGTAACCAGCCACATCGTAGCGCCGCGCCAACCCCGTTCCCTGTACGGCGGTCCAGCTTTCCAGGCGGGTATTCCAGAAATCGGCCACCGCCAGGGCGGTGTCGCGCTCTTCCTGGTCCAGGAACCCGGCCCCCGCCACCAGCGCCGCGATACAGACCGCCAGGGTGAAGGGGCTGACCCCGCTGTCCTCCTCCCAGCGATCCTGCTCCGATGCGGGGCCGTGGCGAATGATGAAGCCGAGCGCCCGGCGCACCATCGTGGCGACTTCGATGCCGTCCCTGGCGTCCTGCTCCTCCAGGGCGGCGGCCAGCAGGACCGGAAACGCCGCCTCGTCCAGTTGCACGCCGTCCCAGTAGGGCTTGCCGCCCAGCCACTGGTTCTGCGACCAGTGGCCATCGGCATACTGGGAGGCGATGAGGTAGCACAGCACATCCCGCGCCTCGCCGGCGGCGCCAAGGGCGAGCAGGGCGCCGGCGCACTCCACCAGGTCCCGTGGCCAGACCAGGTGATAGCCGCCGCGGTCATCGCGGGACTCGCCCCAGGGAATGCTCAGACTCGCCACCATGGCGCCCGGATAGATGCGGTCCTGGTGGCAGCGCAGAACCAGTGCGGAGGCCGCCAGGCAGTTCTCCAGTGCTTCCGGCAGGGCGGGATCACCGGCGGCCGGAACGCCGCCATGGGCGGCAAGGCGCTGCGACCAGTCGCGCACCTGCCGCTGCCAAGCCGTGGCGAACGGCCGGGCCAGGGCACTGAAGGCCAGGGTGGCGGCCGCCTCCCGGCTGGTGGCGATGCCGAGGGCCACGGTCGAGCGGCGCTCGAGGGGCGCCAGCAGAGCGACATTGCCGGGTCCCGCACACCGGTAGTGCCAGGCCATCCGGCCATTGCGCCTGAAATCCTGCCAACCGTCGCTGACGCCCACGTACCCGGCACTGCCCGGTCCGCACCCATCCGACTGTCCCGCAGCCACCGCCGCCAGGGCCAGCCCGAACGGTCCCTGCTCCGCCCACAGCACATTGCGGCCGCGGTGACGCCCCGCCGCGGCGCGGTTGCCGAGCCCCGTGCCACCCAGGTGGGGCGCCAGCAGGACGTAGGGGCGCAAGTCCCCGTCACCCTCGAGCGTCACCTCCAGCAGGAGCACATCCCGATCCGCGTCCGGGACCACCCGGAGGGTGAGTGCGAAGCGGGGATGGCGGTGCACCACCTGCAGTGCGGGCACCCCGGGCCGGGCCAGGCTCAGGTCGGGCGCCGGTAGCCGCTTCACCTCCACCCAGAATCCCCGCCCGTCGGCCACGATGAAACCGAGATCGCGCACCTGGGGGATATCGATGCGCGGGTGGTAGACCTCGGTGACGATGCCGCCGGCGACGGTGAACCAGAGCCTCGACGCGCCCAGGCTGCAACCCACCAGCTGTTTGCGGCTGTCGGTCCAGGTGGGCGTCAGCCCCGGCTTTCCCGGCGCCTCCATGGCCTGCTCCTCAACCGTGCTCATCCGCACCCTTCCTGTCTGCGGCTACCGCATCCCGCAGGCGCTGTTCGAGNNCGGCGCTGACGCTGCAGCAGGACCTCGTGCTGCAACCTGCCGAATGACCGGCTATCCGCGTTGTCCACGCTGAACCGCTGCGTCCGTTCGGCCGGTTCCGGCGCGCCCTCTCCGGCCAGTGGACAGGCCGTCAGTCCGCTGTCCCGCGGGCAGCGCGACACCAGGGTGTGGAGGGGCAGTGCATGGTGGGTGTCCGGTGCCCGCAGACAGGCACAGACCGGTGACCGGTCAGCCGCACCGGTCCATCCGGTCCAGATCAGCCGGGGCGCCCGCGCGCCATAGCGGTAGAGTTCGCTCCAGCGGTGCGAGCGTTGCAGGCGGCGCCAGGTGAGGAGGGCCTGGCGGGCGGTTGCGGGGCAATGGCACTCCGGCCCCGGGATTTGCCCGGCCGCCGCAGGCCCGATCGGGCGGAAGCCCGCAAACAGGCTGATGGTGCCCAGGGGACGCCCGGCATCGGATCGCGCCTCCAGCGCCGCGAGCAGGGCGGCATCGACACGGGCCAGGGTCGCGGCCGTGAAGACCAGCCCCACATGCACGCTGACGCCGGCATGGACCAGCTGGGGCACGACGGCCAGGCCGGCCGGCGTCCCCGGGACATGCACCACCACGTTGGGTTGAACCAGCAGCCGGCGGAGATGGCGGACCTCGGCGGACAGTTCCTCCGCGTGCAGGGCGTGGCGCGGATGGACTTCGACGCTCACCAGGCCCTGTTCACCGCCGCTGGAGCGATAGACGGGTAGAAAACGCTCCGCGGTCATTGCCGCCAATTCCAGGTAGAGATGCCGGTGGAGCGAGCCCAGTGTGGTACTGGCCCGGATCCCTCCCACCCGTGCCGATTCACCCGCCAGCCCGGGGATGGCGTCCTCCAGCCGCAGCATGGTGCCCGCCAGTTCCTCCCCGAACGGCAGCCGTTCAAGCTCTCCGGAGGTGATCAGCGCGGGGCTGACGCCATCCAGCCACATGCCGTGGCGCCGGGTCGGTTCCGGGATCCGCTCCGGGGCCGCCGTCTTCGGGTGCCGTGAAGTCGTGTCCATGGCCGCGTCCCTCGCCACCGGAGCCGATCAGGATGCCGTGCCGGCAAGCAACTGGAGGAGGCTCTTCTCGGCGGCGGGGAGCAGATCGGCTGCGGGCGGCTGCTGCCGGGTCATGATCTGATCCAGGGCCTGCCTGATACTGTCCGCGGCGGCATCGAGGGGCAGATCGATCCAGTCCCGCACCAGCGTCCGGTCCAGCTCCTCCAGCGTTTTCAGCGCCAGGGCATGGTCGGGGGTCTCCAGGGCGCGCTTGGCGTTCTGCAGCAGTTCACGGGCATGTGGCAGGCCGGGATCATTCCCGAGCCGTTCCAGTGCCCGCTCCAGGGGCAGCAGGTCGACCAGCGCCTCGCGGTTGTCCTCGATTTTCAGTTTCAGCTGCAGATAACGGAGCAGGGCGCGCGCCTCACCGGTGGGCTGATCCATGCGGGCAAGGGCGATCAGATCCCGGGCCCATGACAGCGACTCCACCACCCGGGAGAGCGCCTTCTGATCATCCTTCGCCGCCTGGACACCATGCTCGGCCTCGGCAACCTTCTCCAGCGCGGATGCCACCAGCGCGCGGGTGCCCGGCAGGACGGGGGTCGGGGGCGAATCCTGCGCCGCCGCGGCGACGCCGAGGCTGGTGGCGCCGAGTCCTCCCAGCAACAGCAGGATGGCGATGAAGCGGGGCAGGCTGGACATGGGCGAACTCCTTGTGGATTTACAGAATGCGGGTCAGGTAGGCCAGCAGGTAGAGCCCGAACAGGACCATGGACGAGGGCAGACCGATACCGAGCAGACGGCTNNCGGAAGCGGGCCGGCGCCTCGCCCTCCAGTTCCCGCCCGGTGCGGAAGAAGCGCAATGCCGCACAGACGTTCATGACGATTCCCAGGCAGACCAGGGAGAGGCTTACCAGCCAGCTCCCGTTGCCGTGCTGCTGGACACCCTGCAGGCCGTGGGTCTCCACCGCGACGGCCGCCAGGAAAATATCGAATTTCTCCACCAGGAAACCGAGCATCATCACCGTGATGCCGGTGCGGACCCAGGCCAGGAAGGTGCGCTCATTGGCTGCGTGGTCGCGGTAGTGATTGATCATCGTCGTGCGTTGGGCCTCCACCGGTTGGGGGTTGTCGTGTGGGTTGCAACCAGGTCAATGCAACGAGTGCGCCAGAATGGCTATCGCTTTCAATACAGTCGGTTGCGATCTCTGCGTCATATTCAGCCGGTGGTGTTGGTGGTGGATATGAACCGCTGCCGGAAGCAAAAAAAGGGCGGCCGAGAGGCCGCCCGAATGCTCCAGGAGGAGCTGGGGGGTCGGGGGTGTTCAGTCGGCGTCCGGCAGCCGCAGGGCGATGAAGATATTGCTGTCGCCACGCCGGATCAGCAGCGGCAGGCCCTTGCCGTGGGGCAACTCCTTGATGAGCCCGCTCAGCTGGCCGACGTCGGTGACATCCTTGCCGTCCAGGTTCAGGATGACATCGCCCGGACGGATGCCGGCCTCGGCGGCGGGGCCCGGTTCGACACCGGTCACCAGGACGCCGCGCCCGCCTTCCTTGATCGCGTCGCGCTGTTCCCGGGTAAGATTCCTGACGGCCATCTTCAGCACCGCCTTGCCGCCGTCCGGGGCGGCCATCGCCGAGGTCTCCTCGGTCAGGGCCTCGATGGTGACCTTGATTTCCCGCTCCTTGCCGCCACGGAGCACCCGCAGGCCGACCTCGGTGCCGGGCCGCGTGTCGCCCACCAGCGGCGGGAGCTGGGAGGATTGCTCGATGGCCTCGCCGGCGAAGCCGAGGATGACGTCACCGGGCTCGAGGCCCGCCTTTGCGGCCGGGCTGTCCGGCGTCACCTGGGCCACCAGGGCGCCGCGGGGGCGCTCCAGCCCGAAGCTTTCGGCCAGGTCCTGGTTGACGCCCTGGATCATCACTCCGAGCCAGCCCCGTTCCACGTGCCCGGTGGTCTTCAGCTGCTCGACCACTTTCATGGCCACATTGATGGGAATGGCGAATGAGAGCCCCATGTAACCGCCGGTCTTGCTGTAGATCTGGGAGTTGATGCCCACCACCTCCCCGTCGGTGTTGAACAGCGGTCCGCCGGAGTTGCCCGGGTTCACCGCCACGTCGGTCTGGATGAAGGGGACATAGGTGTCGCTGGGCAGGTTGCGGCCCAGGGCGCTGACGATACCCGCGGTCGCGGTGTGTTCCAGACCGAAGGGCGAGCCGATGGCGAGTACCCACTCGCCGACTTCGAGGGTGTCGGAATCGCCCAGGTGCGCGACGGGCAGGTCCTTTGCATCCACTTTCAACAGCGCCACATCGCTGCGCTCGTCCATGCCCACCAGCGTCGCCGGCTTCTCCCGGTGGTCGTTGAAGCGCACGGTGATGCGATCGGCATCCTTGACCACGTGGGCATTGGTGAGGATGTAGCCGTCGCTGGAAATCACCGTCCCCGAGCCGAGGGAACGGACCCGCTGCGGCTGATCCGGACGGTTCTCGAAAAAGCGCCGGAAGAAGTCGTTCAAGGGACTGCCCTCGGGGAGATCCGGCATGCCGGGAGGCAGTTCCGCCACCATCTCGCCATTCTGTTCCGTACTGACGTTCACGACCGTGGCGGCGTTGTTCTTCACCAGGTTCTTGAAATCGGGCAGCGCCGTGGCCTGGGCCATGGTCTGCTGGGACGCGCCCAGCAGGAGAGCCAGTGCGGTCACGGCGGCCAGCAGCGGTTTGTAGTGTCTGTTCATGGTCCTCGTTCCCATACCGCGTGATTCGGATCATTCCTGCCGCACAGCGGGAGCTGTGCTCTGCTGAAACAGGGCAGTTTCCATGCCAATGATGCAACCTGCTGTTTTCACGAAGTGGGCAACCGGTGCCCGGCTGCGGGGATGGTCACGGCTGGTGGACTTCAACCAGGGTCAGGTGGTGGCGGTGGGGATATGCACCGCCGGCCCGGGGGCGGCGGGAAGTGACCTCCCCCCGGCCGGGGCAGGCGCCGGCAGGGCGGACGGCCACGCCGGGTGTCAGTCGGAATCCGGCAGCAGGTGGTACTTCTGGACCCGGTAGCGGAGTGTTTCGCGGGTGGTTCCGAGCGCCCGGGCCGTGGCGGAGACGTTGAAGTCGTGCTTCTCCAGGGCGGTGCGGATGATGTGGCGGTCCATGTCCTCGATGGCCATGCTCCCGTCCAGCGGCAGAAACACCCCTTCGGAGCCGGCTCCGGCGGGAAGGGCGGCGACCGCCCCGGCCGGACTGCCCAGCTGCAGCCATTCGAGGGGGAACTCCTCGCCGTCCGAGAACAGCACGCAGCGCTCCACCACGTTGCGCAGCTCGCGCA
>NPID01001517.1_pt2 | contig 10881 bp, 15 predicted proteins | sample 8637491 | NCBI WGS metagenome assembly NPID01 (sample SAMN07420843, study PRJNA396082) | bioreactor metagenome | isolation source: sample BA6 brine-fed electro-methanogenic bioreactor BA | place: Japan: Kochi | collected 2016-06-14 | reverse complement strand
AATTTTTGCAATTAGACACTAGTTCTGCTGCGACGGAAGTAATTATCCAGCTTTCCCCTGTTAAACTGATACCGATGGCTTCGGTTTACACATTGATGGCAGTCGCCGGAAGAAGGAGATAAGCTATGATGCACGGAAACGGGATGATGGAAGGGATGCCTATGATGGGGGGCGTCGGCTGGATTTTCATGCTTCTGCTCTGGGGGTTCGCCATTGTCGGTGTCATTTGCACGGTGCAGTGGTTTCTCTCCCGAGGAAAATCCGAAAAGGAAGGTAGGCCGTCCCAATCGGCTCTCGACATTCTCAAGAGCCGGTACGCCCGAGGAGATCTCACCGAGGAGGAATATGCCCGGATGAAAAGGGATCTGGAATAACCCTGCCGCTACTACCCGGTCATTTACATTATCCCGACAAAGTTGACATGGTTATGGGGCTGCGATTACCCTTTTAATAGGGCCATTGGTTCTGTCCCTCTGTGAAATAGTCGATACATTACCTGAGGGCGGTACTGCGCCCGATAAGGTGCCAAAAGATGCTGACTCGCTTTTTAACATTTCTTCTGCTCCTGTCGATGCTCGTTCCGACTGGGACACTCGGTTCGATACTGTACCAATGCCGCCTGGACGGACAGGTTCGAGAGAGTTGCTGTTGCCGGGATACAGCGAGCGAACCGATGTTATCGGCCATCTCCGGGGAGCAGGGTGCCTGCTGTGACCTGAAAGTGGCTAAAGACCGGCAGTCTTCGGCGACACATGAGCGAAGCGCACTACAAATCGAGACTTCTCATCCGGTCGGTCTCCCCTCTGCGATTGCCCAATCAAGCCCTCCGGAACCCCCTCTTGACGCCCTTTTCTACGGGGCGTGTTACCGTCCGCCGACGAGTGGACCCCCAGTCTACCTTCGAACCTGTTCCTTCCTGATTTGATCTCCACACACCTCGTCTGAGCCGAGTGAGGGACCGGTGCGTCTTTCGCCGGCCTGTCTGCGGGTTGGTCGACCCTGTTCCAGCCCCAAGCCGACAGATGCTTAACAGAGCAAACAGGTGACCTCACAGAATTGCAGGGCCTTAACCTCCGGGCAGCGCGAAGAGGAAGTCTCCCCGGCAAGCCCGTGTGGTGGCTGATTGCACAGTGAGAGTAATCGTTGTGGAATTAAAGGCATGTTACCAATCCAAAAGAAGATCGGCGTTGCCAGCGGAGACACCAGGAAACATTTTCTGGGGCGCATTCTGGTTTTAAGCCTGGCGATCGGTCTAATGTTGTCAGGCGGGTTTTCGCTCTTGGGAAATTCCGTCGGGAGTATGGCAGGTCACTTGTTGCAGGTCGTCGGCCAGGCTTATGCAAACGACGCCAAATATACCTGCGGCATGCACCCGATGGTGATCGTCGCTGAGCCCGGTTCCTGCCCCATTTGCGGTATGGACCTGGTGCCGCTCAAACAGGGCGGCGCCGCGCAGACCTCTGGCGAACGGGAGATCAAATACTGGGTAGCGCCGATGGACCCGACCTATATCCGTGATGAGCCGGGCACCTCGCCGATGGGGATGGATTTGATCCCGGTTTATGAAGACAGCGCTCCGGAGAGATCGCTTGTCTCAATCGACCCGGTGCCCGCCCAAAATGCGGGAATCCGCACCGCAAAGGTCGTGCGACGAAATCTCTCCCGTACGATCCAGACGGTCGGTGTGGTCGGCTACCAAGAGCCGAAGCAGTTCACCATCAACAGCAAGAGTGACGGTTGGATCGAAAGGCTTCATGTCAATGAATCCGGTCAGCCGGTCAAAAAGGGGCAGCCGCTGCTGGAGCTGTACAGCCCTGACCTGGTCAGCGCTCAAACGGAATTCCTGCTAGCGGAGCGTCACAGTAGGGAGTTTGCCGATTCGCCAATTCCGGCTCTTGCCGAGAGCGCCGAGCGGCTGCTTGATTCCTCCAGACTGCGGCTCAAGCTCCTGGATGTCTCTGATCGCCAGATCGCCCGGTTGAAGGCCAGTGGCGAGGTGCAGAAAACATTGACTCTTTATGCCCCATACAACGGAATTGTCAGTATGAAAATGATCCACGAGGGGCAGTTCATCAAGCGTGGTGACGCCCTGTTAATGCTCTCGGATATCTCCCGGGTCTGGGTCTATGCCGATATCTACGCCAGCGAAATGCCCTGGGTGAAGGTCGGTCAGCAGGCCGATATCATTCTCCCGTATGTTGACAATAAGATGGTGCGAAGCAAAATCTCCTACCTCTACCCCTATGCTGCGGCCAAAACCCGCACAGTGAAGGCTCGATTGGAAATCGACAACCCTGGCCTCGAACTGAAGCCGGATATGTACGTAACCGTGCGACTTCGACCCGACCCGGTCGATAACGCCCTGTCCATTCCCACTGAGGCGATCATTTACTCAGGTGAGAAGCAAACCGTATTCGTCTCTCTCGAAAACGGCAAGTTTGAACCCCGTCGTATCAAAATCGGGGTAGGGGATGACAGTGGCTACACCGAGGTTCGCCAGGGATTGGCCGAGGGGGAGAAGGTGGTGACCAGCGCCCAATTCCTGCTCGATTCCGATAGTCAGTTGGATGAGGCAATCGCAAAGATGTTGGAGCCGACAAGAGCAGAATCCCGCCCCGAGGGGACGGCAAACAATGGGAACGGGCCGGACCTGCCCCAGGACGAAGAAGACCTGTTTTACTGAGGATTGTTTTGGTTGATAACGGCGAACCGGACCGCTGAAGATGAAACCTTCCGCAGCTACAAATGAGAAAGGAGATTAACATGCAAGCACCAATCAGCAGCAGAACCTCAAACCACAAACGGAATGAAAAGGAGCACAAAACGATGAAAACAATTTCTTTGGCACTCTTGGCTCTTAGCTTAGTTATGTCCCCTCTCGGGTCGGTCGCTCAAGCCTCCGGCATGCAAGGGATGGCCATGAAGGGTGACATGACCAAGATCGGCGAGCAAGTCGTAGACGGGGTGAAAGCGATGGCCCATATCATGGTGTACGGAGAGTCCGCCAGGGCATCCATGGCTAAAATGGGGATGGATACGACTCATCATCTCATGATGCTGTTTGTCGATGAACAATCCGGTCAGGCGATTGTCGAGGGAGCGCCGGCGCTCAAAGTGCAAAGCAAGGATGGTAAAACCGGCAAAGCAATAAAACTGATGGCGATGAAGATGAAAATGGGTGCCGGTTTCGGCAGTGACTTTAGCCTTCCGGGAACAGGTGACTTCACGTTCCTGGTCGGTAGCAAACTTGCCGACGGCAAAAAGCGTCAGTTTGAATTTAGCTTCGAGGAAAAATAAGCGATAAAGCCGAGGTCGCCAATCCTCAGGGGCCTCGGCTTTGGGAGGGGAGTTCTGTCAAAATTACAGTTGCGGAGAGAGCTGGCACCGATGTTCGGACAGGTCGGCGGCGGAAATAAGGTGGAAAGCCTTCATGGTTATGCCGCCATTCTGAGAGCCGGACCGGCGTAGCCGGGCCGGGGTTTTTGCCAATATGCCTCATCGGGGGTCTTGTCGTCCAGGCTGGAATGAGGACGCTCGTTGTTATAGAAATCGATCCAGTGCTTGAGGCCTTGTCGCACTTCGCTGCCGGTCTCAAAAGCGTGCAGGTAAATACATTCGTATTTCAGGGAACGCCAGAGCCGCTCAATCATGACGTTGTCCATCCAGCGCCCCTTGCCATCCATGGAAATACGGATGTCCGGGTGCTTCTGGAGGGCGGAAATAAATTCCTCGCTGGTGAACTGGCTGCCCTGGTCGGTATTGAAAATCTCGGGCTGGCCGTAGCGCTCCAGGGCGTCTTCAAGCGCAGCAACACAGAAGTCGGCCTCCATGGTGTTGGATAGCCGCCAGGACAACACTTTGCGGGTGGCCCAGTCCATGATCGCCACCAGGTAGAGAAAACCCTTGCGCATTGGGATATAGGTCAGATCAGCACACCAGACCTGATTGGGCCGATCGATGGTCAGGCCGCGCAGCAAGTAGGGATAGACCTTGTGCTGAATATTGGGCTTTGACGTGTTCGGCTTCTGATAGATCGCTGACAGGCCCATCAGCTTCATCAGTCGCCCGATCCGGGTGCGGCTGACGGCATAGCCTTCCCGGCGCAGATGACGGGTCATCTGCCGGTGGCCGTAAAAGGGCGTCTTCAAATGCTGTTCGTCGATCAGGCGCATCAGTTCCAGGTTCAGGTCGGATTCTCCGCTCAGCTGGTAGTAGTAGGTCGAGCGGGTGACCGATAAAAGCTCGCATTGTTTGACAACGCTGAGCCGTGGATGATCGGGTTGAACCAGGGCTTTCCTTCGGGCGTGGCTCAACGAATGCGACCGAAGGCGTTGGCTAAAAAATCCCGCTCCACCGTGAGCTGGCCGATCTTGGCGTGCAGCTCTTTGATCTGAGGGTCATCGTTAGTGCGGGTGCGTTCCGCCTTGGTGGAAAAGGTCTCGGCCAGGTTCTCGACGGCCTGCCGCTTCCAGTTGGTAATCAGGTTGGGATGCAGCCCATAGCGGCTGCCCAGTTCCTGAATCGTCTGTTCGCCCTTGATCGCCTCCAGGGCGACCTTGGCCTTGAACTCGGCGGAATAGCGTTTACGTTTTGTTTTGCTCATTGGTTCCTCGCTTTCGTCGGTGCTGGCTGTCCACCTTAATGCACTGTCCGAAATTTTGGTACCACCTCTGAGTGTTGTTTTGGAACCAGTGCCAATTCCAGGGAGATATCACTGCCATAAGATGAGATAGCCATTGGAATTAGCTCTGATCCACATCAATAGGCTACATAAACATCGCGATTCTCGAAGAGTTCAACCATCTTCTGCAAGCCGATAGGAGTTACCGCCTGTTCGATCTCTTTTTCACCAATCTTGTAAAGCAACATCATGGTTCGGTTGGCGTAGAGTTCAATCCCTTTTTGTCCCAGAAAGCGGATGTACTCGCCGTAATCGTGGGGCACGCTCTCCAGCGGCAGGCGGAGTTGCTTCACCAGGTTTTTTCGCTCCCGCTCCGACAGATCGGCCTTATCGAGTGGTGTCTTGTCTCCGCCGAACATCCCGCCCTTTTTAAGTGCCGTCACGCCGCTGGAATCGAACAGAATTGTCACTTTATACCCTTCGCCCTTCGCCCTGCGCCCCGGTCACAGTCTCAAGGAGATGGAGCAGGACCTCATCCGGGCCACCCTCGCCCAGACCGAAGGCAACCGCACCCGCGCCGCCGAGATCCTCGGCATCAGCCGCCAGACATTGCAGAACAAGCTGAAGGAGTACGGGCTGGGGTGACTGCCGGGTCTATTTCTCGACAAACGTCACATCGCCCTGGATCGCCTCGAACAGCCGGGGCTTGGCCAGGGAATAATAGGACATGCGTCCGTCGTTGCGATGGTTGAGCAGTCTCCGCTGGCGCAGCAGCTTGAGTTGCTGGCTGGTGGCCGGCATCGACAGTCCGAGGATGTGGGCCAGGTCACAGACGCACAACTCTCCCTTGCCCAGGGCGAAGATGATCTTCAGCCGGACGGGACTACCGAGGAGTTTGTAGAACTCGGCCAGGTCCTGCAGTTCCTCGGCGGCGATCATCGAGTCTCTTATCTCGGTGATCAGCTCTTCGTTGAAACAGACCACCTTGCAGGTTTCTTCGCCGGGGTTGGCCTTCGCTGGTGCTTTCATCATTGTCCCAACCTCTGGAGTTCTTTCCCTTGCAGGACATACCCCTTTGGGGAGGAAACCATCTCGCCTGTCACGACCAGCTCCTCCCTCACCTTTGGCGGGGTTCCCGCATAGCGGACCGGCACGAACTTGGAAGCGCAGGTCACCACCCCGCAGGCCTTATACTCCCGGATGTCGATCAGACGGAAGGTGGAGTCGGCGGACGAGGTATCGGCGACGACGCCTCTGACCTTGATATCGCCCTTATAGGCGGACGGATCGGCCGCCACGCTGATGACATCCAAGGCGTTCGGCGCTTCGGGCCTGCTCCCCATGCCCAAGGCCAGCGCCGCGCCCAGCAACACCACTAGAAAACCGGCTATGCTCCTTTTTCCCAAGACGTTCATGTTTTTTATCCTCCGCGTTCGTTGGTTGTGTATGAATGTTCTTTAGTCGACCGCCAGTTGCCCGTCGCGGATGCAAAAGGTCTGCTGCGCCATAGCGGCGACGATCTCCGAGTGGGTGACGATGACCACGGTTTTCCCCTGCTCATTGACCTTGCCGATCTGCGCCAGCAGCTCCGCTTCGGCACGGCTGTCGAGGTTGCCGCTCGGCTCATCCATCAGCAGAACCTCCGGATCGTTGGCCAGCGCCCGGGCGATGGCCACCCGTTGCCGCTGACCGCCGGAGAGCTGGTTCGGCTTGGCCTGCAGTTTGTCGGCGAGACCCACCAGCTCGAGCAGCGCGGCGGCCCGTTCGACCTGCTCCGCTTGAGAGATCCCGGCCAGCATCATCGCCACCTGGACATTTTCCAGCGCGCTTAAGACCGGCAGCAGGTTGAAAAACTGAAAGACGAAACCGATCTTGCGCGCCCGGATCTCGGCCAGTCGGTCGGCAGTAACCGCGGTCAGTTCGACATTATCGAGGTAAACCTTCCCCGAGCTGGGGCGGTCGAGTCCGCCGAGCAGGTGCAGCAGGGTGCTCTTGCCGTGCCCCGAAGGCCCCATGATGCAAGAGAGGCTGCCTTTGGGGATCTGCAGATCGACCTCCTGCAGGGCCAGGGTACGGAATCCCCGATCATAAACCTTGGTCAGTTTTTCTGTGCGGATAACTGCATCATTCATAGCTGATCGCCTCCACCGGGCTGAGTTTACAGGCCTGGCGGGCCGGGTAGACTCCGGCCAGCGCCGAAACCAGGATCGAGAAGAGCAGCGATTTCAGGGTGATTCCGACGCTGAACAGCTGCACGCTCTGCTCGCTGCCTAAAAAGGCGGTAAACTCGTTCTGGCCGATATAAGGGGCGGCGAAGTAGGAGAAGACGAAACCGGCCACCACCCCGACGATCCCGCCCAGCAGCCCGTAGCAGGCCGATTCACAGAGGAACAGCGAGAAGATGGTGCGTTTTTTTGCGCCGATCGCCTGCAGGATGCCGATCTCCCGGCGACGTTCGTAAATAGCGGTCATCATGGTGTTGACGATGCCGAAAAAGGAGGCGAGGATGGCAACCGCGGCGACCAGCTGCAGCGCACTGCCGACGCTGCCGACGATGGCCAGCACCGACTTCAGCAGCTGTTTGTCGGAGGAGACCGAGACGTTGGCGACATTCTGGATAGCCAGAATATATTGGTCAATCCTGGTGATATCATCCACCTTCACCGCGATGAAGGAGACTTTGTCGCCGACCGCGTAGAGCTTCTGGGTGGTGGCAAGCTCCATGTAGATCGCCAGATCATCCCGGTTGCCGACCTCCTCCAGGATGCCGCTGATCGAGACTTCCTGCCCTCGAATTCTCAGCTGATCACCGGGTTTCAACTCAAATTGTTTGGCAAGACCGAAACCGATCACCACATTGGCCTCATCCAGCAGGTAGCGTCCCTGACCGATTTCCCAGTTCTTGAACTGCTTCATCTCGGTCGGCAGAATGCCGATCAATGTTACCGGCTGATTCTTGATGGCGGTGCGCTGGGTCAGGTAGGGGAAAGCAGTCAACCCTTCGATCGCGGCGATGTTTTCCAGATCGGTATTGGGGATGGCCTCGGGCAGGGTCTCTCCGGTGAGCACCGAGATCTGTTCATAGGCGCACCAGCCCCGGGGAGTAACCACCAGATTCGCGCCCAGCACATCCGCCTGCTTGCGGATCTCCGTTTCCAGCCCGCTGCCGAGCGACAGCAGCGTCACCAGCGAGGCGATCCCCACGGCGATCGCCGAGAGGGTGAAGAAGAAGCGGCTTTTGCGGCGGACGATATTCTTCCAGGTCAGCTTGAAATAGTTCAACGTGTTTGCTCCATGGTTGTTTGCAGCTCCCGCGGAGCCAGAAACTCACTCAAAATACTTCCATACTTTCGAAAATGATTATATTGACAATTGTCGTCCTGTCAAGCGCTCTGACTTTCTGGAGCTGTCAAAAAATTTGACAGCAACGCTGAATCCGGACTGACAGAGTGCCTAATTTTTTTCCGAACAACAGTTTGCGCAAAACCAAACATCAAGGCTCTTCCCCTCAAATTTCAGACACTTATGGTCAATACAAGATTTCTGGCATCCTCCTTGCCATTCTAGTTCGGCAACAAAACACCGATTGAGGAGGTCGCTATGAAAAAAATGATTCTGCTGCTGGTCGTTCTGGTTGCAGCGGCCTTAACCCTGACGGGTTGCGGTCATTGGGGCTGCTGGGACGGGGACGGGCACAGCCACGGGCAGGACCAGGCGCACAGCCATTATTCCGGTTGCGGCCACCCGGGCTATTGAAAGGCATCGGTCATGTTTTGCGGACCTGGTTGGGGCGGCTGGTTTTTCAGCGGCTGGATCGTTCCGGGATTGTTCCTGCTGGCCCTGCTCGCTGGAGCTGTTTGGCTGCTGAGCCGTCGAACCCCATCGACCGGGATCGTAACCAAGGCTTGTCCGCACTGCGGCGGCCCGGTGCAGGAGGTCTATTTCCGCTGTCCGAACTGCGGGGACACTCTCAAAGGTAACTGTCCCGGTTGCAGCCGGGTGGTGGACCAGACCTGGGATTTCTGCCCCTATTGTCGCGCGGTCCTGAAGGCCGTCGTGAAACAACCGACAACCTCAATGACAACAGATCAACAAACCCCATAAACCTTAAGGAGAATGCTATGAAGAACAATCGTAAACTGATTGCAGCAACGGCAATACTGTCCATGGTGGCCCTGGCGGCCCCGGCCTTCGCCTGGATGGACGGCTGGTCAGGCTCCCGGATGAACCGCGGCGCAGGGACGGCGACCGATACTCAGTCCCTGACCGCCGAGCAGCAGAAAAAGGTCGATGAAATCCAGGGCAAGTATCAACCGCAACTGCAGGAGTTGCAGGAAAAACTTAACGCCAAGCAGGACGAGCTGCTCGCGGCCCGTAGCGACGACGCCACGACAGTGGGCCGGCTCAACGCACTTGAGGCCGAGCTGAACAATCTGGAACGTGCCTATTGGACCAAGCTGGACCAGGCCAACCTGGAGGTGAGCCGAGTCGCAGGGGGCGGATACGGTTCCTGGTTTGCCTGCGACTACCGGGGTTGCGATCACAACATGAGCCGCCATGGCATGATGCGGGATGGCTACCGGATGAGCGACCGCACTGTGTCCGACGGTAATTACCGCTCTTGTTGCTGGTAATTGAATTGCTGATGGTGCCCAATAACGCTGAAATGGAGCTGCAACGATGAAAAACAGACGGGTCAATGCCCTCTTCGGTTTGCTGCTGGCCGGTTTTTTTCTGCTGATTTCCGCCGGCCCGAGCATCGCCATCGACGACCGGGAAGCGTTTCCAGACATGACGGCCGCCAAGGTGGTATTCGATGTCAAAAAGGATGATCCGGAAAAGTTGTTGCGAGCCTTGCGAGCGATCAGAAATGCTCATGACAGCCTGATCCGGCAGGGCGTGCAACCCGATGTGATCGTGAGCTTTCGGGGCCCTGCGGTGGTCTGTCTGCTTAATCTGAACGACGATCCGGACGCAGATGAGTACAAGGAAGAGGTCCTGGATAAGATTTCCTGGAACATCAGCGCGTTGAAAAAAGCCGGTGTCCAGATGGAGGCCTGTTCCTTGGCGCTCAAGTTGGTCGGCATGGAGAACAGCGCTCTGCAGCCCGGTATCTATCAGGTCGAAAACAGCCTGATCTCGCTGATCGTTCACCAGAACAGAGGCTACGCCATGGTGGCAATTTGAGCAGCCGGAGCTATGCTTTGGATGCAGCGTCCGGGCGCGCAAAGCCCGGGCGCTGCATCCGTAACCAAAGAACCGGCCAACCATAGCCGAAACGCAAACGGAGAGCGAAACCATGAAATATTTTTTCAGTAAAGAACTGCCTCTGTCCTTCGATGACGCGGTGGCGCGCGTCATCGCCGAACTCAAACCGGAGGGGTTCGGCATTCTGACCGAGATCGACGTCAAGGAGACCCTGAAGAAGAAACTCGATGTCGATTTCCGCAGGTACTACATTCTCGGAGCCTGCAACCCGTCCCTCGCCTATCGGGCCCTGCAGAACGAAGCGCATATCGGCACCATGCTGCCGTGCAACGTCATCGTCCAGGAGTATGAAGATGGTCGAGTCGAGGTCGCTGCGGTCGATCCGGTCGCCTCGATGCAGGCGATCGACAACCCCGCACTGGCCGAGATCGCGACCCAGGTCAGGGACAAGCTGCGGCAGGTGGTCGACAGATTATAAACATGCCCGAGCGCAAGTCGGGTGACAGCCGGGTTTGCGCTCGGGAGAGCAAAGGAAAATAGACCATGATGAAATACTGGAGCGAGAGCTGGCTGTGCGGCCCCGGCAGTTACTTTCACGGACCCTGGGGCATGCTCGTCAACCTGATTTTCTGGGTGGCGATTATTTTTCTGGCCGTTTGGTTGTTTCAGGCCCTGTTCAGAAAAAACAGAACCGCGCCATCAGCCTCTGCGCCGCAGGAGGTGCTGAAGCACCGCTATGCAGCCGGAGAAATCGACCGCGAGGAGTTCGAGCGGATGACGCGGGAGCTGCAGAAGTGAGCGGCTGCGCCCTTACCCGAGAGGTTTCCCGTCTGTCGCTGACAAAGAGATAACGACATGATGAAACTTGCCTTAACAAATTTCAGCCTCAAGCGCCCCTGGACGGTGATCATCCTGGTGCTGATGATCACCGGGATGCTGGCATCCCAGTTCCCCAAGGTTCAGTTTGACAACGATCCGGAAAATATGCTTTCCGCCGACGAACCGGTGCGGATCTTTCATCACCAGGTCAAGGAAAAGTTCAATCTCTACGA
>NPID01002156.1_pt1 | contig 10896 bp, 4 predicted proteins | sample 8637491 | NCBI WGS metagenome assembly NPID01 (sample SAMN07420843, study PRJNA396082) | bioreactor metagenome | isolation source: sample BA6 brine-fed electro-methanogenic bioreactor BA | place: Japan: Kochi | collected 2016-06-14 | reverse complement strand
CTACGGGAACCGCGCAAGTTTTGTGTTCAACAGGGTTGCGGGTAATGCCCGTGTTGTATAGTCTCGTACGAACATACACACACAACCCTTTCTGGGCGCGCTGAATTATGAAATAATGCTTTGGTCCGGATGAGCGGGTTGTGTTACCGTACAAGTTGTAGTCCCACAACAGCCAGGAGAATAGCGGAATGAAGGCATTACAGCGCATGACGCGCGGCGTTGCTTTGTTAGACGGCGCGCCCTGGTCGGCGGCGATGTTTTGGACGGGTATCGCCCTGATGGCATTATCCTTTTTCGGCATTGCCGCCCATGGCCAGCCTGTCGGGTTGGTCTTCAACGGCGCGGAAGATTACGTAGAGGTTCCGGAACCCGCCGCGTGTATTCCGGGCGCAAGCAGTTTCGCCATCGAGTGCTGGGTCAAGACCGGCGCCGAGGCGAGCGGCTGGAATCTGCCGGTGGAATGGCCGGGAAATGATCGGCTTTACATCGGCCACAATGTGGGCGCCGGCTGGAATTTCGTGGCGGCGGGCAACGGCGTTCGTACCGATACAAATGCCGACGCGTGGCTTGCGGACGTCAAGGATACGTGGCTGTTCATACAGGCCGTAGTAGACAGAACCCTGGCCGCGCAGACGCTTCGCATTTATGATTCAGATGCCGATGCGTGGCATGAGGCGACCGTGACACCCGCGCCGGGGGAGTCGCGGCCTTCGGGCCCGCTGTACATACCTTCCCATCCCAAGTTACACCCCCATGAAGGCGCGCTTCGCGAAGTGCGGTTCTGGCATATCGCGCGTACACAGGCCGATGCGGTTAAGGACATGCATCGGGGCCTCGCCGGTAATGAAGCGGGCCTTGTCGGTTATTGGTCTTTTGCCGCGGACGAGAACGGCGCGCTCAGGGACCTGACCGCCAACGAAAATCATGCTGTCGTAACCGGCGCGCGACAGGTGTCGCTCGTATTCGCAAAAGACCTTGACGACAAACCCGCCGCGCTCGGCAAATCCGTCACCCTCGGTCCTGTGGAACTGTGGGACCCGACCCGCGCTTTTCGTTACACCTGGCTGTTCAATGGCGAGCCGATCCCGGACGCTGTCGAAACCGCCGAGAACATACATACCATTACGCCGGTGCGCGAGGCCCACGCGGGAGAATATCAGGTAGCGGCGCAAGACCCGGAAACGGGCGCCACCTATCTTTCAGACACAGCGGAGATATATATCGCCAGCGAAGACTGGCCCATGTGGCGCTATGACGCGGCCCGGACTTCTCGAACCCCGGTCGTTCTGGACAAAACGCTTCGTCTGGCCTGGGTACGCGAACTGCCCAGGCCCAAGCGCGCCTGGCCCCATCAGTGGGACCATCGCGGCAAACTGGATTTCGATGTTTCCTATTCGCCGGTGGTGATGGGCGACAGGATTTTCGTGCCCTCGAACGTTACCGACAGCGTAACCGCCTACCGTATTAACGACGGCGCCGAGCTATGGCGCTTTTACGCCGACGGCCCCGTGCGCCTGGCCCCGGTCGCCTGGGAAGACAATCTCTATTTTATCGCAGACGACAGTTGTCTCTATTGCGTGAACGGGTCCGACGGACGCCTGGTCTGGAAATTTCGCGGCGGGCCGTCCGACCACCGTCTGCTCGGCAATGAACGGATCATCAGCTTCTGGGCGGCCCGGGGCGGTCCGGTGATTAAAGACGGCGTCCTCTATTTTGCCGCCGGCATCTGGCCGATGCACGGCATATTCATTTACGCGCTGGACGCCCGAAGCGGCGACGTGCAGTGGGTAAACGACGCCATAGGCGCCGCCTATGTGCAACTGCCCCACAACGGCGCGAGCGGATTCGGCGGCATTGCGCCCCAGGGCTATATCGCGGCCACCGAGGACCGGTTGGTCGTCGCCGGCGGCAGAACGCCGCCCGCCTATTTGAACAGGCACACCGGCGACGTGGCGGAAATGGCCCTGCGCGCCAAGCCGGAAGGCGATTATGCGGTTCACGGCGGCGGCATGGGCCATCAGCGCAATGAAATGATCGCGCAACGGGTACGCGAACTGGCCGGTCAGCTTGACGGCCCGGTATTCAACAAACTGGCAGCCCACGGCCGGTNNCTGCTTTGCGCCGGACGCCGACATTCCGGTCCGGCATGTTTGGGAACCCGGGCATGCCATGCCGCATTCCGCCGACTGGGCCCATGTCGCCCATAGCCTGATGGAAAGTTTGGGCGAAACCGACGGGTACGCGCTTCTGCTCGGCGCCGGCTCGGGCGACCTGTTGCGGGAGCTGCTCTTTCGGAGCAATCTCCATATCGTGGTGGCGGAAGCGGCCCCGGAGACTGTGCGGGCCTTGCGCGACGAAATGGCCGCCGCCGGGCTCTATGGACGGCGCGTGGCGGTTATCGAAGCAGCCCCGGCCTCGTTCGCCGTGCAGCCGTATCTGTTCAGCATTATCGCAAGCGAAGACGCCGTGGGCGCGGGTATTGTTGCGGACCCGGAAATCATGGCCCATATTCTGGCGCGCCTGCGCCCTTATGGCGGCATCGGCTGGCTGGGCGTCTGGGAAGAAAACGCGCCGGCCCTGCTTCAGGCGGCGCGCGCCGCCGATGTGGACCAGGCGCATGTGGAAAGCCGCAACGGGTATCTATTCGCCCGAAGGGGTGGTCCCCTCACCGGTGCGGGCCAATGGACCCATCAATATGCCGACGCGTCCAATACCAACTTCTCGCCCGACGCTCTGGTCAAAGCGCCCTTGGGCATCTTGTGGTTTGGCGGTCCCAGCAACGAGAACATCCTGCCGCGCCATGGGCACGGGCCGTTGCCGCAAATCGCCCGCGGCAGAATGGTCCTGCCCGGCAATGACGGCATCAGCGCCCGCTGCGTTTACACCGGTCGGGAATTGTGGACGCGCGAATTCCCGGGGCTGGGCCATCCGTTCACCGACCTGGAACTTGAACAACGCTATCAACGGGGCGAATCCGTGTTCATGCACAGCACCAACGGCATCGGCGCCAATCAGATTGGCAGCCCTTTCGTGACCCTGCCGGAAGCTATCTATGTGCGCTACAACACGCGGGTCTATCGTCTTGCCCCGGAATCGGGAGAGATTATCGCCGCATTTCAATTGCCGGTTCCCTAGGAACTCGAAGGCAAACCGGATTGGGGGCATCTGAGTATCTGTGACGATGTGATCATCACCACGGTTGCGCCCCAGGTTTTCGAGGAAGAGACCTATTCGCTGGCCTTTCAATCCCTGGCCGACATCAGAAGCCGGAGCTGGGACGGGACCTCGAGCGGACGGCTCGTGGCGCTGGACCGCCACAGCGGCGCCCTGTTGTGGTCAAGACAGGCCGATACCGGCATCCGTCACAACGCCATCACCTCAGGCGGAGGACGCCTGTATCTTATAGACGGCCTCTCCAGTGAAGTCGTCGCGCAGCTGCAACGTCGTGGGGAAGCGCCTCGGGCCGCGATCATGATGGCCCTCGATCTGCGTACCGGCGCGGAAATTTGGACACGGGACACCGACATTTTCGGCACCTGGCTGAGCTATTCCGCGGCCCATGATCTGTTATTACAGGGCGGACGGCCTGGCGGTTTGCGCGTTCTCGACGACGAGCCGGGCGACCGTCTCGCGGTGTTTCAGGCCGCTACGGGCACGCCCCTGTGGGAGAACGCAGTTCCGGCGTATTGGGGCCCTCTGGCGATTCGGCACGACCAGGTCTACCTGGCGCCGGCAGGCAGTTCCGGATTGGGATGTGCCCCGGAGTTGCTTACCGGCGAACGAACTGTACGCAAGCAGACCGCAACCGGTGATACCGAGGAATGGACGTACAATCGCCGTTACGGTTGTAACAGCCATAACGTCAGCGAACATCTCATTACGTTCCGTTCGGGTTCGGCCGCCTATTTCGATCTGGAACATGATTCCGGCACTGGTTTTTTCGGTGGATTCCGCTCGGGATGCACCAACAATCTGGTCGTTGCGGACGGCGTGGTGAATGCGCCTGACTATACCCGCTCCTGCACCTGCAGTTATCAGCACCAGACCTCGCTTGCGCTGATTCACATGCCTGATATGTCCAGTATCGAAGCGTGGACCACCTACGACGGCGCGCCGCCTGATCCCGCAGGCTATGGTCTCAATTTCGGCGCGCCGGGGCGGCGCGTTGACCCGGACTCGGGCAGCATCTGGTATGCACAAGAAGGCAACCTTTACCGGCACGCCTCCACCATCAAAGAAACGAACGGCGGGTTGGACTGGGTTGCCGCATCGGCCAGAGAACTGAACGACGGCGGCAAGAACACGGTTGAAATCAAGGGGCTTCTTAATGTCCTCTACAGGGTGCGTTTTCATTTCGCGGAACTGCAAAAAGATGTCGCCCCGGGCGAGCGTGTCTTTGATGTCCTGGTCAACGGCAAGGAGGTGTTAACCGCATATGATATTGTCGCTCGTACAGGCAGCCCCTTTCGGGCGGTTGTGGAAGATTGTTCGATTGAATGTGACGGAATGATAACCATTGAACTGCGGAAAACGAAAGGCTCTGCGTTGAATCCTATTATCAACGGCGTTGCGTTTATCGCGCATGATTCGCGTTTGGCCGCTGCTGCCAGAAAATAGCAAAGCAATTCCAAAGAGGCTGAAACAGAAGTCGCGCCGCGCTGCTTATCCAGCATGGACATACTGATTGCATTCATTTACAGACTGTAAGACGATGCAACAATATGGACGTCATTGCTCCGTGCTGTTGTTGTCGCTGGCCGTGTCTTCAGGGGCGACATCTTCCGCGACCACATCGTTTTCTGTTGTCGCGTCTGCCCCTTTGTTCGCTTCCTCCGCAGGAGCGTCGAAGGCCACTGCCGCGTCAGCGGATACATACGGCGTCTGCGCTATCGCATCCGCATCCACCGGTTCCACGTCTTCCGGGTCCGCATCTTCCGGGAACAGTTCAGGATGGTCGTTGCTCAAGCGCGCCAAGGCCTGATCAGCGCGCTGCGCCGCGGAGGATTCCGGAAATACCTCGCCTTGACGACGGTAAGCCGCGATAGCCGCTTCCAGGTCGCCCCGTTCTTCCTGGACCTGGCCAATGTCGTAATGCTTGCGGCGCGCGATAAACTCGTTGGGCCATTGCGCCACCAGACGCTCGAAGCCGGCCAGCGCGTCATCGAGATCGCCCGCGTTCCAGGCGAGAAACGCCAGACCGTCGGTGGCATGAGGCACGTACTCACTGTCGCCATAGGAGGCGAGAATGCGTTCAAACGCTTCTTTTGCCGCATCGGGCCTGCCGGCTTCTATAGCCGTTTCGCCCAGACGGTAAAGCACTTCCGGCGTCCAACGACCGGCGGCATTCACAAGGGCCTGGTACTTTTCAAGCCGCTCCGCAGGGTCTTCAACCAGCGCCGCCGCGGCGTAACGCGTCATGATATCCTGTTCCTTCATCATCATACTGACGCGGATAAGCGCACCAACGGCCACGCAAACCAGTATGAATATGGCGCCGGCAATATAAAGCTTGTAGTTCTCCTCCAAGTGGGCCAGCGCCTTTTGCCAATCCGTCTTCGGTTCGTCTGTTATCAACAGATGGTCTGTCGGTTTTTTCTTTCGTGGTCTCGCCATTGGTATTGTCTTTCACTCAAAGTTGTGGAGTCGTTATAGTACATGAACGTCGGTCCCGATCATAACGGAACACGCGGTTTCTTATAAAGTTTCCCTTGTTGTCAATCAGCGTATCGGACCCCATTCCACTATTTGCCATGTATCGCCAAAACGCTCCATGATAATGACAACCTGTCCCTGTAAATTAATCGGTGGATACACAAGCGGGTCCACAGCTTCGGCTGTCGCACCAAAAGTATCAACAACCCGCGCACGATCGCCCTGAACCAGAATGCGCGGCGGCGTACGGGTGATGCGAATGTCGCGATAATGACGCATAAGGACATTCAGATCGTCCTGCAGCGCCGCATAATTTCTGTCTTCGCGATCATGATAGTCGCGCGACACGTGGGCAAGCGCCTGGTAAACCCGGCGTCCTTCGATGCCGCGTTGCACATCGTCAAGAACCAGCGCTATTTTCTCTTCATCACTGAGCTTGCCGCCCATAACGCGGCTGAAGTCGACCGGCAGCTGTGTTTGACAGGCCGCGACAATCAACGTTGTCAGGACGTACACAAAGGCAAGTATTGGACGTTTCATCAGTATCCCGGTTCTATTGCCTGTTCAGGAACCAAATGAAGGACAAGGCGCTTGCCGCGCAGCATGCCCAGGGGCAGTATTGAAACCTCAAGCTTCTTGCCGGGTTTTCTGAACAATACTTCAGCGCCGCCTGTGCCTTGCTTTACGCTCACGAGCTTCCAGTCCGCAGCGGGGCATGCGTCAATGTAAAACTGAGCGATGTCGTTTACTGAAGCGCGGATGGTATACACCATGCGTCCCACCTGCATGGACGGCGCCTCGTACACATAGGAGCGGTCCAAGTCTTCCTTCGCCTTCATCGGCAGCGGTACGTCTTTGAAGCGCTGGTTGGGCGCCATCTGGAGCACAGGCGCCTGGGACGGCGCTTCAGTCACCGTGCCCTGGCTTGTTTCCGTATCCTCGAGCAATTCCACCGGCGGCATTGTATCGCGCTGCCAGGGCATGGTCTGGCAGCCCGCGAATACCACCCCACATATAATCGCGCCAAGAATTAATGTCAGCCGTACCATGATTACCTCGTTGTTGCAGTAGCCCGTGAACGGGGTTGAAACAAATACCTGTTGGGCGTATGAAGCGCCGCTATGCGACAACACCACATGCGCCGCCCTTATAGCATAGAGAATTTAGCCAAACACTTTCAACCTGAGGCCGTGTTTCTCCCGGGATTCTCACGAAGCACCTTTCCGCGCTTGTCATGACGGCGCTTTTATTCTATAATACAGGTTTATTTGCGGCTGTTTCCCAGGGCCTTATTCAGACTTGGTTCTATGCCTGAAATAAAACGAAATATGAGCGAAAACAGGGTTGACGCAAGCGAGAGAAGCGAGACGGGGCTGTCCCTGCTTCCACAAAATTTCATCGTTTATGGCAGAGGCAATCGCCTCATGAGCAACCACTCCTATGATAAGGCACATGTTACATATTGTCAAGCTCGCTAAAAATCCGTAATCGCATGATGGTGTACCGGCATGAATAGTGTATGCGGTTGAAATTATTTGCGAATAATGATGTGGGCACATACGGGACTAAAAATAGTAACAGATCATGCTTATGTAGCGCCTCGGGCGGGTTGTTTGCGTATAGGGCGGAGGCGCCGTGATGGCGGCAGGTACACATAGATATACTTGTTTTTCCCGCATACCCGGAATAATTCCAAAAAAAACATTGACAAACCTTGGGATCGCGTGTATAATTAAAGTGATCATTCGATGAAGAAATTTTTGGGCAGGAAGAACACATTGATAAATGAAGTGGTACGTTGAAGTGGAGAAGACAAAGAACGCGCAATTATTGGGGCAGTCCCACGTGAAGCGATTGCCCACGATAAACAATCAAATTTTGCGGTAACGGGAACGGTCTCAAATTTTTCGGGATCAATAGGCGTGTTAAGAGATATGGAAAACGATGGCTGATAAAAGACTGCTTCGACTGGCTTGCGCGCAGCGCCCGCGTTGGCGGCCTATTTTACAGGGGTTCTCGCTGAAGGACGCTTGCAGAGCCAAGGGAAAGACGGTCTGCTTTGGACAATTACAAAACGCAGTGGCAATAGACGGTTGAGTACTCACGAGATAACGCCAAGGTATAGTAAAGGTTGAATCAGGGTAACTGGCTACCAGATGCCAAATTACTTGGCGTCACCTTGAAGATTAGCGCTTGTTGGAGTTCAAACTTTAGTTTGTGGACCTTGCTCTTACACTACAAGTTTGAACTCCGACAAGGCGTCTTGCCGTTGGGAAACCAACGAAACTGACGTGCAGTTAGATAGTTACGGCTAATGCTTACAGAGGGCTTATTCGTGGCAAAAGTACGGCCGCGGCAACAGCAATTAAATAATAATTCAATGGTGCTATAGTTCATAAAACAAAAAAACTCTTGATAAAAATTCAAAGTACGTGTATTATTTATTGTGTAGGGGGATGTCGGCTTGGTAGCCGATGTCCTATGTGGTTTTGTAAAAATACGGTTTGACGCCGTGATGAACGAAGCAAGTCGCGGTGAAAGCCGCGATGGGCAAAACGTGGACAGATGCTTTTGTTTCTCAAGGCAGACAGAACAAAAGAGGTTGTCAGATGAGCGGGGCATTATCAGGCACGTTGAGGCGTATCGCATCAAAAGGAAACCTGGCATTATGAAAAACATCTTTCTGATATTAGGGCTGGTTGGCGTTTTATTGTGTGCCGCCGGTGTGCGCGAAGCCCATGCGCATGCGTATATGGTGGGCGACAACTGGGCCAACTATGAGGTCCTGGCCGCCCAGGCGCAGGGCATACTGGACCAGATGATGAACGACATTATCGGGTGCAATCTGTGGTCAACCAGTTGTGGAGGCCAGACATCCATCTGGACGTCCGTACTCGGTCAACGGGGGCCAGGCTGGGTTCCTGGAGGGGGGCACACGGCCGACCACGGCGCCAGCCGAAGTCCGGGATGGGGCGTGGCGCAAACCATGGTCCAGGCCGACCACCATTGGGCTTTTCTGGAGGAAGTGCTCAAACCCGACGCCTGTCTTGACGGCGTGGCGCCCGCGCGCATATCAAGCATACGCAATGCGTATAACCACAATAAAAGTCGCGTGCTTTCTACCGAGATTACGGTATATGGCGTTCGCGTACGCGCCCGCGTGCTTGGATGCGACAACGATCACACGCGCAACGTGACCACGGGCGGCAGCATCAGCTTGGGCATCAAAGCCGGTTCGCCGCTGTGCCCGACAGTTTACACCGTAAATGAAGGCATCCCGTCCTTGTTCGGCACGGCCCATGGCGGTCCGCTGCTCAACGAGGCCCATCCTCAACTGCGCGACATGCTGGCCAATATGACTGCGGCCTACATGACCATTGGCGATTCACGCGTGGTGGATTACTGGTACGCATTCATGGGACGGATAGCGCTGACCTTTGTCAGCGAACTGTTGCCGGGTTTGATCTCGGACATCGGCAAGTCCGACCCCGAACTACTGGACAACCCGGCCTATTATTTCGCGGACGCCATGTTCCAGGCGTTGCGTGATATTACGCTGCTCCCCGATAAAAGCGACAAGGCCTACTGCTCGCCTTGGGGCAACGTGCCCGGCGTAGACCAGACATTCAGTGTTTCCGTGCCCGTGGTCGGCAACGTCAACATCCGCGTCAGCATCACCGACAGCAACGTATGCCATTCGATTCGCACCTTTGCCGATACGTTCAACTGCACGCGTTATCAGTGTCTTCCGGACTTTCTTGGCGTTAAGATAGACCACGGTGATTTGAATGCCGACGGAACGACCAACTATTACAGTTACTTCATGTCGGGCCAGAATCTGGCGCAGTGGAAAGTGCAGGAGGGTGCGGGTGGTTATATCTACATCACGCAACAGCCCACGGCGCCGGCATCGCCGATTAATTATGGCGGAATACGCACCTTTAATGTCGGCGGCGCTAGTTCAATGCCCATCAGCTACCAGTGGTATGCCGGCTCGTCGCCAGGAAGTCTGCAGCCCATTTCTGGGGCTACAACCTCCGACTATACCGCGCTGGTGGATTTCTATTCCGTGGGTGAGACCAAAACCTATCGCTATTACCGGGCCGACATCATCAGCTATTACTGTGAGCAGGCCAATGTCGTGCAAAGCAATGTTGTTGCCATCGAAGGCGGCAATCCGCCGGCCATCGGCATCAACCCGCATCCTGTGGGCGGTAATTTCATGCCCGGCGCCGTCGTTACCCTCGAGGTGGTGGCCGATGTGATTGCCAGTGATGGTCTTACCTACCAATGGCAGAAGAATATCGGCGGCACTTGGACAGACTTGCCCGGGAAAACCAGTGCGATTCTGGTTTTCGAGCCTATTCAAACAGAGGACAACGGTCAGTATCGCGTTCGCGTCACCAATCAGATAACGCCGCCGCCGCCATATCCGCCGTCGCCGCCATACTCAGTGAACTCAAATTCGGCGACGGTAAACGTGGCGCCGGCCATCTCCATCACCGAACAACCCCAGGGCGCAGAGTTGCTGGTCGGCGAAAACCTCACGCTAAACATTAGTGCGCAGGTTGATGAGGGCCTGCTCGAATACCGCTGGCAGCGGAATGTAGGCTTTGGCTACCAGAACCTTGCCAGTTGGGGCGCCGGCAATACGTCATGGAACATTGTCGGCGTTACCGCGGCCGACGCCGGCATTTACCGCTGCCAGGTGCGCAATACCCTGGCGCCGTTCGGGGAATACATGGTGGTCTCAGAGGGCGCGGTTATCAGCATCAGCTCCGGTACGGTGTTTCGCGTGGACCCAACCGCCCCCGGCGTCGCCCAGGATGGCTTGAGCTGGGAGACGGCGTTTCACGCGCTGCAGCCCGCTATTGATGCCGCTGCGGACGAGCCCGACGGCGCCGAAGTGTGGGTGGCAGGCGGACCAGCAGGAACGCCCATTGTCTATGGCGAATACCGCACCGAGCCATGGGGCGGTTTGACGGGAAATCCCGGCCGGGTCGCCGGCTCGCTTATCATGAAGGACGATGTGCGCGTTTATGGCGGATTCGAGGGATGGCGCGACGGCGACGGCCGCAAGGAAGAATATCGCGACCAGCGCGTGATTGCCCAGAACATCGCCGTGATTGACGGTTCGACAGCGCGCGGCGGCGCGGCCGCCTATCATGTTGTGGTGTTCGGCAAACGGCTCAACCCCACAAACAACGCGACTCTGGACGGATTCACGATTACCGGCGGTAATGC
>NPID01000643.1_pt1 | contig 10905 bp, 7 predicted proteins | sample 8637491 | NCBI WGS metagenome assembly NPID01 (sample SAMN07420843, study PRJNA396082) | bioreactor metagenome | isolation source: sample BA6 brine-fed electro-methanogenic bioreactor BA | place: Japan: Kochi | collected 2016-06-14 | reverse complement strand
CAGGGAAACTCCATGGTGCTGCCATTGATGTATTCCCTGTTGAGCCACGCTCAAACGATGACGAGTTCATCTCTCCGCTACGTGAATTTGATAACGTCATCCTGACACCACATGTTGGTGGTTCCACCATGGAAGCGCAGGAGAACATTGGTTACGAAGTAGCAGAAAAGCTGGTGAAATACAGCGATAACGGCTCTTCTATCACCTCTGTCAACTTCCCAGAAGTGGCGCTGCCAGAGCATCCAAACGTTCACCGTTTGTTGCACGTTCATCGCAACGTACCGGGTGTGCTTTCAGCCATCAACAACGTATTCTCTGAGAACAACATCAACATCTCCGGTCAGTATTTGCAAACCAATGACAAAGTTGGCTATGTAGTAATTGACGTAGATGCCGATTGCTCGGACGTTGCACTTGAAAAACTGCTACAGATCGAAGGCACTATTCGCTGCCGTCGTTTGTTCTAAGCTTATCTGGAGGCAGTGTTCCACGCTGTCTCCAGTCGCTTTCCACTTGACGAAGTACTACTTCAACAGCTTCCCACACCTGCATAAACCATGCGTCAGCTTCATTGACTAAATGATGACGTCCTTCATCTATCAAATGCACCACACTGTGGGGATAAATCTTACTGATGATCGAAAGATTGTGTTGCCAGTCAACTGTCGTGTCCGCTGTTCCTTGAATAACGGTTAGCGGATGCTCATTTACCTCTGATTGCTCAATTAACGGCACCCACTCCAGCATCGCACCAATCCAATCTACAGAAACCGTTTGCTGCTGAAGCGGATCCTCATTACGAATAAAGCTCAAGAATGCAGAATCATGGGAGTTATCAGAATGGTATCGTTTAACCCGATTGAGGAAGGGCTTAAGTAATAGGTATTTGGCCTGAATAAGCCGATATTCAGAAGGCCTGACCAAGGGTGCTAACAGGATACGGTGTAGAATCGAATCATCTGATTGGGGGTATAATCGGTGGTGTTCAAGAATAATAGCACCACCCGTACTTTGCCCCATCAATACCACAGGGCTCTGATCAGCACTGGGAATCAATTCAAGCACACGTTGTAACTGCAGCGCATATTCTGAAAAATGCAAAATAGCATGAGCGTCACCCGATGAAACACCATGCCCTGGCAGATCATAACTGAGCACATTCCAGTTCAGGCCAAGTAAATGACGAATCATCTTGGTATACAACCCCGCATGATCCATATAGCCGTGAACAATAATGACCGTACCAGAAGCTAACTGTCTCGCCTGCTGGTAAGAGTAGACAGCAAGCCGTTGCTCACCACTCTCAATTAAGCCAACGGAAACATGATAACTCGACAAGATGTCATCTAAGCCATAAATATCGAAATAATTTTGCCAATCTGGTGAAGGCGAAAATCTACTCTCATTCGTAAACACAGGAAGTAAATCGCGCAACATTTTCCCCGTAAAAAGGGCCATTTAGATCCTCCCGCAAAAGCCGCACTATTTTTAATTCTTATAGTCAGAGATACTATCATTCAGTATACATCATCAATACGTTAGCATTTTTCTAGGGCAACCATGACCAGTATTCGCCTCACTCTTATTTCACTCTTCTTTTGCATTAGTAGCCTGACTTTTGCCGATAACCAAGGCGCCGTCACACAATACAAACAACGACTGGAGCAAATCAGTATTGATGAAAACAACCCCGTATCTATTGCACAAAAAGAGCTATATCAACAGATTCTGAGCGCATACCAAGAAGCTGTACAACACGAAGCAAAGGCCGTACAACTCAGAAACCTGTTAGAGAGACAACCAGAAGAAACCAAAAAACTAGAAGGTTTGCTAAAGGAAGGGATAACTCCCCCAAACCCAATTGAGCTTCAAAAATTTAGCCTAGCGGAACTTGAGCAAAAACTCGCCTTGGCAAAAGCCCGCTCTCTCGAACTCGAACAGTCACGCGATAGATTGCGTAAAGAGATCGAACAGAGTGACCAGAAACTTATTTCCCTTCGGGAAACACTCGTTCAACTGAAACAAAAAACGCTCCCTAATGGACAAGAAAATGGCGAATTATCGGATGCGCTCTTTGCCTTACGCGCTGCCAAAATTCAGGCGCTTGAGTTAGAGATACTCAGTTTACCTAGCCAGAATGAGCATAATCGTCTCAACTTAGAGATTACCAACCGAAAACTGGAGCAAGAAAGTCTGCTTATTATCCAGCTTCAGGATCTGATTCAATCAAAACGACGTGTCGATGCTGAAGAGACCCTGCAAAATCTTAGCGCAGATGATGCAAAAGCATCCATGAACCCGCTAATTGCAGAACAACTCAGTGAAAACCAAGCGCTAAGTAAACAACTACGAGATGTTCTGGCTGATGGTGAAAAAGCACTAAAGCAACGACGCTTTCTTGAAGCAAAACTTAATCTAGTACGAGAAAGCTACATTACCGTACAACAACAACTCGAACTGAGCACTAAACCGCTTGGTGTCGAGTTACGCAAGTTTACTCGACGACTTACCAAGCCCATCAATACCGAGGACACAAGAGAACAAATTAACCAGCTACGTTTAATTAACTTGGAGATAGCACAACAACAGTTTGTAGCGGAGCAACCTGAACAGACGGTACCTTTTTTAACCGAAGAGGAAGCCAATAAATTGGAGCAGCTGCAAAGTGACAAGCGCATGCTCTCCAATCGCATTCGTGAAGCGAGTAATCAAACCATCAATGAGCTGTCACAACTGCTATCAATTCAGGAACAGATTAACAAGCAAATAAAGCTCGGCAAGGAACTGATATCTAAACACCTGCTTTGGATTCCCAGCATTTTGCCTGTTTCAAGCAACTGGTTGACGGAAATTCACCAAGGCATTCCTGTTTTACAGAACCTAATACTGCCAACTCAAACTCACTCACTTTGGAAAGCGCCCAAGGATTGGCTTCCAGAAGCGGTTGCGCTAGTGCTGCTTAGCCTTTTAGCCGTCTTTGCACGAAAGCACTATCGACGCAATGCCCTCCGCTGGAAAGAGCAGATTGGCAATGTCATACATGACCGCTTTAGCCACACTTTTAATTTAGTCCTACTACCATTACTGATCACTCTACCGATTCCAGCCAGCATCCTTTTTCTGTCGCAAGAGGTGCTAAACACACTGGCGTGGAGCCACGAAGCAATCCCCCTCATCAGTCAAATACTGGCTGTTTTTAGCTGGGCCTATGCAACACTCTTGTTATGGCTCAACTCCGAACATGGGCTGATGCAACACCATTTTTCGGCACCCGAAAAGCTATGCAGCACTCTGATAAAGTTGTTACACCCTCTCTTTTGGGTCGCGACCCCCTTGGTCGCCATCATTCTCTTAATAGATGAATCAGACTCCACAACACTCCGTTCTGGTATTGGCCGTCTGGCATTTTTGATGCTGGCAGTACTCATCACCCTGTTTTGGACTGCCCTCTGGAAAGTTGCTCCTCAGATTAATCAGGTTACCCATAGCACCCACTGGTGGCAACGTGCCCAACTTTGGCTGGCGGGTTTAGTCGGCGTCCACTTACTCATTATTCTGGCAGCCTTTTTGGGTTACGTGTTCACTGGCAGCGTGATTATGCTGATTCTATTGGTACTTACCAGCATCTTCTATGCAACCTTCATTTTCTTCAAGCTAGGTAACCGCTGGCTGCTAATCGAAGAACGCTGCCTTGCATTCGACCGTGCTAAAGCACGTCGTACAGAAATTCTTGAAGCAAGAGAGAAAAATGAAGAGGTACCGCCTTTAGAAGAGAACTATATCAACCTACAAACCATTTCTGATCAAGCTAGAGTGCTGCTCAAGGCGGCCACCGTCCTCGTGTTCTTTTCATTGGTATGGCTATTGTTGAAAAATGCCCTGCCCACACTGGATGTGCTGGATAAAATCGTACTCTGGAGCAATGACATCACTACTTCAACAGGCATTATTTCAGAGTCCATCACCCTCAAAAATATTCTTTTTAGTATCAGCATTATTGTGCTGTGCATCCTCGCCGCTTATAACCTCCCAGGTTTGCTAGAGCTGCTCGTGCTCAGACACATAGACTTATCTCCCGGCACTTCCTACGCCATTACCAGCATAACCAAATACATTCTGTTGGTCGTCAGCATTATGGCTGGAGCTTCTCAATTGGGTCTGGAGTGGGCCAAGTTACAGTGGCTTGTGGCCGCCTTGGGTGTCGGCTTAGGGTTTGGTCTGCAAGAGATCGTTGCTAACTTCGTTTCCGGTTTGATTCTGTTATTTGAAAAACCAATTCGTATTGGCGATACCGTCACGATCGGTAACTTCTCGGGCACCGTGACACGGATACAAATTCGAGCAACCACCATCGTCGATTGGGATAGAAAAGAGGTGATCATCCCCAATAAAAATTTCGTCACCGATCAATTGATTAACTGGTCTTTGACGGACCCTATAACCCGTGTTGTCATTCCTGTGGGTGTAGCTTACGGATCGGATACTCAACTGGCACAGGAGCTTCTGCTGAAAGTGGCTCATCAACACCCAAAAGTTCTTAAAGACCCCGAACCTAATGCTTACTTTTTAGCCTTTGGCGCCAGTACGCTTGATATGGAGCTGCGCTTATTTGTAAGTAGCATGTCAGATCGACTGACGACCACTCATGAAATAAACCAAGCTATTGATGCAGCATTCAAAGCCCATAATATAGAGATTGCCTTTCCTCAACTGGACATACATCTTCATCGAGGTAATAAATCCTGAACGAAAATGTTATTCACAAACAGAAGTCGCTCACTTATTGTCTCTGATCACACTTAATGATCAGAGACATGCTAATGAGTACCGATAAGGGAAAACTAATCTACAGTTGTGATATTGCTGTTCGATGGGGAGATATGGACGCTTACGGGCATGTGAATAATGCCATGTATATGCGATACCTCGAAGAGGCCAGAGTGCAATTGCTCGCCGAGATGGGCGCATCCATGGACGGAGGCGGCACCGACCCTGTTGTGATTAATGTAGGCTGTACCTTTTTCCAACCTGTCGTTTATCCTGACACGCTCAAGGTCAACTGTTACGTTAGAGATCCTAGCCGCTCCAGCTTTATGACACTATATGAAGTTTTTAGTGCGTCCAATCCAGAAAACCCCGTCAGCGAAGGCTATGCCAAGGTGGTTTGGATGGATCATCACAGCGGAAAGTCAGTTCCGCTCCCTGATGAAATTCGCACAAAAATCACTCCCTGATCTTTATGCCTGAAGCTCTCATACTTTAGGCGTGACAGGGGGGACAAACACGTCTTTTTTGATGTATTTTTGCATTGCACAATTCCTACTATCGGGATGTGACTAACCATAACGACCGGCCATGGTTGCCTCGCTCCGGGCTGGACAATATACAATGAGGCATTACTACTATGAGTCAAAGGATACAGACCGGCGGCCTGAGCGTTGCACAAGGTCTATATGATTTCGTTAACAACGACGCCATTCCTGATACAGGAATCAGTAACGAACAGTTCTGGGCGGCACTGGATGCTATTGTCCACGACCTAGCACCACGAAATCGCGAATTATTAGCGAAGCGCGATGACCTGCAAAAACAGATTGATCAATGGCACTTGAGCCGTAAAGGCCAAGCGTTCGACGCGCAAGCATACAAAACGTTTCTCCAGGAGATCGGCTACCTGCTGCCAGAAGGCGAAGACTTCACAGCAGAAACCAACAATGTCGACCCTGAAATGGCGACTATGGCAGGCCCGCAACTAGTGGTACCTGTAATGAACGCCCGCTTTGCTCTGAACGCTGCAAATGCACGTTGGGGTAGCCTATACGATGCGCTCTACGGCACTGATGCCATTTCTTCAGAGGGCGGTGCAGAGGCTGGCAGCAGCTACAACCCAGTTCGCGGTGCAAAAACCATTGCCTTTGCACGTAATTTTTTAGACGAAGCAGCACCTTTATCCGCAGGCTCTCACAAAGACTCTGCTGGCTATAGTATTCAAAATGGACAGTTAGTTGTTTCCTTACGCGATGGTAGCGAGTCGGCTCTGGCTGAGCCTGAAAAGCTCATCGGCTTTATCGGTGAAGCAGGCGACCCTAGCAGTATCCTTCTGAAAAACAACGGCCTACATTTTGAAATTCAGATCGATCGCAACAGCCAAATCGGAAAAGATGACGCTGCAGGCGTAAAAGATATCGTCATGGAATCTGCGCTAACCACAATTATGGACTGTGAAGATTCCGTTGCCGCTGTGGATGCCGACGACAAAGTCGTTGTTTATCGTAACTGGTTGGGTCTTATGAAAGGAGACCTCTCTGAAGAGGTAAGCAAAGGCGGTAAAACCTTTACCCGAGTGATGAACCCTGACCGTGAATACACCGCTCTGGATGGCAGCACCATAACCCTAAAAGGCCGCAGCCTGATGTTCGTACGCAACGTAGGTCATTTAATGACCAACAGCGCCATCATCGACAAAGAGGGTAATGAAGTCCCAGAAGGTATCATGGATGCCATGATGACTACCTTGGTGTCGTTACACGATATGAAAGGCCTAGGTAAATTCCGTAATACGGTTACCGGTTCTATGTATATCGTAAAACCGAAAATGCATGGCCCTGAAGAGGTCGCCTTCGCTAACGAACTGTTCGGACGCGTTGAAGACGCACTCGGACTTGATCGTTACACCCTGAAAATGGGTATTATGGATGAGGAGCGTCGTACTACCGTTAACCTGAAAGAGTGCATCCGCGCTGCTAAAGAGCGTGTGGTCTTTATCAATACAGGCTTCCTTGACCGTACCGGCGACGAAATCCATACCTCTATGGAAGCAGGCCCGATGGTTCGTAAAGGGGACATGAAAGCCGCGAAATGGATAAGCGCTTATGAAGACTGGAACGTTGATACCGGTCTGATGTGCGGCTTAAGCGGTCGCGCTCAAATTGGTAAGGGCATGTGGGCAATCCCTGACCAGATGGCTAACATGCTGGAGGCTAAAATAGCACACCCAATGTCGGGCGCTAATACCGCATGGGTTCCATCACCAACTGCGGCAACACTTCATGCTTTGCACTACCATAAAGTCGATGTATTTGCCCGTCAGGCGGAGTTGCGCAGTCGTCCGCGCGCAAGCTTGGATGATATCCTTACGATCCCGGTTGAAGCTAATCCAAGCTGGTCAGCTGAAGAGGTTCAGCAAGAGTTGGATAACAATGCTCAAGGCCTATTAGGCTATGTGGTGCGCTGGGTAGATGGTGGTGTAGGTTGCTCAAAAGTACCCGACATTAACAATGTTGGCTTGATGGAAGACCGCGCAACACTTCGAATCTCCAGCCAGCACATCACTAACTGGCTGCATCACGGCATCTGCACAAAAGAGCAGGTGATGGAAACCCTCAAACGCATGGCAGCAGTGGTCGATAGCCAAAATGCGGACGACCCAACCTATCGCCCAATGGCAACTGACTTTGACGGCAGTGTTGCCTTTGCAGCGGCGTGCGAATTGATCTTTGAAGGTTGCGCACAACCTTCCGGTTATACCGAGCCGGTTCTGCACCGCCGCCGTATCGAGGCTAAAGCGAAGTTTGGAGTGTAAGGCCCAATCTTTCATGGCATAACAAAAAGCCACCAGTCGGTGGCTTTTTTTCTAGAACCATCGTTTTTTCTTAAACAACCAAACCAAACCAACCGCCAAAAGCAACATCACCCCAAGCAACACAAAGTAGCCGTAGCGATAATGCAACTCCGGTATGTGCTCAAAATTCATCCCATACAAGCCGGCAAGAAAACTCAATGGTACAAAAATCGCTGTGATAACCGTTAACACACGCATCGTGTTATTTAGTTGGTGTGACGTAATCGACAAATAGCCATTAATTAGATCACCACAGATATCGTAGTGCATCCGCGAAAGGCTATAGAGGCGCTCAAATCGGTCATTCAAATCGTTAATGCGGTGCTGGCTCTCTGGAGAGCAACTGACAGGCAACCCCCCATCCTCTTCCGTGACCAAGCAGTGGGAAATTGACAGATGATAATTAAAGGTTCGAATCAGTTTCAACAGGCGAGATTGATAACTGGTGAGTTCTCGCAGCGTTTGGTCATTACCCGCATTCAGTAATACATCCTCAAGTACTGCTAACGTCTCATCAAACGCCAATATCTCTTCCAGATAAATACCAGCCGACAGATGCATAATCTTACAAGCCAGGTCCAATGGAATATTAATTAACGACTGAACATCACCCTGTAAAACTTTATTGATACCCTGCACTTCTTGTCGATGGACGCTGATGAGGATTTTTTCCGATATAAAAAAAGCAATCTGCTGGTGCTCAAAGGCGAGAGTATCCGCCACCTGATGAATACCTCGATAAAGGATAAAAACCTGATCATCAAAATATTCGATCTTAGGTGGATGCCGATGGCGCAAGGTATCCCCTATCGCTAATTCATGGCAATATAATGCAGTCAGCAATGCCTTGATCTGCTGATCGTCATTGGAAAAAAGGTCCACCCACACGGGTTCCGCCGCCTCAGGTAATAACGCTAGTAGTTCACTCACCTGGGTACATTGCCGCTCAGGCTTATCCACATACCTAATAGTAATCACGACATCTCTCCATAAAATTCACAAGCTGACGCCTAGCTCCAAACACCGTTGTCATATACCCTCGCATTTTAAATTTCATCATTGCGGGCTGTAGTGTGACATACTCTGAACATCAAAAAGGGGTTTTTATTGCCGCCAGTGGCGTATTTATTCTTAGCTTCGATGCCATGCTTATTCGCTTGGCAGATGCAACGTCATGGGATGTTGCTTTTTGGCGGGGCTGGCTATTGTGCGCTACCTTCACGACCCTGAGCTTACTCGCAAGAAAACAAACAACACTTCCACCAAATGCGCAGAGCTGGCAGGTAGCACTTGCCGTTGCCCTCCTGTATGGCGTTAACACGTTACTGTTTGTCTATTCCATCAGTCATACCAGTACAGCCAATACGGTTGTAATCTTGGCTAGCTCCCCATTATTTTCAGCGCTGTTTTCTAGCCTGTTTTTGAAGGAGAAGCTAAGAACAAACACACTGATCACCATGCTCATCACCTTTTGCGGCGTGTTCTACATCTTTGCTGGGTCATTAAACTCATTGCATTGGAAAGGTGATCTGGCTGCCCTAATCCTCGCCATCTCTACCGGCGGTGTACTCACCCTGCTACGCCGTGCTCACCATTTCTCTATTTTGCCCATTATAGCCCTATCCGGCACTGTCGCAGGCTTGCTGTCCAGCGGACAAGCTAACCCCTTATCACTGCCATTACAAAGCTATATTTGGTTGGCAATTATGGGCATCTTTCAAATCCCTTTAGCCACCTGGTTGCTGATGCGAGCACCCCGCTATTTACCCTCAGCGGAAGTCAGTTTATTTCTGCTGATAGAAACGATCTTAGGCCCAATTTGGGTATGGTTCGCTGTCAATGAACAGATCCCAGAGCGCACTTTTTTAGGCGGCGCCATTATTCTATCCGCCATTGCAATGAACACCGTTGTCAGTATGAGGCAAGGCACACATTAACCTAAAGCTTGATCCATACCTCTTTCCTACCCGTAATAGGGTAACTACATTCCTAGCATGACTCAAAAGGAAGCTAGCTTGAAGCAACCATATTACTAGCGGGCATTTCACCTGTATAGGCGAAACAGCCTAAGGAGAAAGCAGATGTTTATTCAGCATATGATGGGTATCCTCTACCAACCAAAGAATGAATGGGGTTTGATCAAAAAAGAGCACTACTCCACTTCACACGTTTTCCTATCTAAGATCAGCATTCTGGCAGCAATTCCAGCTATATCCCTTTTTATTGGCACAACACAGGTGGGTTGGAGCGTTGCTGGCGGCGATTTTGTCAAGCTGCAAGCAGCTAGCGCACTTATGGCCGCGGTAGCCTTCTATTTTGCAATGTGGGTAGCGGTAGGTTTTATTGCATTTAGCATACACTGGATGGAAAAAACCTACGGAGGGCATATTCCTTTTGAAGACTGCTTACTGCTGACGACCTATACAGCGACGCCGATGTTCTTATCTGGCCTTGCAGGCTTATACCCTATGCTATGGCTCAATGTCATGATCGGGCTATTAGCTGTAAGTTACAGCGTTTACTTACTCTATACAGGAGTGCCGATCATTATGCGCATTCCTGACGAGCGCGCTTTTATGTTTTCTACCTCAATTCTGACGGTTGGTTTATGCGTGCTAGTTGGCTTATTGGTCACTTCAGTAATCCTCTGGAGTACCGTGATACCACTCAACTTGATATCAGGATAATTAGACAAAAAAAGCCCCGGAAAACCGGGGCAAAACGTCTTTTGTCAATGAAGAGCAGAGTGTTAATTAGCGGTGTGTAAACTTTGCATCAGTGTAGATACGGAAAGCTTTTTCCCAAACTTCACCTACAGTGCCATCACCCACTGGCTTACCATCAATCTGGGTGACAGGGGCTATCTCTTTGGATGAGGAGCTAATCCATACCTCATCAGCGGCATACACTTCATCCATAGTGACCGTACGTTCTTCAACCTTGATAGAACCTTCCTCTTCAAGGCTATCAATGATGATTCGACGGGTAATGCCTGGCAAAATCTGGTTGTCTTGGATCGGAGTAATAACGACACCATCTTTAACAATGTAAGCATTGACCGAACTGCCTTCCGTCAGTTCGTTTTTGTCGTTGTAAAGCAAACATTCGCTGTTACCCGATGCATAGCCTTGCTGGAAGTGCATGACATTACCCAACAATGCCGTTGATTTGATATGGCAACGGCGCCAGCGCAGATCTTGCGCAGTTGTCACGGAATAAGCGTGTACGGCTGTGCGATCTACCGGCTCTGGGTCTTTAATGTCAAAAGTAAAACAGAAAACCGT
>NPID01001375.1_pt1 | contig 10934 bp, 13 predicted proteins | sample 8637491 | NCBI WGS metagenome assembly NPID01 (sample SAMN07420843, study PRJNA396082) | bioreactor metagenome | isolation source: sample BA6 brine-fed electro-methanogenic bioreactor BA | place: Japan: Kochi | collected 2016-06-14 | reverse complement strand
AAATTGAAAATATTCTTAAAAACTCAGAAATAATTAAAGAAAACAATCGTTCTCGTGTTATTGGTATGGGTAAAACAGTTGCTATCAAATTCGCTCATAATGATTTAGAGATTGAATTTACAATTGTTGGTAAGCTAGAAGCAAATCCGATGGAAAAGAAGATTTCTAATGAATCACCATTAGGCAAAGCAATTATTGGTTCAAAAAAAGGAAAAGTTATTACTTATAAATCAGAAACTGGCCAAGAAATTACTGTTGAAGTTATCGATGTGAAATAATTAGAGAATATTATTTTCTTTTATATCTGGGAGTGGTTTTATGATAGGAATTATTGGTGCGATCGATTATGAGTTAAACTTGTTTTTTAAACATATGTTAATCGCAAGGACAGAAATTATTGCCGATAAAACATTTTATATTGGTAAGATTAAGAATCATAATGTAGTTATTGTTAAATCGGGTATAGGTAAGGTTAATGCAAGTGTAACAACAACTCTGTTAATCAATCACTTTAATGTGAGAATGATTATTAACACAGGAGTTGCTGGAGGTATTTCTCCTATTAATGTAGGAGAAATAATCATCGCAAAAGGTATTTCTTATTTTGATGTAAGCTTGACTGAAATTGATGATGTACCTTATGGGCAAATGGGGAATGATCCTTTGATCATTGAAATAAATCCTGACTTCATTGCTAAAGCAACTAAGATATTTGATAATTTGGGATATCACTACCAAGTTGGAAACTTAGTCTCTGGTGATAAGTTTGTCACAAAAATGAGAGATTTACATAAGATACAGAAACAAGTTAAGGATATTATTGGTGTTGAGATGGAAGGAATGGCGATAGCTATGACATGTCATAAGTTCAATTGCCCTTTTATATCAATTAGAGGTGTATCTGATGTAGTTGAGTCAGCTAACCAATCAAAGTCCTATAAAGAGGTTGTCCACGAGGTAGCTTCTAAAACATCTGAATTCGTTATTGCCTTTCTTGAGGTTGTTGATGAATAATATAAAGCTTGATAATGAGTTAATCAATTATCAAGTTTTTTTCAAAGAAAATAAGAATATGTATCTCCGAGTCAAGAAAAATTTACTTGTTATTACTGCGCCAAAAAGGATGAAAATGTCCCAAATTGAGATGTTTATTTTAAAAAATAAGAGTTATATTCTCGCAAATTTACAGAGAGAGACAATAAAACTCTATGATTTTGATAACTTGATGCTTTGGGGAAAAAGACTAGAAGGTTTGGGAGAAGATCTTAATCAAGAAAAATTAGAAAAATACTATAAACAAAAGACTGTTCAACAAGCTTTAATGATGATTGAAACAGATTTTAAAGGTTTTATAACTGAGATTAGTTTAGAGGGAATTATTATAAAGTCAAGATTAATGAAAACTAGACTAGGAAGTTGCAATTCACGGACAAAAACGATAAATTTAAACTCTTTACTCGCTAGATTCAATCCCAAATTTTTACGTGCAGTTTTACTGCATGAGTTAGTTCATTTAAATGTTCAGAACCACCAAAAAGGGTTTTATAATTTATTACTGAAGTACGAACCAGATTATCGAGAAATTCGAAAAGAGCTAAATAAAATGATTAAACAGTATCAAATATAGGTTGTCTAAATCAACCTATATTTTTATTTTTGAGCGATTTTTATTTTTAATTACAAATCACATCTTAAAAAAATAGACTTTTTATAAAAATTTAGGTATAATATATATGATATTTGGAGGGAAACTATGCTAGAATTACTATTTAGAAAAAAATATTTCTATCCAGATGAGTACAAGAAGACAGTATTTGATGTAGATTTTAACAGTTTAAAAGAGAAAAATATCAAGAATATTTTTATTGATTTAGATAACACTTTAATTCCTTATGATATTCATAAAGCTGATAAAAAGACTTTAGAGTTATTTGATAATCTACACAAGCTTGGTTTCGCTGTATTCATTGTTTCTAATAATAAAAAAGAAAGAGTTAAACTCTTTGCGAATATGGTTAAAAGTCGATATGTATATAGTGCTCAAAAACCTTTTAAATCTGGATTTAGAAGAGCTTTGAAGAAAGTAGGTAATCCAGATCCTAATACTGTTTGTCTAATTGGTGATCAGTTTATGACAGATGTCTTAGGTGGTAAAAGAATGGGTTTCTATGTTATTGTTGTTGATGCAATCAAAAGAGATAGCGAAAAATGGTATACCAAATACAATCGAAGACTAGAAAAGAAAATATTAAAAAGATTAAGGAGAAATGATTCAGAGTTTTACGATCGACTAAATTTACAAGAAAAGAGGTAACATATGGCAGAAATGTATTGCAAGGGTTGCGGAGCAGTAATTCAAAATAAAGATGATAATTTGCCTGGATATATAAGCGAAGAACTTTTTGCAAGCAAAAATCCAGATGATATTGTATGCCAAAGATGTTTTAGGATTAGAAATTATTCAGAAAGTTATCCTTATACTGTTTCTAATTCAGATTTTTTAAAGATAGTCGATAAGATTCAATCAGATGACGCTCTGATAGTAAAAATCGTTGATATTTTTGATTTTTCTGGTTCTTTTGTACCAGCAATAAAGAAGTTGACTGGTAATGAAGATGTTATTTTAGTTGGGAATAAAATGGATTTATTACCAAAAAATGTTAAATATTCAAAAATACAAAATTGGTTGAAGTTAATGTTGAAAACTCAGGGTTTCACAGTTTTGGACTCTGTTTTAGTTTCAGCTAAATATGGTGATAACTTTGATGAGTTAATGGAAAAAATATATCAATATAAAGGCAATCGCAATGTTTACATTGTCGGTTCGACTAATGTTGGTAAATCAAGGATTGTTAACCAAATATTAAAGCGTTACTTAGGTGCTGCTAAAGATATCATAACTGAAAGTATCTCACCACAAACGACAATTGGTATGATAGGTTTTCAGTTAATAGATGGCACATACATTTATGATACACCTGGAGTCATTAACAAGCATCAATATATGCATTATCTGACCAGACCATCATACAAATTAACAGTTCCATCACGAGAGATTAAACCAATGATTTATCAGTTGAATGAAGGGCAAACTTTGTTCTTAGGCGGATTAGCTAGATTAGATATCATTTCCGGAGAAACAGGAGATGTAATATCTATTGTTACCTATTTTGCAAATACACTTAATATTCATCGTACAAAGACTTTAAAAGCAGATAAACTTTATCATGATAAATTATACTCACTTTTATCTCCACCTTTTTCCAAGGATGAAGATGTTCCAAAGTGGATTTACCATGAGTTTAGAATAAGGGATAATCAAAAGTATGATATTGTATTTTCGGGATTAGGTTTCGTAACTATAAGAGCTCCTTTCTGTATTAGAGCTTATGCACCTTTTGTCGTAGGAGTTTATACTAGGTTAGCAATCATATGATCGATGAGAAATTATTAAAAAAAATCTATGCTTACCTTGAAATCCAGTTTGCTGATGATCCATCCAGATTAAAACATACCCTTAATGTGAAGGAAGTAGCTTTAAGTTTAGGAGAGATTTATCAAGTTGACCAAGATAAGATTGTTTTAGCGGCTTTACTGCATGATTGCACAAAAAATCTAAGTTTTGAAGAAAATACAGATCTAATCAGTAATATGTTTATTGATGAACAATTAAAACTTGAGCCAAGTGCTTGCTTACATGCATATTCAGCAGCTGCACTAGCAAAAAGTTATTTTGGCATAATGGATGATGATATAATCAATGCAATTGCCTATCATTGTAGTGGTAGAATGAAAATGACTCTTTTAGAAAAGATAATTTTTGTAAGTGATTATATTGAAGAATCTCGAGTATTTGTGAATGAAGAGTTGAGGGCTTTAGCAAGATCTAATCTTGATAAAGCAGTTTATCAAATTATGATAGAAACTAAAGAATATCTATTGAGAAATCAGCGAAAAATATCGCCGATTACGGAAGCAGCTATTCTTTATTATAAAAAAGAAACGGAGGAATTGAATGACTGAAAGACTTAATCGAGTAGTTAAAACTTTAGAGGATTTAAAATTAAAAGATATTATTGTTTATGATTTTAATGATTTCTCACCTTTTTTTGACTATCAAGTGATTGCTACTGCTAGTAATGAAAGGCAGGTTCATGCAGCAATCGATCATATTAAACAAGCTTTCCCGGATAATGAAGAGATCCGTTTTGAGGGAGCTTCGGAGAATAGATGGTTATTGGTAGATTTAGAAGACATAATCATCCATGTTATGCATAAAGAGGATCGAGATTTTTATCAAATAGAAAAGATATTTTTTGAAAGAAAACAAGTTGAAATAAGAGGAGACCAGTGATGGAATATGATTTGTTGGCCACTTTTTATGATTCTTTTATTGATGAAGTAGTCTATCAAGAATACTTAGATCTTGTCAACAAATATACATCAAGAGGAAGCCTTTTAGATATTGGTTGCGGAACTGGGAACCTTTCAATTGAATTTGCTAAATTAGGTTATGATGTTGTTGCTACTGATTTATCAGAAGAGATGCTGAACATCGTTGATTATCGAGCTAAACAAGAGGAAGTTGATCTAGATATTGAAGTCTATGATATGCTTGATCCAATCGATTATGAATTCGATGTAGTCGTAGCTTCAATGGATGTTTTAAATCATTTATCTGATTTAGAAGATGTTGAGTTTGGTTTTACCAATATCTATAATAGCGTAAAAAATAATGGGGTTTTCATTTTCGATGTTTTATCTGTTGAGTTCATTGATGCCTTTGACGGCTATGTGGAAGATGATGACGAGTATCATTTTCATTGGGAAAGCCATAAAGGTGATGAAGAACATAGTATTGTTCATACAATTACTTTGAACCTAGAAGATCGGTCAGAAGAAGTAAAAATCTATGAACAAACTCATGAGACAGAAGAGTATGAAAGAATTATTCAAAAAGTTGGATTTAAGATATTAGAAAAATTAGAATTACCAGAAAGAACTATATTTGTAGTACAAAAGGGTGAATTATAGCAATAATTTCACTCTTTTATTTTGGAAACGCTTTTTCTTGCTTATCTTTAGATTATTATACTTAATAGTGGTAGAATAGAACTGAAGGAAAGGAAGTGGCTTTATGGAATCAAGTAAAGTAGTTATTATTGGTACCGGTTTTGTAGGTATGAGTTATGCCTATTCATTGGTTAACCAAGGAGTAGTTGAAGAACTTGTTTTAGTTGACATAAATAAGGAGAAAGCTTTAGGAGAAGCGATGGATTTAAACCACGGATTGAGTTTTGCACCAAGAAAAATGAAGATAACAGCTGGGGATTATTCTGACTGTCATGATGCAAATCTTGTTGTGATTACTGCTGGTGTTAATCAAAAAGATGGTGAAACAAGAATCGACTTGTTAAAACGTAATGCAAGGATTATGCAATCAGTTGTAAAAAGTGTTGTTGCAAGTGGCTTTGATGGGATTTTATTAGTTGCGTCAAATCCAGTTGATATCTTAACTTATGTAGCTTGGAAAGAATCAGGAATGGATCCTTCTAGAGTTATTGGTAGTGGAACTTCATTGGATACTGCGAGATTAAGATACGAGATATCATCAAAGATTAATGTTTCTGTTGATAATATTCACGCATATATTTTTGGTGAGCACGGTGATAGTGAATTTGTAGTTTGGTCAAAAGCCTTTGTTGGAGCTAAGCCAATGTTAGATGTTATTGAAGATATGCAAGAAATTGAGTTTGCAGATTTAGATAAAATCTACCAAAGAGTAAAAAACGCTGCTTATGAAATCATCAGTCGTAAAAATGCTACCTATTATGGGATAGGTATGGCATTAGTTAAGATAACCAAAGCAATATTAAATAACGAAAATCGAATATTACCAATTTCAGTTCTTAATAATGGGGTTTATGATGTTGATCCTGATGTGTTTATTGGTTTAACTGCTGTGATAAACCGTGATGGAGTTCATCACATTGTAAAGTTAAAACTTAATGATGAAGAGCTAAAGAAATTACAAAATTCAGCAAATATCTTAAAAAATCACATTTTGGAATTAGAGCTATAATTTAGATGGAGACTTGGTTTAATAAACCGGGTCTTTTTTTGAAGAATTTACCACTTAAAAAAGTACTATTTTTATGAGGTGATAAATATGAAAAAAAATATTAGTTATGCTTTAATTCTAATTGGAGTAATTGGCTTTTTCTATTTTCAAAATTCGAATAAAGAGACAGAACCGTTAAAGGAACAATTAATAATTAATAATGTAGAGACAAACAGTTCTAAAGAAACCAAAAACTATGTAGAAATAAGAGGTGAAGTAAGATTTCCAGGAGTTTACGAATATGAAGAAGGTGAAATAGTAAAACAGATTATCGATAAGGCTGGCGGTTTAACAGATAAAGCGGATATAAGTAAGATTAATCAAGCTGAAATTGTCATTGGAAATAGCCTTATTGAAATCCCTCAAACAAAGTCTAATGAGTTTTTTTCTCCTGAAGTAAAGAAAACCATATATATCGATATTAAAGGTGAGGTAAACAATCCAGGAGTATATCAAGTGAATACTGGACTTAGAGTATTTGAAGTGATTGAACTTGCCGGAGGGTTAACAAAAGAAGCAGATCTTAGTTCATTAAACATGTCTGAGTTAGCACAAGACGGAATGCTAATTGTAATTCCTAAGATTCAAGACAGTGATCAAATCCTAGTGTTTATTGAAGGTGAAATAAAGAACCAAGGTTATTATAATCTAAATCAGGGTGCGACATTACTTGATTTAGTAAGAAGTGCTGGTGGTTATACTGAAGAAGCTGATATCAGTCTCATTGATTTTACTGCAATACTTGTTAATGGAGAATTAATTACTATTCCTAAACTTCAAGAAAAACAAATGATCTATGTTTCCATCCAAGGGGAGGTAGTATATCCTGATGTATATTATGTTGCGAAAGAGATTACTGTATTTGAGTTAATTAATCTAGCAGGTGGATTAACAGATAATGCCAATAGTAATTTGATTGATTTCAAACAAGTCCTAGTGTTAGGAAGCATCGTAAGAATTCCAGGTTATAGCGAAAATGAAGATATTACATATGGAGAACAATCTGGTTTGATAAATATTAATACGGCTGATTTAGAAACTTTATCTACTCTTAATGGAATAGGACATATACTTGCTCAAAGGATTATTGATTATCGAAGTGAGTATGGGTATTTTCAAGCTATTGAGGATATTCAATTGGTTTCTGGAATAAAAACTAGTGTTTATGATAAGATTAAAGAATCTATTACTGTATGATAGTTCTAGATTTATTCATCTAGCAATTGCAGCTGTTTTATATGTTTTATCTAGACAGTACTATTTTGCAGGTCTACTTTTAGTATTTGAGATAATATATCTCTTCAAAACTAGTAAAAACATGGTTATCTATGCCTTAATTATTTTTGGAAGTATCAGTTTTAGGTTTAGTCACTTAGATAATCAAGTTATACCTAAAGAAGGGACGATTATTGGTGTTGAAGATAATCGACTTGAGATTATTAACAAGGGTAAGCATTATCTATATTTGGATAATGCTTTTCTATATGAGGTGGGAATGGTTATTCATTTCTCCGGAGAAAGAGTAGAAAGAGATTATTCAAATATACCAAATAGTTTTGATTATGAACTTTACTTGAAATCTCAGAATATTAGATCGGAGATATATGTAGATAGTATTAGAGTTAGTGAAAGTAAATTTATCTGGCAGATGATACCTTTAAAAATTAGGTTATTTTTTGCTAGTAAATTTAGTGAAGAATCTGCAATGTTTTTAAATTTATTCATTCTCGGAGAAAAATCTAATATAACCACTGATTTTCAAGAAAAAACATCTAAAATTGGTGTTAGTCACTTGTTTGCTGTTTCAGGGATGCATCTAGGTATAATTATTGCAATCCTCAGTTTTTTTCTTGATCGTCTTTTCATTAAGAAGAGAACTCATCGAATTATTATTGCAGGATGTTTATTAACTTATAATATTATAACTTCTTTCACAGTTTCAATTGTTAGAGCGTCTTTATTAGTTGTTGGCGTTTTTCTAACAGAAGGAGTTATGTTTAGTAAAACAGATATCTTAGCTTTTATAATGATTGGATTTCTGTTATACAATCCTTTTTTTCTATATGGAACTGGCTTTGTTTTGTCTTTTATGGTTGCTTTTTCCATTGTTTTAGGGAAAAAATTATGGGTTTCTGAAAATAAGGCTTCCCAGATATTTAGAATAGGAGTATTAGCAAATATTGTCAGTTTACCAATCATTGTCAGTTTAAATAACTCCTTTGGGTTATTAAATCCTATCTATAATGTTATTTTTGTTGTTTATGTCAGCAATCTTTTTCTACCTGCTTCATTTTTGTTAGTTTTACTTCCTAGTTTTGAAAGAATTTATTTAATGATTACCTCGGGCTTTAAAATACTATTAGATATTGGTTATCAAGCTAACTACTATTTCAGTTTTAACTTTGTTAGTTGTTTAACAAAAATGTTATATTGGCTAGTATTAGTTTTCTGTTTAGCCAATTATCAGAAAATAAGAAAGATTTATCTAATTGTAATATTACTTTTGGTATCTTTAGTAAATGTATATTGGAAGTACCTCCCAAACATTAGTTATGTAAGGATTCTTGATGTTAACCAAGGAGATGCAATTCATATTCATCAGGGTTCTTGTGACATCTTAATTGATACTGGTAAGCCTGATGATTTTGATAGTGTTATTAACTACTTTATTAAACAAAATATCAAAAGCTTGGATTACTTGATTATCACCCATTTTCACGATGATCATTATGGAGAAATGCTTGATATTTTAAATAGTTTAGATGTCAATAATCTATTAGTTAATCAAGAGTTAAATTCTAAGGATATATTAAAGTACAAGATTGGGAAAGAAGGTGATCTTATTAATTGCGGGGAACTAAAAATGCAGATTATTAATAGTTATTCTAGTCAAAATGAAAATAATAATTCTCTAGTTATCTATTTAGAAATAAGTCATCATAATTGGTTGTTTACAGGAGATATTGAAAGTTTAATTGAGCAGCGTTTAATTGATGAATATGCGTTTGACCTGGATGTTTTGAAAGTTGCTCATCATGGTTCTGATACATCTACAACATTAGAATTTTTAGAGAAGTTTAAACCGGAAAGTGCAGTTATTTCTGTAGGTAAGAATCAATATAATCATCCTTCAAAAGAGGTCGTAGATAGATTAGAAAAAACAAATATCTCAGTTTACCGAACAGATTTATTAGGGACAATTACTTATTATTATGAAAATATAACTACTTCAGTAGTTGTTTCTAGTTGGGTATATCAAGAAAAGCAAAAATTTATGACTTAAATACACATCAATGTATAACATTTATCAATTTTTTTTGGTATAATATTATTAATATGATAAAGAAAGGATAAATTGATTTTATGAACAGAAACTGTTATTTGTTTTATGGGGATGACCATTTTTCTATAAAAAAAGAAACCGATCTAGTTTTCAGTGAAAATGAAATCGATTTGTCTTATGTTGAAGTTTATGATTATGAAGAGGTAGGGATAGAAAACGCTCTAACTAATGCAATGACTTTACCATTTCTTGTCGATAAAAAAGGTGTAGTGGTTAAAAATTGTAAGTTTTTAACATCTGAGGATAATATTCCTTCAGAACTAGTTGAAAAGATTATTGGTTTCTGTGAAATGAAATTAGATCAAACTATTTTAGTCTTTCAAGTTAGAACAGAAGCTTTAGACTTTAAAAGCAAGCTAGTAAAATATTTAAGTAAAAATATTATTTGTAAAAAGTTTTCAAGTAACGATAAGTCTTTTGATGTTTATGAATATATAAGAAAAGAGTTAAAAAAACATAATCTAAAAATTCAGCCTTTTGCCCTTTCACAATTTGTTAATCGAGCAAATAAGAACCTTGATAACTTAAACAATGAGCTAAATAAATTAATATATTATGCATATAATCTAGAAGAAATTGATTCAGAAACTGTGTTTGAAGTTGTAAGCAGAGAAGTAGAAGATAATATTTTTGATTTAGTTAATGCTTTATTAGAAAAAGATAAAGATAAGGTATTTAAAGTCTATAATGATTTAATCTTACATAATGTTAAGAATACAATTATCCTAGCAACCATAGCTAGTAAGTTTCTAGAGATTCTTTATACAAAAGCGTTGATGAAGATTAAATATAGTAAGTTTGATATAGAAAAGTTCTTTGGTTATTCTAGTGGAAGAGTTTATTATATGATGAAAAATGCTGGTGATGTCAGCGATGAGATTTTATATTCAAATATAGCAGAATTAGCTCAACTGGATTATGAGATAAAGTCAGGTAAAATCGATCAAGATTTAGGAGCTAGATTATTCTTATTAAAATAAAAAAAAAGCCCATTGGCTTTTTTCTTATAATTTATTAACTTTATTTGATAAACGAGCTTTTTGTCTATTAGCATAATTTTTATGGTGTATGCCTTTAGCAACGCTTTTATCGATTTTCTTATAAGCAACACTTAACGCTTCAACTGCTTTTTCTTTTTCATTGTTAGCAACTGCAACTTCAACATTCTTGATAGCTGTTTTTAGTGAAGATCTAAATGAGTTATTTGCAAGACGTCTTTTTTCATTTTGTGTATTACGTTTGATTTGTTGTTTGTTATTAGCCATTATTTCACCTCCATTAGTAATCGCGTAAATATTTTAACAAATAAGCAAAAAAAAAGCAACAAATAAAAATTATATTTCCCTTAAAATATAGGATTTTTTACGTTTTTCTTTAAATTGTTTTAAATATTAAGAATTATTCTGAAATAAAATAAGTTTTGGTATATATTATTTTTTTGATATAATAAGTTTAGTAGTTTTTTAGGAG
>NPID01000299.1_pt2 | contig 10953 bp, 10 predicted proteins | sample 8637491 | NCBI WGS metagenome assembly NPID01 (sample SAMN07420843, study PRJNA396082) | bioreactor metagenome | isolation source: sample BA6 brine-fed electro-methanogenic bioreactor BA | place: Japan: Kochi | collected 2016-06-14 | reverse complement strand
TCTAGTGTTTTATAGTAGCATCACTTCCGAATTCTTGAACCAAATTAGGATAAACTAATGGTAGAGAGGAATGGGGGTGCGTTTATGAAGATATTTTTCGTTATGCTTTTATCTCTACTTGTATTTGTTTCTACAGGCATGGCACAAGAGAGCGCCGAGGTTCTAATTGTTGGCGACCCGGACGGCCACTATAAGAGTATTCAAGCAGCTATCGACGCTGCCAATCCCGGCGATTCAATTAAAATTCTTCCTGGAACGTACAAGGAGAGCCTTTCAATTAGCAAAGAGATAATGATTGAAGGCTCCTCAAGAGACGAAGTAACAATAGTGCCCGAAGAGGGAAAGGATCTAGGGATTTTCATCAGAGGTGCAGAGAGTTTCTCGATAAAAGGTGTAACAGTTCTTGCCAGTGGCGCAGCCATAAACGTATCCAGGTCCTCCGGCCAGATCAAAGACGCCTTCATAGCAGGCGGCCGCTTTGGAATCTCTTTCAGCGGCACAGGAATGACTCTTGAGGTGGTTGATTCCTACATCACATGCTATGACGGCATGGATAACGAGGAGTATATAGAAACGAGGCTGGCGGGAATCTATGCGTACGGTAATGCCACTCTGATTGCCGAAAACTCCGTTTTCGAAAGGAACGGCGTTGGAATAAGCCTCACAAATGATCTGAAGTACAAAATCACAGGATGCACATTCAAAAGAAATACAGTAGGGGTTTCACTTGGTGGCAATGCTACTGGATCTATCTCTGAGAATGTGGTTACGGAGAACGTCGAAAACGGGATCTTGATCAACTCATCTTCCGAAACCAGGTTGGAGGGTAATATCTTCTTCGGAAATATCTGGCATGGTCTCGACCTCTATCTGAACCGATGCACTGAGTGTAAATGCGGAGGCGATGAATTTGACGGGACTGTTGTCGGTTCAGGAAACAGATTTGAATCCGAAGATGAGATCTGTCCTATAGACTTCTGGGATGAAAGCTTCTACATCTTCGATAAGGATCTGGGCAAGCGAGCTGAACAAGACTAGGCTAGAACATTACAGCACAATTCCCTCCAATATATAGCAACCATGTTCTTCGTTTCGCTGGACGGAGCTTTTCATAGCATTCTTCTTTCAGAAGCTTTCCAGATCAAAGAATGAAAGCCGGTTTGATCGCATATAATTCTTCTGTATATCTATTATTTCATCTCATTGAGTAATGCAACTCGCAACTTCTTTTCAGAAATAAATTTACACATTGAATGGTAATTCATTACAGATACATCATTCAACAAATGCATGGTATACTACTGTATGAAGGTGAAATGCGGAAAATGAGACGGGACAGGTTTCATAAAACAGTCTTAGTAGTCTTTACGATTGGTTTGGCTATAGCCGTGATGGCAATGGTAGTCGCCCTGATCAACCTTACTGACGCAAATACTTCTTCAAAAGCTTTCAGAGAATATCTCGACGAGTCAAACGTTATCGAGTCCAACCCTTGAGAAGTTCTACAATCCTGCGATATCTTGGCCTGCAGATTGGTACGTATCTAGCTGATTTAGCTTACATTTTCTGTTTCAAGCCCAAAGAGATGTTTTCATTTGCAGCTATTAACTCGGCGCTTAGTGTTGCTTGGATAAGAATTCTGAAAGTAAAAATCTCAGACACCTTCACGGCTTCGAAGCCTCTCATAGATCTTCAGACGGGAATCTGTGTAATTGATACTTGAAGAAGGCAATCCTTAACTAGCAGTGGGTTGAGCTTCTACTGGAGCAAAGACAATTGATAAGAATGAGAACGGATGCCCAAAAAGTGACCTCTGTTCACTAATTATCCGATTCTCACTTCAGCGTTTCCACATTTCTACAAACTCTGTGCAGAATCAAACTGAGTTGAAAATGGTTTCACCCACGTTCCGGGAATTTTCGAACACCGAGCTCACTCGGGTCTTCTGACTTGCATCAAAATCTTCGACAGATACTGACTCTCCGGAAATTCTGGCCCGTTGTAGCACTGCTAATAGACGCTACCTATAGGCACATATCCGTTCTTGCCTATCCATTCGGCCATCTCGCTGTACACAGTCTCCATCTGACTGTATGGACCCATGTAGACAGAAAAGACGCTTAAACACTCGGGGATGCAGCTCTGAATGATGTCTCCTTTTCCGGGCAGATCGGATGAAATGTGGGAAATTCTATCTCAACATCAAGATTTTGCATGTCCATGTTGTGATAGGCAACAAATAGGATATCTGCAGGAGATTCCCCCATCTCGACCAAATAAGCGGCAATCTCTCCATAACACTTTCCAGTGAGAGAAGGTAGATTCTGAACGATCATTTTTGTGCGGACAACCAGAGTGGAACTTGCGCAGCGCTTCAATAATGCCATAGGTGTTAGCCTTTGCATCTTTACCCCCTTTAATTCTTCTCGTGACTGTTGTCCCGTCAATAGTATGTCCAGGTAGATCAGATCAACTCAATTAAACGAGGCCAAACTAATAATTTATTTTCCTGAAATACCGGCGCTTCATGAGAAATTCAAGGCGTATGACATGACCTGAATCAAATACTACCGATCACCAGTACCGAGCTGTCATTACTCTCTTGAAGAAAGCCATATATAATCCGAATCAACGGGATAACCCTTCATCAATGCGGACGCATCGCCTGACATATTCTCACCAGACAAAGTCCCTCACATTTTCAGGATGAAAACAGTATCCTCTTTTAGGCTGATCAGAATCACTTCAATTTCAACCTTTCCAAACCTCGTCACTTTGCCTTAAATGGCTCCAGTGAAAGTTGAAAAAGGAACTAGCTCAGTTCCGCTGAAGTTGGCTCCTTCCTGCACAATGACTGCTTAATCCACATTACTTCTTCATCGCGAAATTGAAACCTCTCTGTCCAGTTTAATCGGGTTTCTAAGTCTACAACTATCAGAATTCTGTTCTCTTGTCATCAAGTGTTCTGGCTAGACCAGGGAGACTTCTTTCCATTTCAGTATTACCTGTAGGCCTTTGTTTGTAGTCGTTTCTGAGATTTTTAAAGACTCTTTCCGGGCTTTGTAGAAATCAATCGTTTCTGGTAGTTTGATAACAAAGGAGAGTCACGAGGAGGTCAACCTAATCAGGCATGGATATCGTTGGAAATCTATATATCTCTTACGGAGCGAAATTTCGCCCTTCTTTCAGCTGCACAAACAGAAACAAGACTTCTTCCGACTTTAGTGTGATCAAACTAATGCGGCTTTGCTGGGCGATGAAGTAAGTATATGTTTGATAGAAGAATCGTATTTCTCCCTGTAGATGAGCGTTTCTGCACGAGAGATTATTTCCTGTTGCTGGCTCGAGCGGCGAACATAGACGTCGTTACTCCGCCCAAAGCCTATCTGGGGGCAAAGAAAACGCCCCCAGATATTCGGCGGCTTCTCAGATGGCTTGAGCAGACTGTCGTCGAGGGAGATTATCTGGTCATTTCTATCGACATGCTGGTACATGGCGGACTTATACCCTCGCGAATGAGTCTGGATACCCTGGATACTCTTCAGGAAAGGCTCGACCTGCTGAAGAGGCTTAAGGAACGCGTCGTGAATATCTACGCAACCACGACTATCACAAGAACTCCATTCTACAACTCGTCCGAAGAGGAACCGGACTACTGGCAATACTTCGGGCTGGACATGTATGATCTCTCCAGACTTCTCGCTAGGAGCTTCAGAGGTGAGATGGTTCACCGCTCCGTGATCGAAAAGATCAGCAAGATTCCCTCTCACTTCGTAACGGACTATCTTGTAAGACGAATCAGAAACCGAAAACTTGTCTCTTCAGCAATTGAACTGGTAGACAAAGGCGTGATTGACTTCTTGAATCTCGTTCTCGACGATAACAGCAAGGAAAGCATATCCCTTGCAGAAAGCGAGATTCATCGTGCCAGGGTAGACTCTCTCAAAATAGGATCGAGGGTTTCAATTCATGCAGGTGCAGATGAGGCGACACTCAGTTTACTGGCCAGAGTGCTTTCTGAATCTGTTGGAGAGATCCCGGCATTTGAGGTTCGTTACGCCTCTCCAGAGCATAAGGTTTTCATTCCACCCTACGAAGGCTCTCCACTCTACCTGGGCATTCAAAACCATATAGAGGCGGCCGGAGGAAAGGTGGTCGACAGCGCAGGAGAGATTTTGCTTCTGGCTAACAATCCGGAAGTCGGGCTCGACAGCGCTCAGCAGCTTTCCGCTCCCACTGACTCGAGTTCGTACGACAGGTTCTTTCGCGAGATCGAAACGGCAGATTCGATGATAAAGGGTATAGCCGATGTAAAGTACACCAACGGTGCAGACAACTATCTGGTCGAAGAGTTGCTGAAGAGAAGAGAACTGAACTGGCTGGAAACGAATTACTCGGCCTGGAACACAGCCGGAAACACTCTTGGAACAGTATGCGCCCATTCGATAGTCCAGCTTCTGGGAAGAAAGGGGCTGCTGGAGGTAGATCAGTCAAGGATCAAGGAATTGCAGGCGATCTTCTTCCTTGAGCACTGGGCATTTCAGTCGAATATACGCAAAAGGCTGCTGGTCGAGGCAGAAAAAAGAGGGTCAAAGCCGTGGACTGTAATTCCCGTCGAATTATGGGCCGAGGAGTTTGTAAGGAGTGAACTGATTCCTTATATTCCTCCTGTTCAAGAGGCTCTGGGAATAGAATTCGAGGTTGAACGACTCTTCTTCCCCTGGCACAGATCCTTCGAACTGGGTCTTTCGGTTGTGCCAAGAGCCCATAATTATTCGTAAGTCAGGGAGTTAATTAGAAATCCTATGATGTTTCTTCACCCTTGACAATATGTGCTGTGTTTGGCTCCTGATAATCCTGATCTTAAATCCTCCCTTGAGGAAGCTCGTCATTACCAATAAGTCAGAAAGTCAAGTGCCACCAATATGCTGCTTCTTGCGTGAGTTGTATTTGGCTACAAATGATCCTGACCTTAAATCCTCCCTTGAGGGAGGAGGGCCACGAAGTGGCGGAGGGTGTTGGCCTTTGTATACGAGAAAAGCCGCTGCCCTGAAATAGTTCACTGAGAAAGGTTGTTCAATGTTCGATCTTGGTGCTGGCACTTTTCTTCCCAGCGATTAGCGGGTACTTGATTCTAAGAGTGCAGCGTATCTTGATAAGCGGATCTTCCAGCTGCAGGCGGTCTCCTCCGCGCAAGCGGGGATTAAAGATTATGAGCTAGAGGTGCATGAAATCGTATTTACTCCATAATGATGACTCATTCTGGAACTAAAGAACAAGATGATAGAATTCCAAAGAAGATGATATGGATGATAATGAGTGTTCACGAAATGTGAAACTTGAGGTGACTGAATTGCGTTCAGAACTTCTAAAGAAGATAGAAAAGAAGATAATCGTCTCCTGTCAGGCCCTGGAGGACGAACCTCTCCACGGCCGCGGAATGATGGTACTGATGGCGAAGGCAGCCATAATGGGAGGAGCCGCTGCGATAAGGGCAAACGGGGCGCAAGACATTGAGGATATTAAGTCCGCGTTCGACATACCCTTAATCGGACTGAACAAACGAAACATCGAGGGATATCCTGTTTACATAACTCCAACTTCGGAAGACGCCCTTTCGGTTTTGAGAGCGGGCGCCGATGTTGTCGCCATAGACTGCACCCTGAGAAAGAGACCCGAAGGGCTAGACAAGATATTTGCCGTCATAAGAAGGGAATTCCCGGGCAAAAAGATAATGGCCGATATCTCCAGCATCGAGGATGCTAGGGAAGTATCCCTTCTTAAGCCCGATTTTCTCGCCACAACGCTTTCTGGATACACAGATGAGACACTGGCCAGACCGAAGCCGGATATCCGGTTTGTAGAGGCACTTGTTGAAGAGTTCGATATTCCGATAATCGCCGAGGGGAACTACTGGGAGCCGGAACAGGTTGTGAAATCCTTAGAAGCCGGGGCCTTTTCGGTCACGCTCGGAAGTGTCATTACAAGGCCCCAGTTAATAACCAAGAGATTCACTTCCTACCTTGAAGACTGGAAGAAGGACCGTTCCCAATCCGGCAAGTGATGTTGCCCATAGCTGGAGCTTTGTTTGTGTCCCGTAGCGTTTTGCTCAGGATGCAATTCGCTGTTGAAGTGTGCTATTGAATGGACTTCTGCACGGTAGACTAATAATTGGGAATACATATAATTCTGAGTGTGTAAGGAGGAGTCGTTTTGAAGAATCTGTTCTTAACGTTTCTAATCGTGCTTTTGACCTTTACAATCGCCCTCGGCATGAGCGAAGAAGAAAAATGACCTGAAACTCAGGCAAGGGTCGAGAAGGCGGCCGGGCTGATCGAAGAGAATGGGCCAGAGATATTTCCGCTTTTCTACGACAGAAACGGTCAGTTCTTCATTGGTGAGGAGTACATCTTCATCTACGACGACAGCGGAACCAATCTAGTCAACGCGGGAAATCCAACCGTCTTTGAGGGCAGAAACCTGATATCTCTCAAAGACAAGAACGGCCTATATATGATTATTGTCAGGATTTTCGAAGTCGCCCTGAATCAGGGAGGAGGCTGGGTAGATTTCTTTTGGGCCTTGACAGACGGAGGCCCTGCAACATTCAAGAGCGCCTACGTGATGTCCGCTACTCACGGAAAGTTGACATGTGTGATTGGAATGGGATATTACAAACAGGAGCAATGGGTTTTTTGGTTTTGAATGGATGAATAGACCTGAACTTTCGAATACCCGCAACAACAAATCAGGTCTCAATATGTTTCAAGAAGACCCGGAGTTTATCTCGGCTTAATTGTGAAGCGAGGTGTATGAATGCTTGCTCTCGGAATAGATATCGGTGGAACGATGATCAAGACCGCGATTGTGGATTCAAATGCCACACTCTCCGGGAAGAGACTATTTCCTACCGCCATAAATCTCAAAGACCAGCTCTTGGAGATAGTTAGAGAAGAGCTAGCCGCGCACAAAGTGGAAGCTATAGGCATCGGTACGGCAGGCAGAGTCGATCCCATCACCGGGAATGTGAATCTGTCTACGAGCAATCTCACTAACTGGACGGGAGTGCCGGTAAAGACTCTCATCCAGGAGAAGACAGGCGTTGTTACCACCGTTCTTAACGATTCAAATGCGGCTGCATTCGGTGAATGGTTCTGCAACTATCGCCGGGCGGAAACGCTGGTAATGTTAACGGCGGGGAGTGGCCTTGGCGGGGGAATCGTGATAAACGGTTCTCCTCTTCTAGGAAAGCGCGGAGAGGCAGCCGAATTCGGCCACATCATCATACACCCTGGTGGAAAACCCTGTAATTGCGGTAAGGAGGGGTGCGCCGAGCAATATGTATCTATGCGCCTTATCCATAGCCTTGTGGCAGCGGCAGCAGGCCAAGAGATGGACAGAGCCACTCTCATCGAACAGTATCTAAACGGTAATCCAGTTGTTGAAGAAGCAGTAAGTACCGTAGCAGGAGATCTTGCGATCGTAGTCGATTCGGTCTTCCTGAGTTTAGACCCCGACCTAGTAGTTGTGGGAGGCGGAGTGTGCGAGCTCGGGAAGAGATTCCTGAAAAGCCTGAGAGAGGAACTTTCAGTGCTCTCCGGATCATCGCTGTACACCGAAGAAAATGTGGTTCTGTCTCTTTCGGGAAACGACGCAGGAATAATAGGCGCAGCTGTCTATGCGATGATCGGAAAAGCACCCGGAAACGAATGACTGGCTTCGAGAGGAAACTCTTTGCTCTGATCGCTGTTTGGTCCCGTCCTCAGTCAGCCGTCATCAGTGCTCCGTTCTTTCAAGAGACTTGGAGAGTTTCCAGAGCATTCTATTAACGCTTTCAACTTCTTCTCGATTGGGTCAAGCTGATCTCGATTCATATAGTCAAACTCAGAGGAAATCTCCAACTGGGCCACTGTCTCGTTAAGAAAACCCGCTTTTCGCTGATGGCTATTCGCTGCGAAGAGCAATTCGTACTTCATCGCCCAATAGTAAGTATCAGTTCGGCAACAAGATCAGAACCAGATTCTGACCAGCACCTTTGTCAGAATGACGCAAAGTAATAAAAATAATCATCCCTGACCTGCCTCATTCTGTCATCCCGTGATGCCTCTGCACGGGATCTTGTTCTTCTTGTTGCCTTACTCTTCCAAGCGATCAGCGTCTCCTGGCAAGCGACCCGTGCGCGCGGATCCTTGGACGGTGAACCGTTGACGGTTGACCTTGTTCTTCAAAGCGAAGCTCCGTCTCAAACCCAAAGCGTCTTCTCGCTCTTCAATACGGTCTTCTCGGCCATGTTGTCCCATGAATGGGCAGAGCACTATAATAGGTTATCCGAACATAAGCGAGGTGCAGAGGTGAAGAAGGGATACAAGTTGATCTATCAGTTCAAGATAATGCTTTTGGACATCACACCGCTAATCTGGAGACGAATACAGGTTCCTGACATCTACACTTTCTGGGATCTTCACGTTGCAATTCAGGATGCCATGGGCTGGTCTGACTATCATCTCCACGAATTCCAGGTCGTTGATCCGAAGAGTGACGAACTCATATTTATAGGGCTTCCGATTGAAGACAACTTCAAGGAGGTTCACGATTCCAGAAAACTGCGCATTTCCGATTATCTTTCAATCAATAACCGGAAGGCCTCTTACCTCTATGACTTCGGCGACAACTGGATCCACGACGTTCTTCTCGAAGAGGTTCTCGGTAGAGACTTGAGTGTCAAGTACCCAAGATGCATCGCCGGCGAACGAGCCTGCCCGCCTGAAGATGTCGGAGGAGTAATGGGTTATCGGGATCTTGTCCAGGCAATGAAGAATAAGAAGCACCCCGATCGAGAAGATCTGATAGATTGGCTGGGAAGTGAATACGATCCCGAATACTTCGATCGTATGCAGATCCACTTCGATGATCCGGACGAGCGGCTGAAGAACACATATTGAAGAAAATTAGATAGTGCTAAAGACCTTCGCAAAGCATTTCATCTAACATAGAATGCTATTGCAGTGGTCGATAGAAGACCCATTATGGCGACTAGAAAATGTGGAACGTCTCAGCTCTGGAACAGCTCTGTTGAGATCTTGTCGGGCCGCGAAAACCCCTCTCCTGAACCATGCAGCCTAACTCGAAGCATCGAAGCCAAACAGACCCAGAAGTCAATCAATTCTCTAAACTTATAAGAGCGCATCTTGGAATACCTTCTCTTCGGGGTTCTCAAAGAATGACTTTACCCGGCCTTCCGGAAGAAAAGCGGCTACTACCTACGTATTCTGAGCGAAGGATTTTAGGAGACTACCGGGTCTTTCTTTCTGGAGATTCTTCTTTCCAATTGGTGAGTAACTGGTGTGAACGTCTTTATCTAGCATCCAAAGCATGCTGCCTCTCGTTATCCAGGCTTCTGAAGTTACGCAAGATAATCTTCTTCAAACTCCTCGATCGTCTTATATTCCTTGACCTCGATGCTACTCTCGTCACACAGTGACCTGTATTCTTCCATCGCTTCGTCAAATACCCTGGCCGAATTCTGCAAATCGTTGATATCGAAGTGTTTCATGAGATCGATAGATACGCCTTCGTACTCCTCTCTCATTTCATCATAGAATTGCTGGCAACTCGCGGCAGTCATGGATGAAATGTACTTGTTATTGGTCTTTTCATTGGTCTTTGCAGCAAGCTTCATCTTGTTTCTCCAGTCAGAATAAATCTCCTCATATGTACCGGTCAAAGCCTGCGAATCGAGTCTCTTCTAATTCTTCAATATATACTTTATCTCTTCGATTTTCTCTTTCGTACAACGCATCAACGAGGTCGCGTTCTTCTTGATCGAGCTCAGCGCATCGGCGCTATGAGTGACCGGTAAAGATCTAGAAATCCATCCGGCAATTCCCGCATCCTTTCTATTCGGGTATCCGTCTCGACCCAATCCACACATATGATTTGTTGCCGGGATACAGGATCATTTCTAGAGAGCTCCGCTCAGTACAAATGTGGGTAATCCCCTAGAAAGAACAAGATCGCTCGATCATCTGAGCAGTCAGCAGGAGGCTTTTCCCGATCAACTTTGTGATGTTACACTTGGAGTGGAGCACAGGAAGCAAATCTGAAACAGATGGGGTGTGTGCCTTGCTGGGAGCAATTGTTGGAGATATCGTCGGATCGCGATTCGAGTTCAATAATCACCGAAGCAAAGCCTTTGAACTATTCACGGATGAGTGCTTTGCTACAGACGACAGTATAATGAGCCTTGCCGTCGCCAAAGCGATTATGAAGACTGAAAGGACCATCGACAAATCGCAGCGAGACTACAGGTTGAGTAATAGCTATAACCGTCTGCTGGGAGAGCTTACGGTGAAATATATGCAGCAAATCGGTCGAAATTACCCAAACTGCGGTTATGGAGGAATGTTTGGACGATGGGTATTCAGCGCCAAGCCGGAGCCATACAATAGCTTCGGCAATGGAGCGGCTATGCGCATCAGTCCTGCGGGATTCACTGCGCGAACTGAATCGGAAGCGATAAGCCTCTCAAAGACGATAACCTCTGTCACTCACAACCACGCAGAAGGCATAAAGGGGGCTGAGGCGACTACAATTGCCATTTTCCTTGCACGTCAAGGCTTCTCAAAGGGTGATATTTGCGCCAGGATCTCAAGAGATTACTACTCTTTGGATTTTACAATCGACGGGATTCGCTCATCATACACCTTCAATGAAACCTGTCAGGAAACAGTGCCACAGGCCATACAGTGCTTCCTCGAATCAGATTCATTCGAAGACGCTGTCCGCACGGCAGTTTCGCTCGGGGGAGACAGCGACACAATTGCAGCAATAACCGGAGCGATTGCCGGGGCTTACTATGGCATTCCCGGCGACATAAGAAACAAGGCACTCTCCTATCTAGACAAAGAACTCCTTGCGATCTTCTTTGAATGGGAAGATTTCCTGAAATAATTA
>NPID01002044.1_pt2 | contig 10954 bp, 10 predicted proteins | sample 8637491 | NCBI WGS metagenome assembly NPID01 (sample SAMN07420843, study PRJNA396082) | bioreactor metagenome | isolation source: sample BA6 brine-fed electro-methanogenic bioreactor BA | place: Japan: Kochi | collected 2016-06-14 | reverse complement strand
GCCAGGTTGTCGCTGGCGCCGACCCGGGTGAAGATCCGGTCAATCACCCCGAGCCGGGCCGATTTCGCCGGCACCAGGCTCCCCATCTGGGCCATCAGGGTGATAAGAGCCACCTGCCGCATGAACGTCGATTTGCCGGCCATGTTCGGCCCGGTAATGATCAGGATCTGATTCTCCCGGGTATCCATGATGACATCGTTGGGAACGAACCGCTCCGAGAGAGTCATTGCTTCGATGACCGGGTGCCGCCCCTCGATAATGATCAGCTCATCGCTGTCGTCGATTTCCGGGCGGACATAGTTCCGCTCGTGCGCCAGTTCGGAGAGGGATAGCAGCACGTCGAGGCTGGCGAGCCGATCGGCGACCTGCTGAATTCTCCCCCCCTGCAAAGCCACCTGCTGGCGGACCTGTTGGAACAGATCGTATTCGATCTGGACAATGCGGTCCTCGGCCCCCAGAACCTTCTCTTCATATTCCTTGAGGGCCGGGGTAACGTAGCGTTCGGCGTTGGCCAGGGTCTGCTTTCGCTGGTAGTCCTCGGGCACCCGGGCGATGTGACTTTTGGTCACTTCGATGTAGTAACCAAAGACCTTGTTGAACCGCACCTTAAGGGTCGAAATCCCTGTGCGCTCCCGTTCCTGCAGTTCCAGGCGGGCGATCCAGCCCTTCCCTTCACGGCTGATGGTGCGAAGCTCATCCAGTTCGGCGTCGAATTGGTCCCGGATCAATCCGCCCTCCCGCAGCACGAAAGGCGGATCGTCGACAATCGCCCGACCGACTGTTTCGACCACGTCTTCGAGCAGATCGATTCCCTGGCGCAGTTCGCCGAGCAGAGGGCTCTCCAGGGGGGCGAGGAACCCGACAATAGCAGGCAGTCGTTCCAGCGATGCCCGCAGGGCCACCAGATCCTTGGCATTGGCCGTGGCCATGGAAATCTTGGCATTAAGCCGTTCAAGATCGTAAACACCGTCAAGCAAATGGCGCAAATCCTCGCGCACCAGGCTCTGACCGACCATCTCGGCCACCGCCTGGTGTCGGCTGCGAATCCGGCCGCCATCGACCAGGGGGGCGTTGATCCACTGGCGCAGCTTGCGTCCGCCCATGGCGGTGACGGTTCGATCGAGAACGCCGAGCAGCGATCCGCGCTTGCTGCCGTCCTGCAGGGTGGCGGTCAATTCCAGGTTGCGGCGAGTGGCCTCGTCCAGAACCATGTAGTCCCGGGTATGGTAGGTGGTCAGTTTCTGGATATGACCGACCGCCCCTTTCTGGGTCTCCCCCAGATAGTGAAGCACGGCCCCGGCCGCCCGCACCGCCCCGGGCAGCTGGGCGCAGCCGAAGGCTTCAAGGGAAGAACAATTGAAAAAATCTTTCAGCAGACCCGCGGCCCGATCCGGCTCAAAGACCCATTCCGGTACCGGGTTGACCATCCGACCGGCGAGCTGGCCGCTCAGGAGGCGCTGGATTTCCCGGCCGTTTCCATTCTCGGGCAGCAGCACCTCGCGGGGATTGACAGCAGTGATTTCACTGCTGAGCCCCTCCCGGTCGCCGGTTTCGGTCACCCTGAACTCGCCGGTGGTGATGTCGAGCACGGCAATTCCCCATCGGTCTCCGGCACCCGGGGCCAGGGCCATCAGGTAATTGTTCTCCTTGGGCTGCAGCGTATCGGTATCGACCACCAGGCCGGGGGTTACAACCCGAACAACCTCCCGCTTGACGATCCCTTTGGCGGCCCGGGGGTCTTCAACCTGCTCGCAGATGGCAACCTTGAATCCGTTTTCGACCAGCTTGGCAATGTAGGGCTGGCAGCTGTGATAAGGGATTCCGCACAGCGGGACTTCCTCGCTTGAACCTTTGTTTCTGGAGGTCAGGGTGATGTCGAGAACCCGGGAGGCGGTAACCGCGTCCTCCATGAACATTTCGTAGAAATCGCCGAGACGAAAAAAAAGGATGGCATCGGCGTAATCGGATTTAATTTCCAGATATTGCCGCATCATGGGAGTCAGATTGCTGGTCATGCAAGAAGGTCCTCATTCCGGGACAAGCCGGATTGTTGTCATAAAAAAACTGGATGCCGGCGGGGTACGGGATCCAGGTATTAGCCGGGGTTATGTTAACAAACCCCCTGGGGGATGTAAACAGGGAAGCACCTTCCGTTCGGGACGCGAAACAGGCATCGGGCCTTGCGGCGGGCAACGAACGGACAGGCGGTTTAACGAAGCTCTGGGAAATTGCCTTGACCCGGTGGTCTGGCAATGATAAGAAAGGCCGTGGTTACAGGAGGATATATGAACCAAAAGCCCAAATCCCTTGATATCGATTCGGAATTTTCCCCCGATAAGTTCAACATCGCCAATCTTCAGGACGAGATCCGCGTCGATGAACTTTGCGGCGCGCTTTTGCGGTTCTTTTACCTGGACATGGTTGAGGAGGGCAACCTGCCCCCGGTACAGGCCGGGCTGCTGGCTCACGGCGCCGACTATTTCCTGCGGGAATTCATCATTCCCGACCGGCAGGAAAATATTTTCCTAATCCGTCCAGGCAGGGTCCGCCAGTTCGCCGGCAACTGGTACATCATCAAAAACCTGGAACCCAATATGGCCGAACTCGGCGGGATCCTCGCAGGAGTAGAGGCTTTCTACCTTTACTGCCAGAAGCTTGGCAGGGTTTCCAATGAGCTGGTGAACGATGTTCGCCGGGACTGTGCCGACCTCGACTATTACGCTGAGCGTATCGAAAGGTTCTGGGCCATCAAAGAGAACGGCTATATCGCCTGGGACCGGGAGTGCAGTCTCGACACATAATCCTCCGCCCTGAACCTCTCTGGGGTTGACTAGCCATGTCCGCAGGTTCAACGAAAATCAGGGCCGCCGGTTTCGCCATTGCCACCGCATTTTTTCTGGCGATCATCAAACTTGCCGCCGGGCTGATTACCGGCTCCATGGCGGTTCTTTCTTCGGCCGTCGATTCCCTGCTCGACATCCTCATGTCCGGCGTGAACTACCTGGCCATCCAGCAGGCCGAAAAACCGGCCGACGAAAGTCACCCCTTCGGACACGGCAAGTTCGAAACCGTCGCCACCTTCATCCAGGCCACCATTATCGCCCTTTCGGGCATCTGGATCCTTGTTGAATCCGGACGGCGCCTGATTCACGGGATCGAGCCGGCCCGCCTGGGCGGCGGCATTCTGGTTCTGGCCGGCAGTACAGCCGTGTCCTGGTGGATCAGCCGATTTCTCAAGCGGGTCGCCCGGCAAACCGATTCCACTGCCCTTGAAGCCGATTCGCTCCACTTCGCCATGGATGTCTACACCAACCTGGCACTGGTGATCGGCCTGTCGCTGATTGCGGCGTTTCAGAAGCCTTGGCTCGACCCGGCTCTGTCGATCCTGGTAGGTCTTTATATCCTCTTTGAAGCCTTGAAACTGGTCCGCCAGAGTCTGCGCGACGTTCTTGACCAAGAACTTCCGCCCCACCTGCTCAAACAGGTCTCCCAGATCATCGAATCATTTCCCGGCGAACCGCTTGGTTATCACAACCTCCGCAGCCGGCGGGCCGGATCCCAGAAAATCATGGATTTTCATCTTACCGTCTGTAAACACCTGTCGGTTGAAGAGGCTCATCGAATAGCCGACAGCCTGGAGAAAAAGATCGAATCCGAGATCCCCGGCTCCGATGTCATCATTCATATCGAGCCCTGCGAACGATCCGATTGTCCGGGCCGGACCAAGTGCCAGGCCCTGGACCGCAAACCGACCAAACCGGACCAGCCTCCCGATAACCACTGCTCCACTTGAAAGCATCCAAGCAAAAGGGGNNCCCCTTTTGCTTGGATGCTTTCCCTGCTTCAACCTCACACTTCCTTCAGCCGTTCGAGTTTTTCGATCACTTCACGACTGCTTTTCCGTCGTTCTTCCATTTCGTCGAAAATCCGAGTTACGATTTCGCTAACCGAAGAGACCGCCTTTTCGATGTCCTGGGTATTTCGATTCTGCTTCTCGGTAGTCACCGCCATGTCGTCGGCCATGTTTTTGACTTCCTCGATCGACTGGACAATGCTGCGGGTGCCCTGGGCTTGTTCGCCAGAAGCATTGGAAACCTGGGAAGACATTTCGCCAAGCTTCTCGATCGATTGAGTCACCGACTCGATGCTCCGGGAGACCTCTTGGGTAGCCTTGCGGATGCCATGAGCCATCTCCATGGCGGGGGCGGCCCGATCAAGAATCTGGTGAAGCGCCAGATCGACCCCTTCACCAAGACTGATGCCCTCCCTGACCAGCTCACGGGTTTTGCCGATCTGGTCTACGGTCTTGCCGGTGCAGCCCTGAATTTCGTTGACGATATTGGTGATGGCGCCGGTAGATTTGGCCGCTTCTTGGGACAGGCTACGGATCTCCTCGGCTACCACCGCAAAAGAGCGTCCCTGCTCGCCGGCCTGAGCTGCAATGATCGCCGCATTCAAGGCCAGCAAGTTGGTTTTCTGAGTAATTTCGGTAATCACCGAGGTGATGCTGTCGATCTCCTCACTTTTCTGAGAAAGCTGACCGATGGTAACCACCGCCGCTTCCACCGCACCGGAGATTCCGTTGAGACCGACCAGGGCATTTTTGACCGAATCGACGGCTTTCTCGGCCTGCTGTCGGACCGTTTCGGACATGGAATGAGACCGTCCGGCCCCCTCTTCCACCTGCCGGATGGTTGAGGATATCTGTGTCATGGCCGAGATGGAGTTGTCCATGAATTCGGTAATCAAGGTGAGATTCTGGGATACCTGATCGATCGAGACGGAAATCTCTCCGGCCGACGATCGGGTGGCGTCGACCGCCTCACGCACCACATCGGCAGCACCCGCAATTTCTGAAATCGCCTCGGCGCTGGAGACCGTGGCCTGCTTCAGGGAACGGTCAAGACGGGTGTGTTCATCCCGAAATTTAAGCAATTCGGCGAAGGTATGCTCCAGTTCCCGGGTCAGGGTCTCCACGGCTTCGAGGAGGTTGATTTTGGTCAGTGCCGAAGAAACCTGATCGGCAAACAGTTTGACCGTGTCGACGTCAGTGTCGTCCAAGGCTTTGCGTTTACGCTTGTTATCGACGCCAAACAGACCGATGACCTCGTCGCGCACGATTATCGGGCAGAGAATAAAGCTCTTCGACCGGAGCTGGGGGATGTTGTCGCAGGGCGGCATCAATCGATACTCTTCCTTCATGGAACCGATATCGTCGATCAGGAGAATCGTTTTTTGCTCCACACATTGGAAAAGAGCTCCGGCTCGCTTGTCAAGAGGAAGGGAAACGCCGATGGTCGATTCCTTGCCGCCTCCACGGCTGGCATTAAATTCAAGGGCCGTGCGTTCCTGGTTGACCATCAGGATATTCACCCGGTCGTAACCAAGGACCTCGTGCAGCCCATCGGCCGCCAGCCGCAGGACCTCCTCGAGGTTCACGGATTTTTGAATGTGGGTGTTGATTGAATGAAAGTTTTTTATGCTGTTGTTCAGCTCGCGAAACTTGCGCTCGAACTCGGCTTTCTGCTGGGCGACCGCCCGATTGGCGGCATCCAGGCTCTGAGCCCGTTCATGCACCTCCTGGGTTTTTTTGCCGATGAAAAAACCGCAGATGCCCAGAACGACCGCGGTGCCAGCCCCCATGTAGATGTAAAGAGCCAGGGTTTGGCCGGACTGAAGCACACTCCCGATCACCTGCTCCCACAGGGTCTTTTTTTCATTCCAGAACAGAATCAGGCGTAGCAGCGTCCAACCAATGGGCGCGGAAACGCCAAGGGCTAAGCCACCGAGGGCATATCGCCAGTGTCGATCCATTCCTTTCCGTGAATCCACGATGTTCATCTCCCCGCACTTTGGATAAAAAGTTTAGAACTGCAGAAAAAGGATGTTGCCCAAACCAACCCTGCCGCAACTAAGCCAAGTTGCTGCAAGTTTCCAGCCACAACAAGAGAACGGATCGAAAAATTCTACATCGTATTGCAGGGCACTTGAAAACAGGTCAGTTTTCGACCACGGAGTCTTTGCTTCTCCGGCAATCGGGCATCAACGCCCGACCATGATGCCAAGACTCTCAGCAGCCCGAATCAGTTCGCCATCAGGATTAACCCGATTCAGGGAGCCGACCGCATCGGAAATTTTGACAGCCTCGACGGACCGCCCGCGAAGAGCCACCATACTGCCGAAAGCCGACGACTCAATCAACTCGACAGCCTTGACTCCGAACCGCGATCCGAGAATCCGATCAAAAGGTGAAGGCGACCCGCCGCGCTGAACGTGTCCGAGGACCACCACCCGCGTTTCCATGTCCAGGCAACGGCCGATTTCCCTGGCGATAAAATGCCCGATTCCCCCGAGACGTTCAACGCCGAAATTCTCTTCGGCGGTCTTCTGTACGACCTTGTCCCCTCCGGCGGGGAAAGCCCCTTCCGCTGCCACCACAATGGAAAACTTGCTGCCCCGTTCTTTGCGACGAACGATCGCCCGACAGATACTGTCGATTCGAAAGGGAATTTCCGGAATCAGAATGACGTCGGCAGAGCCGGCCATTCCCGATTCAAGAGCGATCCAGCCGGCATCGCGCCCCATCACCTCGACGACCATCACCCGTTGATGGCTCTCCGCCGTGGTGTGGAGTCGATCCAACGCCTCGGTCACCACCCCGACGGCAGAATTGTAACCGAAAGTCACGTCGGTCCCGCGAAGATCGTTATCAATGGTTTTGGGAACACCAACCACGGGAACTCCCAAGTCATTAAGCTGACTTGCGATTTTCAAGGTGCCGTCACCACCCACCGCGACCAGCGCTTCGGCACCGATTTTGTGAAAATTTTCGACAACCTGCCGGGACACATCGACCAGGCGCCCCCCCCCTTTTCCACGCACTGGATACTGAAACGGATTGCCCCGATTGCTGGTTCCGAGAATGGTGCCTCCGCGGGGGAGGATCCCCCGTACCGCATTCAGGTCCAGTTCGAGATACCGTGGCCCCTCCACCAGACCGTCAAACCCATCCTGGACGCCGAGCACCTTCCAGCCCCGCTCTAAGGTGGCAGAGCGAACCACTCCGCGGATAACCGCATTGAGACCGGGGCAGTCGCCACCGCCGGTTAAAATGGCAATCGTCTTTCCCATAAATAACCCTCCGGACCGGTTCCTGTACCCGGCAATCCATCAATCGTTTTAGTGGCTGGTCATCAACGCTGCACCAAGGATTCCAGCCTTGTCTCCCAACTGACCACGGACAATCTTCAAGCGCCTGGCCGGGATTTCAAAAGCCCTGGCCCGAATCTCCTCTTCCATGGCCGGCCGGAAAAGCTCCAGGCTTTCGCTGGCCCCTCCGGTAATCACCACGCCGTCCAGGTTGAGTAGGTTAGCCATACCGGCCAGCGCCTGGCCCAGGCGTCGGCCGGCCGCTTCCAGGGCAGCCATCGCTACCCGGTCGCCGATCTGGGCCGCTTCGGCCACTTTCCGGCTGGTCAGTTCATCATCGGATAGCCCGGCCAGCAGACTCCTCTCGCCGCCCTGCAGGCTTTCCCGCACCGACTTTACAATCCCCGAAGCCGAGGCATACTGCTCCAGGCAGCCGCGGCCCCCGCAACCGCAGCGTCTTCCCTCAGGCTCGACCACCAGATGCCCGGCCTCTCCAGCGGCACCGTCGGCACCGGTCCAGAGCTCACGGCCGAGTACCAGTCCTCCGCCCACCCCGGTCCCCAGGGTCAGGGTGATGAAGGAGGAAAACTCCCGCCCGGCACCGAACAACGCCTCGCCCCAGGCGATGGCATTGGCGTCGTTGAGGACCCTGACCTCCACCCCGAGCCGCTCCCGAAGCAAACCGGCAAGCGGCTTATGAACCAGGTCAGGCAGGTTCGGGGAAGCCAGCACTCTCCCATCGGCAGAGATGACACCGGGACATCCCATCCCCACCCCGCAAAGTTCCAAGCCATCTATATCGGCTGCCTCGCGAAGTTCCCCGCACAGATCGAGCAGATTTTTCATAAAGGCCTCGAAACCATTTTCGATGGCCGTAGCTACTCGTCGCAGCCTGCTGATTTCACCCGTGCCGGAAACCAGGGCCAGCCGGCAGTTGGTTCCGCCCAGATCGATCCCAAGCCTCACCTGCCGCTTCACGGCTTGCTCCGCTGTTCGGTGGCAATGGCCAACTTGGCGAAGCCGGCCTCCTTGGCGATGTCCATCAACTGGACGACCCGTCCATGCAGGGCCTCCTTGTCGGCCAGCAGTAGAAATGTCATGTTTTTGATCGCTGCCCCGTACTCCGCGAGGCGGCTGCGCAATTCCTCCGGGGTGAGTTCGTCATCCTTCAAAAAGACCCTGCCATCCCTGGAGAGGTAGATTTTCACCTCTTCGGGCTCCTTTTCGACAATCTGAGAAGTGGACTCCGGTAGCTTAATAGAGATCCCCGAAGTTTCTACGAACGTTGTCGAAATCATAAAAAAGATCAGCAGCAGAAAAACCACGTCGACCATCGGCGTGAGATCGACTTTGGGTTCCTCTCTTCGTTTCCGGCGAAAGGCCATCGATTACCTCCCCAGTAGATCGACCACATGGAGGGAGTCCTCTTCCATCTCCAGAACGATGCGGTCGGCCCGACTGGTCAGGTATTTATGTAGCAGAATGGTCGGAATCGCCACGGCAAGGCCGGCCGCGGTGGTAATCAGCGCTTTCGAGATCCCACCCCCGAGAGTGGCCGGCGTACCGGCTCCCAGGGCGGCAATGACATTGAAGGCATCGATCATTCCGAGGACGGTACCGAACAGGCCGAGCAGCGGCGAAATGGTCGCAATGGTCCCAAGCAGGCCGAGATAACGCTCCAGCGGTGCCGCTTCACGGGAGCCGACTTCCTCGGTGACGACCTTGATCTGCTCGCGGGGACGCCCGACGGCCCGCAGAGCGGCAATGAGAATCCTGGCGAGCGGGGTTCCGGTACGCTGGCAGACGATCAAGGCTTCCTCGGTACGATTTTTCAAAACCAGACTTTCGACCTCCTGAACCAGTTCGCGCGTGCCGCGCCGAATTCTGGAATAGGTCCAGAGCCTTTCGAGAAAAATGGCCAGGGCCAGAACCGAACAGAGCAATATCGGATACATGACGTATCCCCCTTGGCGGAAGATCTCCAGCATGGGCAGTACAATCCTTTCGTCAGGTCAGTGGGATGGCTGACCAAGAGTAGCACAAAAACCGGCGACAAAAAACAGCCGGGATAGCCCCTTCAAGCGTTCGGTCACCCGCAGGACAGGGTCCGTATTCAGGGAAAGACTTTTATTTATGCTATCAAAGTTAAAGGGGATTCCTGGCGGAAAGTTTTGGGAAATTGCAGAGTTTCATGGCTACCTGCCGTCAAAAAACGGTGCCAGAAACCGAAAGGTCGCCTCGAGGTGCTGAGGAATGACTCGAACATCGGCAAAAACCGGCATAAAGTTGGTATCCCCACTCCATCGGGGCACAATATGCAGATGCAGATGATCGGCCACTCCGGCGCCGGCAATCTGCCCCAAGTTCATGCCGATGTTGAACCCCTGAGGCGAAATCGCCTCCTGCAGGACCTGTTTGCCCATAACCAGCAGCCGATGCATCTCCAGGGATTCGGCATCGGAAAGCTCTTCGAGCTGCGCGGTATGGCGATACGGAGCCACCATCAGGTGACCGTTGGTATAGGGAAACTTATTCATGATGATGAATGCCGATTTTCCCCGGAAGAGAATCATCCGGCTGTCATCCTCGCCCTCAAGGTCCCGGATGCAGAAAATACATCGCTCATCATTTGCCTCGCCCTTGATGTATTCCATCCGCCAGGGCGCCCAGAGATGCTTCATCGCTTTCCTCCCGGTCTGGGATCGAGATTCACTATTGCGGTGGTTTCGTGCAGATGGCCCCACCGACTCAGTCATCAATCCTGATAATCTGCCCTTCAATGGTGTCGCTGAGATGAAGCAGCCCCACTGAGTGATAGGGGGCCCACCGACGATCCGTAGGGCTGCCTGGATTGAACAGCAGAACTCCCTCCTGGCGTCGGCAAACCGGCTGATGGCTGTGTCCATACACCAGGCAGTCGAGGTGCTCGCCGGTAAATTCTTTCAAAATCCGGTCCTCCAGCCCATCAGGAGCCCCCCAACCGTGGATCAGGCCGATCCTGAACCCGGCAATCTCCAGAATTCTCCGTTCCGGCATGCCGGCTACCGGCGGATCCATATTCCCACGCACCGCATGGACTTGCTTGTCCCCGAAACCCAGTAAGATGTCGGGGTCGACCATATCGCCTGCATGCAGGATGATTTCTGCATCTTGAAAATAAGCGTGATTCAGTTTTTCGAGAAATTCGTAGTTCCTGGCATATGAATTTATATGCGTATCTGAAAGCACTCCGATTTTCATCATAGCTGAAAATCCCCTCTCTCGTGTCTTTATTTATCTCATAAACCCTGCGCCAACTATTACCTTCGGCCATGGGGGGTGTCAATCCTAATCCTACGCCGCGGAAAGAAGCATCCAGCAGTTCCGGTTTTGAAAGTGGCTAAAATCAGCCGATTATATGGCTAATTGCCGCTCTTGGTCATGGCGGCCGTTTTTTCGGTCATTATACCAGGCCTCCCTTGACGCATTGATATCTAACGGTATTTTTAAGAAGTGTATACAGGATACTCTCTTGGCATCACCGTTGCTTAAAATATCAGTGGCCTGAACCAATTAAACAGGGTTTTCGTCCGCCCAAAACATCGGATATTCCACTTGACAGGCCCGGCAATATGGAGCTATGTTGACCTTCATTTTTAATAAATTTATTTCTCTCAGGGCCCGCGCCTCAGCAGGGACTTTAAGTATCTTAATTTTCTAAAAAAACCATTCTCCGGGCCCTTTTTCAAAAAAGGGCATTTCTTTAACGATAGTAAAACAGCATTCATTTCCTGGGAGGTTTCGAAACCATGTCCAAACGACAGGA
>NPID01003135.1_pt1 | contig 10983 bp, 7 predicted proteins | sample 8637491 | NCBI WGS metagenome assembly NPID01 (sample SAMN07420843, study PRJNA396082) | bioreactor metagenome | isolation source: sample BA6 brine-fed electro-methanogenic bioreactor BA | place: Japan: Kochi | collected 2016-06-14 | reverse complement strand
TTTCTGAGGAGAGAGGTTCTGTGTTGCCTGCCATATTTCTCATAGAAGTAATTGCATTGGGACCCTGAACAATGATGGCAATTACATTTTTACCTTTAAAGTACTGCACTAAGGAATCTCGAACTTTTTTACCAATAGTAAGTGGATCATCTGATATCAGGACTCCCTTTGCTTTGAATTTTTGAATTTTCTTTTCGCCTACACTTTTCAACCAAGTAGGGTCATCGGGATAATGCTTACTGATGTTTTCTTCAGTTGCTTTCACCATCTTCATATCAACTATTTGTAGTCCTACACGTTCAATGCGTGTGATGATCTCTCCAATGTGAAAATTTTCAATACAATCGGGTTTTAAAAGTAACAAACACTTTTCCTCAGTTAGATTCATGTACGCCTCCACGGTGTTGCAGTCAATTTACATCTTGTAGTACAATCATACATCTTTTTTTACTCATTTTTGCATAAAAAAAATGGTATTCTTTGATGGAAATTTGAAAAAAATCTTGGATGAAGAACAACTTTTTTCTATACTAAGGTAAAGTGCGTTTCATGGAGGAAATGGAATGGATACATATGATGTTACAGAAATTTTACTTATTGAAGACAATCCTGATGATATAGAGTTAACATTAAGAGCATTTCGAAAAAACAACCTTGCCAATCACATTACTGTTCTATCAGATGGGGAAAAAGCGCTCGAATATTTATTCCCCGATGAACCTTCAAAACAAAATTCTATCAGGCAACACCTGCGTTTGATTTTGTTAGATTTAAAACTACCCAAAGTGGATGGTTTGGAAATTCTAAAAAAAGTAAAGAGCAATCCCTTAACATCATTTATTCCAGTAGTAGTCCTAACTTCTTCAGACCTTGATAAAGATATAATTGAATCCTATCGTTTAGGTGTAAATAGCTACCTTACAAAACCAGTGGATTTCTTGAAATTCACTCAATCCATTCAAGAGATCGGGATGTATTGGCTCCTTTTAAATAGGATGCCCAAAGAGTTTCAGTAATGCAAATTCCAGCAATGGAGAATAGGTTGTAGAAATGGAACTATTTCTCAAAATTCTTTTTAATATAGGGACAATCACAAGCTTTGGCGTTATCTCAATATTAATTAGCTACAATCAGTCGATTCATCGAAAAATGCCTTTCTTGCATGGCTTTATATATGGTACTGGTGCAGTAATTGGAATGCTCCACCCAGTTGTTTTTAAGCCTGGGGTGATATTTGATGGTCGATCTATTCTCATTAGTATTGCAGGACTTTTTTTTGGTCCAATTGCAGCATCTATCGCAGCTGCTATGGCCATTCTCTTACGTATATATCAAGGAGGACCAGGCATTTGGATGGGATGTTTATCCTCTTTAATTGCTGCTTTCATTGGCTCCCTGTATTACTTCCGATACACTTTTAAAAACAAAAGCTTGACTACAAAACAAATCTATTTTTTTGGAATATGGGTCCATGTATTCCTTTTAATGGGAACTTTAACGTTACCCAAAGACATTATTCTCGAAACCCTTTACTATATTGGCCCATCGATGATGATTATTTATCCTTTGGCAACCCTTCTTCTTGGAAAAATAGTAGCGTTGGTGCTATCAAAAAATCAGATGGTGAAAGAATTACAAAAAAGTGAATCTCTACTCAAGTCCTCTCAAAAGTTAACCAAAGCAGGAGGGTGGGAGTGGGATCCCCAGCAAAAAACGATGTACTGGACGGAAGAAACATATCGTATACATGGGTTAAAACTCGATCTAGAAATGCAGAATAACAGAGAATTAATAGAAAAGAGTATCTCGTGTTACTACCCTTCTGATCGAAAAAAACTTTTAGAAGCATTCAATAAATGCTCCTCTGAAGGAATTTCGTACAATATGGTTCTCCCCTTCCTTAGCTATGACGATAAAAAGAAATGGGTACGAACCACTGCTAAAGCAATTTTGAATGAAGATGGTGCAATAGATAAGGTGATTGGCAATCTAATTGACATCACAGATCAGGTAGCAAATGAAAAAAGGATTGTAGAAAACAAAAAGAAATACCAAGATTTGTTTTCGAATATGCTAGAAGGATTTGCCTACCATCAAATCGTATTAAACGACCATGGTAAACCGATCGATTATATCTTTTTAGAAGTAAACCAAGCAATGCAACAATTCACTGGCTTGAAGGCAGAAGAAATTATCGGGAAAAAAGTTACTACCATACTCCCTGGGATACAAGAAGATGAGATCAAATGGATAGAGATTTATGGAGAGGTAGCTCTCACCGGAAAAAGCATCATTTTTGAGGCATATTCGAAACCTCTTCAAAAATGGTTTTCCATTTCAGCCTATTCCTTTGAAAAAGGTTTTTTTGCTACCGTTTTTAGCGATATCACTTCTCAAAAACAAGCGAAAATTCAACTCCAACAGTTGAATCAAGATCTAGATGAAAAAGTGAAACAACGAACAAAAGACTTGGAAGAATCCAATGCATCATTGGAAGCATTTTCATATTCTGTCTCTCATGATCTTCGAGCACCATTAAGAGCCATACAAGGTTTTTCCAATATCTTGCTGGAAGACTATGTCGACACTTTTCCCAAAGATGCTTTACGGCTTTTAGGAGTTATCCAAGACAATACGAATAAAATGGACCAATTAATCAAGGGTTTATTGCATATCTCAAAAGTATCCAAGAGTTCCCTTCAAAAAACTCAACTAAACATGCAGGATATTGTAAAGGAGTGTATCCAAGATATCATTCCTCCTGAAAAACGTGCCACTATGACAATCCATTTGCATCCGTTACCAAATGCTAGAGGGGATTTGGTTTTAATTCGGCAAGTTTGGCGAAATTTAATTGACAATGCTTTAAAATTTTCATCTAAACACCCCCGACCTATTCTGATTATCGAGGGAAAACAAAAAGATAAAGTCAACGAGTATACAATCAAAGACAATGGTGTGGGTTTTAACGAAGAATACAAGGAAAAATTGTTTACCCTGTTCCAACGATTACACACCTCTGAGGAGTTTCAGGGTACAGGTATTGGTTTAGCTCTTGTCAAACAAATCATACAGAAGCACGGGGGAAATATATGGGCAAAAGGAGGAGTAAACGAAGGAGCTGAGTTTACTTTTTCACTACCTCACTAAAAGCAAACCTTCTTGCTAGTCTTTTTCATCTGACGTATAGGACAAGTAAAAAGAAAAAATGCTCCCTTTACCAGGAGTTGACTCGACAAAGAAATCTGTTCCATGATGGTGTAGAATCTTTTTGCATATGGGAAGCCCGAGTCCGCTCCCTTCTGTCTTTTTCATACCATCTTTAGTAACCTGGAAAAAGGGTATAGGTAGTTTTTGGATACTATCTTTATCAATACCAATGCCCGTATCTTCTACAGATACTTTCACTTGTTGCTCTTGTTCCATTTTTTGGGTAGATACAGTTACAGAGCCAGCATTCGTAAACTTAAATGCATTGTCAACCAAATTCATGATGACCTGAGAAATCTTTTCTGTATCCATATAGACAAGGGGCAGATCTTCTTCAAGCTGCAGATGAAAATCAATCTCCTTATTTTTTGTAATCATTTGAAAATCTTCCAATACACCTTGAATCACCTTATTAATCGAATCGAATTTTTTGTGGAAGAACATCTGATACGAGTTCAACTTTTGAAAGTCCAACATATTCTGAATTAACGTTGTAAGTCGATCTGTATTCCGAAGAGCAATATCAAAAAGAGATAATTGACCCTCATCAATATGTTGGGTCAAAGTATCTTTCATCAAAGACATCGACTGTTTTATGGAAGTCAATGGTGTTCTCATTTCATGAGATACTGCATTGATAAATTCGGTTTTTGCACGCTCTACTTGCTTTCTTTCAGATATGTCCTGCACCTGAAGAATATACTCATGTGTATCTTTCTCAGGATCAATATCGATTTTCTTGCACATAATATCCAAATCCAATAGATCATCGCTTTTTGAGTGCAAGTCAGACAAATAGTGCCAGCTCTTTAAATCGATCCTTTTTTCGATATGTACAAATCCATGTAAGAGCAGATCTTGTAGTTCTTTTTTGGTGAACTGAAACAGAGAAAAACACTCAAGGTGCTTTGGTTCTACTGCTACATCTAATCCCAGAAGTCTCTTTAGTGAACGATTCGATTCAATATACAATCCCTTTGCATTGCACCGTATTGTAGAAATTGGTGAAAGCTCCAAAATGTTACGAAGCTGCTCTTTTCTTTGGAATAAATCTTGATCTGCTTCTTTTTGTTTCACCCATTTCCAGATAGAATCAAACATAAGAGTGGCTTGTTTTACATCTGCAGTAGCATATGGCTCTAGTCTTTCTCCTACAGCCAATAAAGAACATATTTTTCCAGACTCAATGACAGGAATAACCAATAAATGGTGAATCGAATTCTTAGTCTCTATAGAATCTCCTGAAGCTGATGGAAAGAAAAAAATATCGATCTGAAAGGGTTCTTTCTTTTCTTTAGCTGCATTCCACAAATCCTGAAAGAAAAGTTGGGGAGGATTCTGAAAGTCAAGGATTTTAAACTCATCAATAAGGTTCTTAGAGTAGCTTAACAGTTGGTTATTCTTTTCATCCTCAGAAAAGCGGATAAAAAAACCTACTTGGCTTTGTGTCACCTCAATGACTTCCATCAAAGATTGGTCCAAAAACTCTTGAACCGATTTTGTTTTCATTTGAACGAGTTTCAAAAGGCTCTCAAGTCGGTTTTGTTGTTTACGCAAGCCTTCAATAGCGCTTATTTTTTCATATGCAACCGAGGATTGTTTAATAATGATCTCAACCAATTTCGTTTTCGAATCCTCTAGGGGTTCTTTTTGCATAATGGTTATGCCCCCTTTGTATTCATTGTTCGAGCTCAATCCGATATGGTAAATGAACGGTATAGATAATTTTTTTTCAATCACTTGTCAGGTTTTCTCAGGTAATATTCGGTTCATAAAGGTATACAAACCATTTTTAATATGGACAAGCCTTCCTTGATTGTATATCATATCGCCCAGTGTTTCTTTTCCCAAAGGTACCCTGAAATTAGAGACATCGATAGAGAAAGTTTTCTGAAGCCACATAAGAAAAGGTTGGATCCCATATATGTCAACTAGATATCCTACGCTATGGTGTATATCTGCTTTTGAAAGAACAATGATGGACTGGGGAAGTATTTTTGTGATGCTTTTGAACAATATATTTTGCACTTGCTTAATCGTATTTGCTAGAAGCAAATCGTGACTAGCTTCGAGCAAGTATTGCTGATCTGAGTAGTATGTTTCTTCTCTTTGCTGACGTTTCAGGTCTTGTATTCTTGTCTTGCGCAATTTTAGGGCATTGACCACTGACGGTCCTAACCTTTTTATATGCTCCTTGATGATATAGTCTGTTGCCCCTCGCTTCATACATTCTACAGCAACATCCTCATTTATTGAGCCTGTGCAGAGAATAAATGGAGTAATTTGGCTAAATTCAATTGTGCACTGCAGCGCAGTTAACCCATCAAATTGGGGCATTGAATAATCGGATACAATAACATGCGGCTGAAAGGCTTTAAGAGCTTTAACAAAAGATTCTTTGGTAAACACAACTTGAAAAATACTGTCCGGAAGGGTGCTACGAATCTCTCTTTTGTTTAGTTCTGCATCGGTTTCAACATCTTCAACTAGCAAAATTCGAACCGAATCAGATTGTTCATCGTTCATGTAAGCCCCCTAATACGATAAAACAGTGTTTATAAAATTCTTCAAATTTCGCAGTACTATTTCGTCATCTATGTGACAAAGTTGATAATTATTATAAAGAAATGCGAAAGATGTGAACAGAGGCAGCTAAAGTTTTTTTAAACTATCAACACGAATCCTTCCAATATGCTGGTAAACAATTGACGCAAGGGTGGAAAAAAGTATACTCAATGTAAGACTGTAAGAGGTTTTTATCATAAGGAGAATCAACCATGGCAGATCTCTCTCTTGATCAACGGCATCTTCAGGATAAACGGCTTATTTCATTTTTGCAAGCCCTTCGCTCTATACAGAAACTTGTATCAACTGCAAAAGATAAAAATGAGTTTCTTCAAAAAACCTGTGATAGTTTAACCCAATATCCAGGATATATGCAAGCAAGCATTCTTTTATTGCACAATCAACAAGTTGTTTCCATCCATAGTTCAAGCTTGAACCCTGCATTTTCTTATCAAAAAGACAAAAACAAATGGGTTCTTCCACAGTGCGTTCTGGATGCACTTCAAAAACAGAAAACGATCCTTGTGACAACTCCTGCAATAGAATGTCCTCAATGTCCTTTTTCTGAATTGTATAAAGATCAAGTTGGTTGTGTACAAGCCCTTGTGTATCAGGGAGAATTATTAGGTATGCTTCACATATCTGCTCCTTCGTCTACATTTGAGGAGAAGGATGAAAGAGAACTATTTTATGAATTGGTAAATGATATCACATTTGCAATCCGTCAAATGGATCTTTCTCAACACCTTAAAGAAACTCAAGAAAAATATACTTCCATTTTTAAAGGAAGTCGCGATGGTTTTGTTATGGTAAATCTCCAAGGGAAAATCATTGATGCAAACAATGCATACTGCCAACTTCTAGGATATACCTTAGAAGAATTAAAACAATTTCAAAGTTTTTATGAGTTTACTCCTGTATCCTGGCACAAAAAAGAAAAAGAAAAAATCTGGGAAAAAGATCTTATGCAAAAAGGAGAATCGGGTCTGTATGAGAAAGAATATATCCACAAAGATGGTCATGTTTTTCCGGTCGAGTTACAAGCATACGCTGTTGGTACACCACCAGACCAGATCGAATATTTGTGGGCATCTGTACGTGATGTTTCGGAAAAGAAAAGAACAGAAAAAGAACTTTTAAGGAGTGTCCGGCGCCTTAAGTCTATTATTAATATTTTGCAATATTCCTACAAAGACTTGCAGGACTTTCTTGATTATGCTCTTAATCAAGCAGTCCAGCTAACGAACAGTAAATATGGTTACCTTTATCTATATAACGAACAAACAAAAGTGTTTCAAATAAATTCAAAAAAAAAAAAAGTTCTTAAAGAGTGTTCCGTGGTAGATCCTCCAAAACAGTACAAACTTGAAACCACCGGAATATGGGGAGAAGCAGTCAGGCAAAGAAAACCGATACTAATAAACGATTACAAAGCCCCTCATACTTTAAAAAAGGGCTTGCCTGAAGGTCATGTTCCTCTCCATCGGTTTCTTACCATTCCGATATTTCACCAGAATTCGATTAAGGCTGTTATTGGAGTTGCAAACAAAGAAGAGGACTACAATTCCACAGATAGCCTAGAATTAACATTATTGATGGATGCGGTCTGGAAAACCGTCGAGTCAATTTCCAGCGAAGAAGCTTTACTTGAAAGCAAAAATACTCTTCGTAGCTATATCGACAATGCACCTTATGGCATTTTTGTGGTGAATGAAAGTGGTGAGTTTGTAGATGTCAATCTTGAAGCATCTAACATCACTGGTTACAGCATGGATGAACTTCTAAGAATGAGTATTCATAGTTTTATCGACCCAGAGTATCTTCAGAAGGGTTTAGAGCACTTTAAAGATGTTAAGAGTAGAGGATATGCTGCAGGAGAGTACATGTTTGTCCACAGAAACGGAACAAGTCGATGGATGCATATCTCTGCCACAAAGCTTTCCAATACAAAATTTATTGGATTTTTGTACGATATCACTGATCAAAAAAAGAACAAGGAGTACATTACACTGCTTAGTAACATGCTAGATATTTCTCCAGCATCAATCACAATCCACAATGAAAAGGGTCAGTTCTTGTATATCAATGAGAAAACTCTACAAATTCATGGTTTCTCTTCCAAAGAAGAATTCATGCAAATCAATCTGCACCAGCTGGATGTACCAGAAAGTGAAGAAAAAATACTGGAACGAATGCAGACTATTGCCCAAAAAGGAGAAGCACAGTTTGAAGTGGAACATTATCGGAAAGATGGTTCTCGGTTTCCTTTAGAAATCATTACGAAAAAGATTCTGTGGGAAAACCAAACTGCTATTCTCAGCATTGCAGTAGATATAACGAGTCGCAAACAGATAGAAAATGAACTCCACACCTACCAGGTTTATTTAGAAGAAGTAGTAAAACAGCGAACAGAAGAGTTAGAATCTCTTAACCAGGAACTTGAATCCTTTGCCTATTCGGTAGCCCATGATCTTCGAACTCCTTTACGCAGTATAGCTGGTTTTAGTCAACTTCTCTTAGAAGATTACCAGAATCAGCTAGACGTAGAAGGAAAGAAATATCTTGGTAAAATTCAAAAATCTACAAAAAAAATGGGTCAGTTGATTGATGATTTGTTAATCCTTGCACGCGTCTCCAGGCACGACATCAAACATGAAGAAGTTGATTTGAGTAGTCTAGCTCGAAAGATATTGCATGGAATTCAAGAAATCCACCCTTCAAGAAAGAAAAAAATAAGCATTCAGAAATCGATGGTTGGTAAAGGGGATTCACATTTATTGAGCATAGCTCTTGAAAACATATTGGGCAATGCTTGGAAGTTTACCAAGCAAAATGCAATCACTTGCATTGATTTTGGTTGTCTTCCAAATCACCAATGCAAAGTACCCTATAAAGAATGTCCAAAAGCAAAAACAGTCTTTTATATCCATGACAACGGAGTAGGATTTGACATGCGCTACGCTGATAAGCTATTTTTGCCTTTCCAGCGATTGCACTCGGATGATTCTTTCTCGGGAACCGGTATCGGTCTAGCAACCGTATACCGGATTATACAAAGACATCATGGTCGAATTTGGGCATATAGTGAACCCGGAAAAGGTACTACCATCTACTTCACACTTTTGTAACCATTTTTGTTGGTTTTTTTCTTTTTTTGTGTTACATTCTGTTTGAACATCTTCGGGGCAGGGTGAAATTCCCTACCGGCGGTAACAGTCCGCGAGCCCATTTGGGTTGATCTGGCGAAAATCCAGAACCGACGGTATAGTCCGGATGAGAGAAGGCGGTTGTACGCGCGCCTGCATGTATTGTCCCATGGCGCGCGCATGACGTGTATCTCATATGCCCCGATTAGTGTTGGCGGACTGTTCGGGGTATTTTTTTATGTTGTCTGACATGGATTACATGGCGCGCGCACTGGCATTGGCCGAGCGCGGCCGCGGCTGGACCAGCCCCAACCCGATGGTGGGATGCCTGGTGGTGCGCGACGGCATCGTGCTGGGCGAAGGCTGGCATCATGCGGCCGGTCGGCCGCACGCCGAAGCGGAGGCCTATGACGCCTGCGCGAGCGCGGACACGCGGGATGCCGTCGTTTATGTCACGCTCGAACCCTGCAACCACCACGGCCGAACGCCGCCCTGCGCCGAACTGCTTATCGCACGTCGGCCCGCGCGCGTGGTTATCGCCATGGCAGACCCGAATCCAGCCGTGACCGGCGGCGGCGCGCAAAAACTGCGGGACGCCGGCATTCGCGTGGAGACAGGACTGCTGGCTACGCAGGCCATGTGGCTCAATGAGGCCTATGTCAAGCATGTTGGCGCCGGACTCCCCTTTGTCACGGCCAAGTGCGCGATGACCTTAGACGGCAAAATTGCCACGCGGGCCGGCCATTCGCGCTGGGTCACGGGCGAAGCAGCCCGCCGTCGCGTGCATGAGATGCGTCACGAACATGACGCCATTCTGGTGGGCAGTCGTACAGTGATGCTTGATAATCCGCGCCTGACCGCGCGGCTGCCGGACGCGCCGACGCGCCATCCGATACGCGTGATCCTTGACGCGGGCGATTATCTGGCCGGCGATCGGGCCGTTTTTAAGACGCCGCGCGAAGCGCCGACCTGGGTCGCGACCACCGAAGACCGGGCCTATCCTTTCGCGGACGAGACCCTGGTGCTTCCTCCGGCAAAGGACGGGGTGGACATGGCCGCGTTGGCGCGTATGCTGGGCGAACGGGGCGTAACGTCGCTGCTGCTCGAGGGTGGCGGCGCAACGCTTTCTTCGGCTTTTGCCGCCGGTATTGTGGATAAGTGTTGCTTTTTTGTTGCGCCTAAAATTATCGGCGGCGCCGCGGCGATTACGCCCGTCGAGGGCGAAGGCATTGAATCAATGGAAAACGCGCTGGCGCTGGAAGATATGCGCACCGAGATGGTGGGGGAGGACCTGTTGGTTGAAGCCTATGTAAAGAAAAGGACATAGCGGATTTTGTTTACGGGAATTATAGAAGAGATAGGCGCCGTGTCAAGACGCAGCGGCGCGGACCTTGCCATTGTCGCCAAAACGGTGTTGGACGATTTGAATCTGGGCGACAGCATCGCGGTTAACGGCGTCTGTCTGACCGTGGCGGCACTCAACACGGACGGTTTCGTGGCGCAGGTGTCGCCCGAGAGCTGCGCGCGCACTACCTTGGGCGCATTGAAACCCGGCCATGCGGTCAATCTCGAACGGGCCATGCGCGCCAACGGCCGGTTCGGCGGGCATTTCGTGCTGGGGCATGTGGACGGAGTAGGACGCGTCGCCGACATACGCGATCAGGGCAATTTCTCGTTGTGGCGTTTTGACGCGCCCGCGGACGTGGCCCAGTATCTTGTGCCCAAGGGCTCGGTGGCCATCGACGGGATTAGTCTTACCGTGGTCGCGCCCGAGCGCGGCGCATTCAGCGTGGCGATCATCCCGACCACGCTGAAACATACAACCCTCGGTTCGAGAAAACCCGGGGATTTGGTGAATATGGAAGCCGACGTAATCGGAAAACACATACGTCATTACATGAACGTGGACGCACAGAGCAACATCAGTATCGAGTTTCTGGCGCGTCACGGGTTCGCATAGAGGCGCTTATGCTGCATTCAATTCCAGAGATACTTGAAGACTTGCGCAATGGTAAAATGGTTATCCTCGTGGACGATGAAGACCGCGAGAACGAAGGCGACC
>NPID01001384.1_pt1 | contig 11001 bp, 12 predicted proteins | sample 8637491 | NCBI WGS metagenome assembly NPID01 (sample SAMN07420843, study PRJNA396082) | bioreactor metagenome | isolation source: sample BA6 brine-fed electro-methanogenic bioreactor BA | place: Japan: Kochi | collected 2016-06-14 | reverse complement strand
CGATCATCTCCCCTTCAAACGGCTCAATATGAATGTCGCTGGCGCGTTCGCGGTAGGCCTGGGTCACCAGGCTGTTGACGAAACGGATGATCGGTGCTTCATCCGACGTATCGATCAGGTCCGCCGGTTCCAGATTGCCCGCAAATGAATCGGCGCCGCTTCCACCGATGTCGGCGATGATTTCTTCGGTTTCTCCGGCCCGTGTCTCATAGGCCTGGTTGATGGCGCGCAGGATTTCAGTCGGGGTCGCCACGGAGGCCTCGACCGGCTCGCCGGTCAAAGCGGAGAGGTCGTTAAGAGGGCGGTTGTCTCCAGGATCCGCCATGACAAGGACGATGTCACCGTCACTCCGGATCGGGAAAACTTTGAATTCCTTGGCAAAGCCGATGGGCCATTGGTCCAGCAGATCGTGGTCGATGGAACCCGTGGAGATCGATTCGACATAGGGCAGGCCGTGCTGGCGGGCGAGGGCGCGGGCAAGCTGCTCGAAGCTGATAACTTTGCGTTCGAGCATAATCTCGCCGAGGCGGCGCTCGTCGTTTTCCTGCGCGGCGAGGGCCTGCTGGAGAGCTTCCTCGGAAAGCCCGGCGTCCTCACGCAGTATTTGACCGATATGTTGCCAGGAGGTCATGACGGGATCAGTTCTCCATAAGCTCGGGGACTGCCCCTTCAAGGTTGAACTGCTGGTCGGTCCAGGTTTCCCTGGTGGTCTCGTCGGTCATGTCAAGATCCTGGAATTCATTCATGCCTCTGCGGGCGCGGCGGGTCACCCGCTCCAGGTCTTCCGCGTTCTGAATGATATGAGGCGTGATAAAGATCAACAGGTTGGTTTTGTTCTCCTGGGTTGAGGTCCGTTTGAACAGCCACCCAAGCACAGGGATATCGCCAAGCAGAGGCACCTTGGTGACGGATTCTTCGACCTTGGTATCGATGAGCCCGCCGAGGACAACGGTGCGGCTGTTTTCTGCAAGCACGGTGTTGCGCAGCAAACGTTTGGTGAAGGTCGGCCCGACCTCGTTGTTGGTCGACTGAACAGAGGTGATTTCCTGATAGACGTTGAGCCGGACCAGGTTCCCCTCGGTGATCTGCGGGGTGAAGCGCAGGGTCAGGGCCGCATCCTGCCGCTCGACGGAAACGCTCTGCGCCAGGCTGTCGCTGCCGCCGCGGTCGGTCAGGCGGGAGGTGATGATCGGCACGTTTTCGCCGACAATGATTTCAGCTTCCTCGTTGTCCGAAGTCAGCAGGCGAGGTGCTGAAAGGATGTTGACGTCGCCGTCGGTCTTGGACAGATCGATCAGGGCCGACAGGGCAGGCACCTGGACTTCATTGCCCTGTGCATCGATCACGGTAATCATGTTGAACAGACCGCCGAGCAGGATCCCTTCGATGGTTTGGGTCAGCATGCTGGAGGGGTCCGAGATCGAGGCGAACCCCTCAGGGCGGTTGGTGCCGCCGAAAATAGCACTCTCATCGCCGGTGGCGACTGCCCCCTGCAGGGTGGCGCCGAGTCTCTGCGTCGCGCCCATGGACAGTTCCATAATCAGGGCTTCGACATAAACCTGCTTTCTCTTGATGTCGAGTTGCTGAATAATTTTGCGGATGGTGTCGTAATCTTCCGGGGTGCTGTTGATAATCAGGGAATTGGTCGGTTTGTCCGCCGTGATAGTGACCGCCTCCAGGGTTTGTTCTTCGGCCTGGCCGGAGGCCGCCCGGCGGGCGGCGGCGGTTGTGTTCTGCGTCTTGATGCCGGTCAGGATCTGGTTGAGTGTTTCCGCCAGCGTTTCAGCGTCGGCATTCTCAAGATAATAGACCTGAATCCCTGAGCGTGTCTGCGAGGGGCGCTGGTCCAGGCGTTTCACCAGGCTCTTGATCATCTCCATTTCTTCGGCCGCGGCCAGCGCGACCAGGACATTGGTCGGCTTGAAGGGGATGATCTTGCCGGGCTCTTTGCCGCCCGCTGCGGCCACATTGGCCGCTGTCCGACGTCGTGTCTGGGTGGTCTGCTGTTCAATGAACTGCGTCACGAGGGCGGCGATTTCCTCCGCTTCGGCATGGTCAAGCTGTATAACCTCGAGGTTGTCCACCTTGCTGGGGACATCGAGCCGGCGCAGAATTCCCGCCAGTCGGTCTATATTGGCTGCACTGTCTGTAATGATCAGCGTATTGGAGGGCGGATAGGCCACGATGTTGCTGGTCTTGGGCACCAGGGGGGCAAGGACCGTAGAGGCGATTTCGGCGGCGTCGACGTTCTCCAGGGTGATCAGCCGGGTCACATACTGCTCTCCGCCGGAGAGTGGCCGCCCCTGGGCTATAACGGGCAGATTGCTCTCTTTGGCATCCTTGATCATGACGATCTTGTGGACCTTGCCGCTCGGGACCACGGTGTATCCCTTGACGTTGAGCACGCTGAGGAAGACATTGTAGGCCTCATCCAGCGTCATGCGCCGCGGCGAGATGATGGTGACCTTGCCGCGTACGGTTTCGTCATAGACGAAGTTGCGCCCGGTCAGTTCGCTCATGGTCTGAATCAGCTCAGGCAGTTCGATATCTTTAAAATCGACGGCAATCCCTTCGCCGGGCGGGGAATCCTGAGCCTGTGCCGGAAATGGCGGGGTGGTCACTGCCAACAGCGCAACGGCAAGGATGGAGAAAATAATCGATCGGACAGTCAAGGCAGCTACTCCCGAAAAAAATTAAAGCTGAATATGGAAAAAGGAATCCGTGTTGCAACCTGTTCGGCATGGAGTCGCATCTCCCATGATAAGGGACACTTTTCGCCATCCCTGGCGCCAAACACCCTTTTCATGGGAGATGCGACCCCACGGGCCGGAAAGATACTCCGTGTTTACAATGGAACATGAGGAAATCAATTGATTTCATAATTGAAAGTCGTCGGCTCGCCGCCGCGCAGCAGGTCAACCGAAATGCTGCGCGCCTCGCGCAACTGCTGAAAAATCTGCAGCGCTTTTTCGGGGCTGTTCAGATCGATGCCGTTGATCTTCATCAGAACGTCTCCACGCCGGATGCCCAGCATGTCGAGCAGCGTGTTGGGCCGGATCATGCGGACCACAAAACCCTGGGTCTGCCCGTCAACGATGCGCGGCTCCACCCGTGCCTGACGCAGCAGCTCGTTAAGATTGCCGCGCGCGCCATCGGCGGACTCTCGCGGAATGACCCAGCGGTTTTCGCCGACTTCCTCGACGTTATAAGGGTTCTCTTCTTTACCGTTCTTCTGTGTCGCAGCGGCCGTTGCTTTTTGAGCTTCGGCGGGCGGGGGTGCGCCGTTCATTTCAGCGACCAGCGTTATTGTGTCGCCTTCGCCGTATTTAATGGTCACCGAATGTCTTAAAATCCGATCCACCACGCCGCCGTCAGGCAGCTCTGCCCCCAGTACATAAACTTCGGTGTTGCGGCCTTCCTGCAGAACAGCCAGTGAGGCGTCGCCGCCGACCACAGTGCCGATCAACGTGTAGTCTTTACGATTCTGAGTTGAAGGGGCGGTCTCTGCCGATCCCTGCGTGACCTCAGCTCTTCTGGCTGTGGTTCGTGACGGGGCCGTATCCTCTTCAACCAGAACAGATGTGACCGGTGCAGTGGAATTAAAAATATTGCGATCAAGAATGACCTGATAATCAGTCAGCGGGCGTTTCCCGGCGACTTCGCTGCGACCGGCAACGGCCTGCACGTCAAGCTGGGCGGGAGGGGTCAGCAAAATCCCGAGAACCAGTGCGGCCAGCCAGCCCAGGGCGATTCCCAGCAGAGCGATGAAAAAAAGATAAATCCCGGGGAAATAGCGATGAAGCAGGGCCGCAGCCGTCATGAATTGTTCCGTTTGCGATAGAAGGAGTCGATCATGATCCGGTAATCGGGCTTAAAGGTGAAAATCTGCAAAAATTAACCGTTCTTTTTTATCACAAGATAAGGTTCGCGGTAAACCCAAAGCGTCATTTTATAGCGCCGATTCGCGAAAGGTCGCGAAAGGTGCCAGACGTACCCGACGTTTTCAGAAGCGATGCTTCCAGGCGATATGAAAGACAACATCGGAGGCGGTGTCCACCACGACATCTTCGGTGACGCACAGGTCAACGCTGTCGGTATCGCCCAAGTGCAATGTCCCGCCGATGGCCAGCTGGGCGGAAGCCGAATCGATCTGGTCAAGGGCGCTGTCCTTATAGAATGAGCTGTGACCGTCGAGCTGCAGCTTGAAGGAGACGAGGCGCCAGGGTGCCCAGTCGAATCCCAGGCTGCCGAATCCCACCATATCACGCTGCTGATCCGCGAGGATGTCACCCTCGGTCAGCCACAGAACTCCCCCCGAAGCGAACAGGGTCAGATTGTAGCGGGACAGGCTCTGCGCATCCGTCAGGGCCAGGCCCAGGTGCAGATCCGTTGCGCCGCTGCCGCGCAGGCGGTCCGAATCGCCGGTCGGCAGCTTGATTCCGCCCCTGAGAGCCAGAGCGCGACGGTTGCCCGGGCTGCTCTGGATCAGCTGGTAGCCGAGGTGCAGGGTCAGGTCACCGATGCCGGTGCCGGTATCGCTCATGCTCAGTTCGGAGGTTGAGCCTCCTCGATCATAGGTGTAGTCGACCTGTCCGCGCGGCACATCTTTTCGACCGTTCTGGGGCAGGCCGAACGCGTCGTGCCAGTTTTCGATAAAGCCATCGAAAATCCCCGTATTGTGTGAAACAATGGGGACCTCAAGACCGATCTCCCAACGCGGTGCGATGCCGTGACTCAGATAAAGAGTCGCGCGGCTGGTTTCGCCGTCGAACCAGACCGATTCTTCCCCTTTTTGATCCCAGGTGAAATTGTTGGCGGTTTCCAGGGCCAGAGTTGAGTCGGTGTGCCCCGCCGGGGTCAGGTCGCCGCCTTGTGTAGCTGGTAGGCCGAAAATCTGGATAATCGGCGACATGTTGCGGGTGAAAAATGGAGAGGCGAAGGTGGACTGAGCATCGGAAATCGAAGGCAGTGCAAAACTCAATAAGAATAGAATCCCAGTGATTTGATATGAAAACCTGCGCACAGTACCTCCCCGGATCACTCCTTGGCGTGAAAAAGGCGTTGGAAAACGCCTATGAATCTAAACGATTTTTAAAATTTGTCAAAGTGTTTTTCTGCTGATCAATCAGGGTAATTCTACATACAGGGGTTGCCCGGGAAGGCATGACATTCTAATCTTTAATGGCAACTGTTGAGCATGAACCGCAGGGGATGTCCGGTGAGTAATAATCTTCAGGAAATATTTCAAGGAGGTTTGATCAATGAAGTCCTACCGTAAGGAGTTGTGGTTTGAAATCCCGTCCCGCCGCGGCTTTGTCAACATCACCGGCGAGGTGGAAGATTGTCTGCGCGAGAGCGGCATCACCGAAGGGCTGTGTCTCGTCAACGCCATGCATATTACCGCTTCGGTTTTCATAAACGATGACGAGCATGGGCTGCACCAGGATTTTGAACGATGGCTCGAGCAGCTTGCCCCGCATGAACCCCTGAATCTCTATAAACATAACAACACCGGGGAGGATAATGGCGACGGGCATCTCAAGCGCACCATCATGGGGCGTGAAGTGGTGGTTGCCATCACTGATGGTAAACTTGACTTCGGCCCGTGGGAGCAGATCTTTTACGGGGAGTTTGACGGACGGCGCCGCAAGCGGGTGCTGGTCAAGCTCATCGGCGAGTAACCTGACCCTTCTGTCGGGAGCTTCGAAGAGGGCCCAGATTGTATACAATAAGCTTGTGCCGTATTCCCAAGTGTGCTAGAAAAATTGAAATTCTCGGGATTTCCAATTTTGGAGACGGCCATGGAAACGATCAAAACGGCTTCTTTTGAATCACTCATCGATGCTGCCGAAAAGCAGCCGGATGGGGGATACATTTTTCGCCTCGAGGGCGCCGAATATCGCATCAAGGATGTCCTCGAAATTTCCAGAATTGCGGAAAAGCATGGCTATATCGTGATCTACTGAAATGGAGGAGAAGACATGAACGACGATTCCCAAGTTTGTTATACCTATGAAGCTGCCCTTGAGAAAGCCGTGGAGATGGAAGACGGCGGCTTTCGCAATTATCTCGATGCCATGCGCAAGGTCAAGGACCGTCAGGCCCAGAAAATCCTGAAAGACGCTGCGCTGGACGAGCTTGATCACAAGCATGCCCTGGAGAAAGCCATGCTCGAAGGCACCATCGAAGGGCGCCATGCCATGGATCAGCCGGTTAAAACCATGAATCTCGATTATGTGCTGCACCAGGAAGAGCTGCCCCCCGACGCTGATGCGCGGCAGGCCTTGGCCTACGCCATTCACCTGGAGAAAAACGCCATCGATTTCTATAAAAAGATGCAGTCCGGCTGCGAAGGCGCGCCCATGGCGTCGATTTTCGAAAAGCTGCTCAACGACGAAACCCGCCATCTTCAGCAGCTTGAAGATTTGTATGAAAAAATCTTTATGACTGAAAACTAGCTGCGTAGAATGTCAGGAAATTCTGGATAATGATGTTTTTTTTTGGTTTCTTCAAGCCGCCGCAGGGATCTTCTTGCGGCGGCTTTCTTTTTAGTCTCATGGTGGGAAAAAGCTAGTTTAATACCATATTTTTTAATTTTTTCGCAGACTTTCCAGTTTTGAAAAACAGTGTTATATAAATAATAAAGGCAATGGAGTTGCTGCAGGTTGACAAACAGATCATAGGGGGAAGAAATGACACCTTCAGAGTTCGTGATGGGTCTGTTCGCCTTGTTTGTTGCGCTGTTTTCACTGGGGCGCGGATTGTCGGAGGAGGAATTCTACCGGCTGACCAAGCTCAAGAAGGCCCTGGGGCGCACTCACGGGATCCTCTGTTTTTTCCTGACCGATGTCGCCCTGCCACTGGTGGTCGGCATCATGTACCTGAGCAAGAGTGCCGCGGATTCAGGTGTTCTCTACATGGTACCCTGAGCCTGCGCCGTAACCGCTCTGCAGAGATCTGAAAAATCCTCAAAGGTATCGGTGCTTTTCTCTGATCCCCTCCCTCCCTCTGTGTTTTCTATATAGCCCCCGATTTACCCGTACATGTCTTCCCCGCTGTATTTCTGGTCTTGCGTCTTTTAATCAATACCGCTCTCGGGTAGGATGGAAGTTTATCAACCCCCTGTTGGAAACAGATATTATGAAACTTGGTAAAATTCTCAAGCAGATCGGCGAGGAGATGGCTGCGCGGGATGAGCGGGGCAGGGTGGCCGGCTACATCCCCGAACTTGCCGCCATCGACCCCCACCAGTTCGGCATGGCGGTGGCGCTGGCTGACGGACGGGTGCTCAGCGTGGGGGATTTAACAGTTAGCTTGAAATATCACCATAATTAGTCTAATCTGTACAATATGAATAGATATGTAAGCATAAGTGATGCAGCTAAGGCGCTGGGTGTGTCTGTCACCACCCTGCGCCGCTGGGAAGCAGCGGGCAAGTTGGTGCCGGAGCACACGGCAGGCGGCCATCGCCGTTACGACTTGGCGAAACTACGTCCCGAGATGTTTCGGGCCGAGGAAGCTGCGGCGAGACGCACCATCGCCTACGCCCGCGTTTCCAGCCACGATCAAAAGGATGATCTGGAAAGACAAAAGCAAGTGCTGGAGATTTTTTGCGCCCAGCAGGGTTGGACGTTTGAGGTGATCGCCGATCTTGGTTCAGGGATGAATTACCACAAAAAAGGCTTAAAGCGGCTGCTTGACGCCATTATCGACGGGGAAATCGGTCGGCTGGTGATCACCCATAAGGACCGGCTGCTGCGCTTTGGCGCAGAATTGGTGTTTGCGATCTGCGAGGCAAAGGGCGTCGAGGTGGTGATCTTGAACCAGGGCGAGGACACGACGTTCGAGGAAGACTTGGCCGAGGATGTGCTGGAGATCATCACGGTCTTTAGCGCCAGGCTGTATGGCAGCCGCTCGCGCAAAAACCAGAAATCACTTGATAGCGTAAAGAAAGCCGTGGAGGACGCGACATGATCGTTGCGCACAAGATCGCGCTTGCGCCCAACAACAAACAGGGGACATATTTCGCCAAGGCAGCCGGGACGGCGCGGTTCGCCTACAACTGGGCGCTGGTCGAGTGGCAACGCCAGTATGACGCATGGAAGCAGGACAACAGCCTGCCCAAGCCATCACAGGCGGCGCTGCGCCGTCAATTAAATACCATCAAACGTGAGCAGTTTCCGTGGATGCTCGAAGTCACCAAAAATGCGCCACAAATGGCGATCATGCAGTTGGGCGATGCCTTTAAGAATTTCTTTGCCGGTCGCGCCAAGTACCCGAAGTTCCGCAAGAAGGGAGTGCGTGATCGATTCACCCTTACCAACGACCAATTCAGCATCGACGGCTGCCGCATACGCATCCCCAATCTGGGCTGGGTGCGTATGCGAGAGTCGTTGCGCTTTACTGGCAAGATCCTGTCGGCCACGGTCTCCCGTGTGGCCGACCGCTGGTTTGTCAGTATTGCTGTGGACACCCAGGACGATCCACGCCTGCCAGAAGCCGAAAACCAAGGCGTAGTAGGTGTGGACCTGGGTGTCTCGGCATTAGCAACACTCTCGACGGGAGAAACCATCATCGGCCCCAAGGCGCACACACTATTGCTCAAGCGGCTTCGGCGGCTATCGCGTAGCCTGTCGCGCAAGCAGAAAGGCTCCAGCAACCGAAACAAGGCCAAGGCCAAACTGGCGCGGCTTCATGCCCGTATTGCGAATGTCCGCTCCGATGCCTTGCACAAACTGACCGCCGACCTAACACGACGGTTTCATACCATCGGGATCGAAGATCTGAATGTGCGCGGCATGATGGCAAACCGACACTTGGCCCGATCTATTGCCGATATGGGCTTTTTCGAGTTTCGTCGGCAATTGAACTACAAGGCATCGCAACGGGGCGGGTTGGTGGTCGTGGCTGATCGCTGGTTTCCGAGCAGCAAGACATGCTCGGCCTGCGGCTCGGCGCTGAACGACATGCCGCTATCCCTGCGGCACTGGATCTGCCCGGACTGTGGCTCGCGCCACGACCGGGATCTGAATGCGGCCAGAAATCTGGCTACATACGCCGTGAGTTCCACGGTGTCAGCCTGTGGAGAGGAAGGCGCTGGCCGTGCTTGCAAAAGCACGGTGAAACCGGCCTCTGTGAAGCAGGAAATCAGCACTGAACCGGTTTAGATACGTCTGAGCAGGTTTGGGTAGGTCTGATAGAACGGTAATTATAATTGTCGATGCCTGTGCTGTTTTACGTCTTCAGGCGAGGTGAAATTCTTTCAATGGATCAAACGGATAGGCTTATCATCTTCACCCGTTTTCCAGTTTCCGGACGTGCCAAAACACGCCTGATCCCCGCCCTGGGCGCTGATGGCGCTGCCGATCTGCAGCGCCGCATGACGGAGTACACCCTGAAGCAGGCGCTGGCCGTTGGGATCCAGGTCGAGGTTCGCTTCACCGGCGGCAGTGTTGAACAGATGCAACAGTGGCTTGGGGACCGACCCACCTATGTCGATCAAGGGGAGGGCGATCTGGGGGTACGGATGAACCGTGCTGTTCAGGAGCATTTCGATCACGGCGCGCGACGGGTGGTCATCCTTGGCTGTGATTGCCCCGAGAACCGCAGCAACAATATCTCCCGGGCCTTCGAATTGCTGGAAAAAGAACCCTGCGTCATCGGCCCCGCCCATGACGGCGGTTATTACCTGATCGGCCTCAATCACCCGCAGCCGGATCTTTTCCGAGAAATCGAGTGGGGTACGGCGCAGGTTCTCGAACAGACCCTCGCTGCATCTTCCCGGCAGATAAAACTCCTGCCGCCACTTGCCGATGTGGATGAAGCCGAAGATCTGCCCCTTAAGATTTCAGTCATCATTCCCGCCCTCAACGAAAAAGCGCATGTCGGAAGGGTGATTTCGGAGGTTCTGGAAGGATTCAATGTCGAATGCCTGGTGGCTGACGGCGGCAGCGATGAAGGCACCCGTGAACTGGCGCAAACGGCTGGAGCCGTAGTCTGCCACAGCAGCCCTGGCCGCGCGCGACAGATGAATGCCGGCGCCGAACAGGCTTCCGGCGATATCCTGCTGTTTCTGCACGCCGACTCCCGCCTGCCCAAAGAGTGGGACACGCAGGTGCGCCGCACCCTGATGCACCCAAAGGTGTCACTGGGAGCCTTCCGTTTTGCGGTCGATAAAAACTCAATGGGATTTAACCTGATCACCTGGGGTACGAACCTGCGTTCCCGCTGGTTCAAGCGGCCTTACGGCGACCAGGGGCTGTTTCTTAAACGCGACCTGTTCAAAAGGATCGGCAGGTTTGCAGACGTTCCCATCATGGAAGATGTGGCTCTGGTCCGTAAAGCACGCCGGGAGGGGAAGGTTGTCACTCTGAACCAACCGCTGATCACCTCGGCGCGACGCTGGAAAAAGCACGGCCTGCTCAAAACCACCCTGTACAACCAGTACGTTCTTCTTGCCGCATCCACCGGAGTTGATCCGGTGGAGTTGAATCAAGCCTATCGGCAGGGGAGGAATCCTCTGCTTCTGGTCTTCCGCCGTTTTCGCCAACTTGTAAGCCGGTAGAGTCCCGGAAGGAGGTTTGGAAAAACATGAATGATCATCCCATCAGAGAAGCCATGCAGCAATGGGCAGAAGCGTTCAGCTCCGAAACCCCGGATGACATCCTGAATCTTTATGCCGACGACGCCGTGCTATGGGGTACCCTGTCCGCCGCGCGCAGCGATACCCCGGAAGCCCTGCGAACTTATTTTGAAATGGTCTTTAACTTTGGAAAGAGAGGGGTCAAATTTTACGATCCCCTGATAAGACAATATGGTCCCGTGGTGATCAACAGCGGATCATACACCTTCTTCTGGAATCGCAACGGCGTTGATGAAATGGTCGAATCACGTTACAACAAGGTCTATGTCGAACGTGACGGGAAATGGTTGATTGTAGATCATCATTCCTCACAGAAGCCGTAGGTGTTAGGCGTAGAGCGTGAGGAGTGAGGAGTGAGG
>NPID01004019.1_pt2 | contig 11059 bp, 10 predicted proteins | sample 8637491 | NCBI WGS metagenome assembly NPID01 (sample SAMN07420843, study PRJNA396082) | bioreactor metagenome | isolation source: sample BA6 brine-fed electro-methanogenic bioreactor BA | place: Japan: Kochi | collected 2016-06-14 | reverse complement strand
AAGAGGAGCATCGGGTTGGTAAAACCGGCGACGGGATAGCGCCCCGTTAGGAGAGACAGAATCAAGGTTCCCCCAAGGAGAAGAAGAAGCCGGCGCAGGTTTCTCCTGCGCAGCTTCTCGATATGCTCCGTGCCTTCCGGCTGCGCAAGACGCGTGTGATGGTACGGTTTTGCCGTTTCCGGGGACGCTTCAGTCAGAAAGTTCTCCTTTAAGCCGCGGAAGCACCATGCTGTCGACCAGATTCTCGCTTACGCCGTAGAGCTCGGTATAAAATCGCATAACTTCCCCTCTCATGTCCATATCTGCGAAGAGTTCGGGGTAAAGCTCCTTTGCAAGCCAGCTGATTGCGAGAATCCACCGGGTATCGGGCTGGGCCCAGCTGTGGAAATCCGAGGGTACGGGGAGAATATTCCCGGACTGTCCGGCTTTCAGCTGCTGCCACCGGTTATCGGATAGAATAGCCGGAAAATATGAATCGGTATCGCTGTTGTAGCTTGTGATAATGATATAGTCCGGGTCCCAGGAGGCAATCTGTTCGAAATTGACCGTCTTCCAGCCGCCTCCCTGGTGGCTTTCCTTCCAGATCGCTCTCCCTCCTGCTTCCTCCACCTGGGCCGTCTGAATCCAGCCTGCCGGAGGAACGTTGAAGGCCGTTTCCCCACCGCGATTCGAGTGGTAGAGCATGAGAACCGAAGGGCGCTGCGAAACAGGAATGGAGGAGACCTTTGTGCGGACACGATCGAGGGAGGCATCGTAATAATCCACAATCTCTTCGGCTCTAGCTTCATTTCCGAGAATCGAGCCGATAATTCGTATGTCGCTCCGATACTGTTCCGGTGTTTCAAGTGAGAGCGCGACCACGGGAATTCCCAGTTTTGCCACCGGTTCGCCCAGCTGTCTGTAGACAAAATCCTTCACAATGAGCAGATCCGGATTAAGTGCCGCGATCTGCTCCGGGCCTATCTCATGGGCCAGCCGCTTTTTCTCATCAAGAAGAGGATCGAGGAGAGGGAAAAAATCACCCAGCCCCTGATTTGTTTTTCCAAGGCCGATAACCCTGCCGTGTGCTTCGGGAAAGAGGTAAAGGGCGTCGGCGGTTATAAGGGTTGCCTTGCCCGCCACGGCTATCCGGTCGGGTACGCCATTGAGGGTAACCTCGTTTCCGAGAGAATCGACCAGCGAAAAGCCTTCGGTTATTTCTGTTTCGCCTCCGGCGCTGACGAAGAATGCGGGGATAAAAAAGAGAATAAGAAAAAAAGTGAGTGTCTTAAGCTTCATGCAGGACTCCTTTGATGGATAATGCCAATATATATTGAAAAATATAATGGCATATTCGGGCGCGGCAGTCAACAGGCGCAGGGACGGTCCGCAGGCAAAGGGGCGGTTCACCGGCACAGGAAGGGTCAGATGGAAAGCGTTTCCCCTTCCAGGAGTTTTTCGGCTATATCGTACATGTTTGAGATGGAACCCGCGCGAAGGCGGTCCTTTATACCGTAGTAGTCCAGGCAGGTCCCGCAGGCGATAATCTCCACGCCGGCACTCTCAAGTTTTTTCAGATCGGCCAGTTCTTTCGCCTCTTCCACGGCGAGCCTGACCGCGCTGTTCATAAGAATCAGGCGGCGGGGCGGCACATCCAGTTCGCCCAGAGTAAAGAGAAAAGCGCCCATCAGCAGCCTTCCCAGCTCCTGAGCACCATCGCCGATGGTTTCCCGGGATATAAAGACCGTTTTTCCCGCGGCTCCATTTTTCAGAGCCGCCGGAGGCGATGCGCAGGCGGACAGAGCTTGTGAAAATGCCCGCTCTTCGGCGGGGGAATCCGCCAACTCCCGCTCTGTCATTGAAATGGATACGATGAAGCTGTCTCCGCTTTCTTCGGTATCTGCAAGCTGGAAGCCTGCGTGTTCAACATAACGGCTGACATTGGTAAGCGCGGCCCTGTTGTCGACGATAACTTCCAGGATATCGAAGCCTCCCTCAGCAAGGGCCCGTTTGGTCAGGACCACCGGCTGAGGACAGGGAAGTCCGCGGGCATCTATCCTCCGTTTTTTCGGTTCTGTGTTCATGTTTACTGCTCCTTCAGCTTACCAGGGACCCCTCTATCATGATTTTTTCATCCTCCCTCTCTACCCTGCCGATTTCCGCCGCGGGCAGGCCGGCTCTTCTCATCTCCTCCACGATGCGGGGGGCCTCCCCGGGAGAAACCGCGGCAAGGAGACCTCCTGAGGTCTGGGGGTCGAAAAGCAGATCGAGGAGAAAGGGATCGATCGATTCCGGATTCAGGACGAAGGGAAGCCGGAACTCCCGGTTCCTCGAGGTGCCTTCCGGCACCAGCCCCATGGAGACATACTCCATCACATCGGGAAGGAGCTGTATGGCGGATACGTCGATGGTCAGACCGCAGCCGGATCCGGAAACCATTTCCGCACCATGGCCCAGGAATCCGAAACCGGTGACATCGGTGCAGGCCGAAAGATCAGCACTGCGCAGAATCTCCATGGCAGACTGGTTTATCATTGCCATCTGGGCGGCAGAAGCCTCAATGGCGGCATCACTCGCAAGCTGCGCCCTCAGGGCCGTATTGATCAGACCCGTTCCGAGGGCCTTGGAGAGAATCAGGCTGTCACCCGGTCTCAGCGTATTGTTCCGCCACATTCTGGCCGGATCTACCATACCGCTTATGGAAAAGCCGAGTTTCAGTTCCATGTCCTCAACGCTGTGGCCGCCGACCAGAGAGCAGGAAGCCTCGGAAAGGGCGGATACGGCACCTTCCATCATGGAACGCAGATGTTCGAGGGGAATGCTCTCCCGGGGATAGCAGAGAATTGTAAGCGCGGTCAGGGGAGTGCCGCCCATGGCAAAGACATCCGAAAGGGCATTGGCCGCGGCAATCCTGCCGAAGGTGAAGGGATCGTCGACAATAGGAGGGAAAAAATCCACCGTCTGAACCAGGGCCATCTCATCATTGATCCGGTAAACTCCCGCATCCTCCGCTGCGGAAAAGTCGCTCAGAACAGCAGGATCGGAGGGCTGGGAAAGCCCGCACAGCACCTTGTCGAGGAGGCCCGGCCCCAGTTTTGCTCCGCAGCCGGAGAATCGGGAGTATTCGGTAAGCTTTATCATTTTTTTCTCCTTGCCAGAAGGAGCATAACCGCTTCGAGCACTCCTCCCGCAACGGCCCTGGCTTTGTCGCTGATGGTGGTGCAGTCCGCATCGGCCCCCCTCGGATCTATGTCGCCGATTTTGAAGCCGACGCTTACCCGGGTACCGTTTCTTATAAGTCCGCGGACCATTCCGTCGATGGGAGCCGCAATAATAGTACGTTCTCCTGCTTCACTTTTTACCGCAAGTACCGGGTCGCCCTTTTTAACAAGATCGCCGATGGAACAGAGTTCTTCGGTAAGCCCTTCGGCGGGTGAACGGATAACCCGTTCCGCCGTAACTCCGGCAATGGTGCCGGGAATGCCCGTATCCGGGTGCGCCCCGCCCTCGAGAATTACCCGCCCAAGGTGGTGACCCCGGTTCGTCTCGATCACCGCATCGACATCGCCCCCTGCATCAAAGCCGGGTCCAAGACCGATTACCGCGGCGGCCATCCCTCTCTCCGTTCCGAGATTGCGCTTTGCCAGAATGGCATCAACCACCGCTGCTGGCCTGAGAGCACGAATGAGCCGGCCCTCAGGATCGACCGCAACCGGCACAACCTCATCCAGGAGAGCCCTCTCCACCTCCTCGAGGGTGTCGGCTCTGCGGGCCGTAATGCCTTCTATCTGAAAACTTCCTTCGAAGACGGCCTCGGCAAAAGAGACCGTGCGCCGGATAACCGTAGGGTGGGAGGTCTCCAGAGCGACCACCTCGTAGCCAGCCCGGAAGAGCCGGCAGATTGTTCCCGTTGCTATGTCTCCGGCCCCGCGCACCACCACCAGGTTCCGCTTTTCACCAGAAAGAGGAGACCCGCTGCGGCCGTTTCTGATGGTGAGAATCTCGGAAACAATCGAAAGAGCTATCTCCGAAGGGGTTTCAGCACCGATATCCAGACCGATTGGAGCCCTGACCGCGGCAAGCTGTTCCTCCGGGATTCCCTCTTCGGCCAGTCTTTTCCGGACAACGCGGACCTTGCGCCGGCTTCCAAGCATGCCGGTGTAGGCGGTGTCACGGTTTATATAATGGCGGAGTGCACGCTCATCGCTGCTGCTGGTCGCTATGACCACATAGCTGGCTGCATCCACCGGGGCGGATTCCATTGCCTCATCCAGATCGCTTCCGAGATAGAGCTCCGACGCCATGGGGAAACGCCCGGGCGAACAGAACTCCGGGCGCTCCTCCACAATAACCACCCTGAACCCAACCTGTGCGGCAAGCCTGGCTATCTCCAGGCTCACATGGCCCCCGCCGATAAGCAGGAGCCGCGGGCCGGGCGATACGGATTCAATGAAGACCTTCATGCTGCCGCCGCAGTCCATCTCGATACTTGTCTGCTTCCCCTCCCGGTCCAGGGAATACTCCACCATCGCGGAACGGTCGAAGCGGATGCATTGGACCGCCTCGTCTATTACGTACCTCTCGGCCACTCCGCCCCCCACCGTTCCGAAGGTGGAAGCATCGGCGAGAACAATCATCTTCGCCCTGCTTCTCGGGGTTGAACCCTGAGATGAGACTATGGTGGCTACTGCAAAGGGGATATGCTCCCGGCTAAGTTCCGCGGCTTTTTCAAAAAGGTTCATAGGAGGCTCCTGCTGCCGGACTGGCTTGATTGTAAAAGAAAACCACCGGTTTTACTGGCGGTCGCTTATCAGTTCAACCCTTTATAGCAGAAAACCATTATTTCATCAAAGATACAATGGCAAGAATATTACATTTTTTTATGGTTTCTCCCGGCTGCTGCCGAACAGGAGATAATCCGCCCCGGAATTCCCCCGCTCCCGGAACATCTCCTCTATTTCCTTCACTTTCGCGTCGGCTTCATCTCCCAGGACATCCAGCTTGTTGAAAAGAACCAGCCTGCAAGCGTCTGCCGGAGCAGATTTGAAAAGCCCTGCGGGCGATTCGATCAGACGCAGAAGGTGGAGAGCCCCGATGGGACTGCCCCAGGGGCAGGAGGTAAGGGGACCGAAGAGTTCGGGGCGGTGTACCGTGCGGTCATCCATCGGTTTTCCGAGACAATCGAGACCAATTACTCCAACTACCAGGCTGGAGGTTCCGGGAATAACCGGCTCGTGGGGTGCGGGAGCTTTTACGGGACGGTGTTTGGCTCCGTCTCCCTCTACAAGCACCAGATCATAAAATGGCGCGAAGCTTCCGATAGTGTCGCCGGAGAAGCCGCGGAGCTTCGGGGTGCCCTGAACCGGTTCCGATGCGGCAAAGCTTATTGTTCCCGTCTCTTTCGCACCGGCGAAATGGGCCTCGGCTGCTTCCGACATGATGAATCTGTCCAGAAATACCGCAGGCTGAAGCCGGGGATCTATCATCATCGTGCTTGTTGTCACCAGGACCCGCAAACCTTCCTGTGCCGCGGACCGGGCGAGGGAGAAAATGGCCGTGGTTTTTCCGCCTCCTCCCGTGAAGCTTATTACCGGAGCCGATCGGAGCTTGTCTTGTTTCGGAAGCAGGGGTTTCAGAGGCTCAAAAAGATTCATGTAAGCGCGATGATAACAGAAGTGCAGGGGATATACAACTTTGCTGCTGTCCCCAAAATTACATCTAAAACAGGCGGATCTCCTTTTGTTTAAATGAAATAGTACGCAAAAAAGCCTTATGCAGCATTTAATAAGCGACTGCTTTCATAAGTTGTTGCCGTAAAAACATTAAAATGAATCAGCGAAACCTGCTGATGGAAAAACAGGTGAAATTTTGGGGACACTATAAAACATCTTTCCTCTGCCGGCTTCGACAGCTTGTTGCCACACCAGCCCCTTCCGGTCTACCATATTCCCATGAAAGTACGAGAAACAGCAGTGTCAGTAAAAAAGGCCTCAACACTCCTCGGTGCCGAAAACGGGGAACGGAAGAACCATTTCCTGTCCGCAGTACGCGAAGCCCTTTCGGTGCGTTCGGAGGAGATCTTCAAAGCCAACAAGGCGGACCTTACCGATGCCGAAGCGGCTTCCCTTGCGGCTCCCCTGTTGAAACGTCTCAAGTTCGATTCGGGAAAGCTTGAAGAGGTTCTTGCGGGGATTGACGCCCTTGTGGCTCTTCCCGAACCTTCGGGGCGTATTCTGGAGGCAAGAAAGCTGGACGAGGGGCTCGAGCTGTACCGGGTCAGCTGTCCCATTGGTGTTATCGGGATGATTTTCGAGTCCAGGCCCGATGCCCTTGTGCAGATTGCCACTCTGGCTCTCAAGAGCGGGAACGGTATTCTCCTCAAGGGGGGAAGCGAGGCTTCACGTACAAACCGGGTTCTGAGCGGGATAATCGGCGAGGCTTCCGCCGCAGCGGGTGCGCCTTCGGGCTGGATAGCCCTTCTCGAGAGCCGGGAGGAAGTCGGCGAACTGCTCGCCCTGGACGATCTGGTTGACCTTCTCATACCCCGCGGTTCCAACGAATTCGTCAGATACATCATGCGCAATTCATCAATACCGGTTCTCGGTCATGCCGATGGGGTCTGTCATATATATATTTCTGATGATGCCGATCCGGAGATGGCGGTAACGGTCGCTCTCGACTCAAAGACCCAGTACATGGCGGTCTGCAATGCCCTGGAGACCCTTCTGATCGATTCCGGCTGCGCGCAGACTATGGTTCCGGCCGTCTTCAAGGCCTTTTCCGTCAGGGGTATAGAACTGCGCGGCTGCGAGGCAAGCCGGCGCTATGCCGCCATGTTTCCCGCTTCGGAGGCTGACTGGAAGGCCGAGTACCTCGGACCGGTACTCGCGGTAAAGGTTGTGGAGGGCCTCTCCGAAGCCATAGAGCACATCAACACCTACGGCAGCGGCCACACCGACGGCATCGTCACACCGGACCGCGAAAAGGCTTCCCTCTTTATGTCCCGGGTGGATTCGGCGGATGTTTTCTGGAACTGTTCGACCCGCTTCTCCGACGGATACCGTTTCGGGCTGGGCGCGGAGGTTGGAATAAGCACCAACAAGATCCACGCCCGGGGACCTGTCGGTCTGGAGGGTCTCATGATCTACAAATGGCGCATGATCGGCTCCGGTCAGATAGTGGCCGATTACGCGGAGGGCAGAAAATCATTTCTCCATACTCCGATTTCCCCGGAGGACAGGGATGCACTTCTCTAGGATGGGAGTAATGGGCAGATGAGAACCCCCGTAAAGAATGCCAGGCGGATTGTCATAAAAATCGGGACGAACCTGCTTGCCGGAAACGGCTGTCTCGATATTGCCGCCATGCAGCGTTTCAGCGATCAGATTGCCGCCCTGGTACGTGATGGAAAACAGGTGCTGCTGGTCAGTTCGGGTGCCATCGGAATGGGCGCCGTCGAGCTCGGTATAAAAACCAGGGTAAGCGAGGTGAGGATGCGTCAGGCCTGCGCCTCCATCGGCCAGCCCCTTCTCATGCATCAGTACCGGGAATGCTTCTCACGACACGGCATTACCATAGCCCAGGTGCTTATCACCCGGGAGGTCCTCAACAACCGAAAGACCTACCTCAACCTCCAGGCATCGGTCGAAACCCTGCTCTCGCTCAATGTCGTTCCCGTATTCAACGAGAACGACAGCATAGCGGTAGATGAGATAGGCCTCGCCTTCGGCGACAACGATCGTCTCAGTGCTATGATCGCCAGCAAGATAGAAGCGGATCTCCTCGTCATCCTTACGGACATTGACGGTCTCTACGATGGTGATCCAAAGAGTAATCCCGAGGCCCGCCGGGTAAAAGTGGTTCCGAAGATTAACGAAGAGGTTATGGGCTGGGCCGGAACCCCGGGCAGCACCTTTGCCACCGGAGGAATGAAGACAAAGCTTCTGGCAGCGGAAATTGCTTCCTCCGCGGGCTGTTCCATCGTTCTTGCCCACGGCGGAGAGGATGATGTACTCGTACGGATCTGCAGGGGCGAAGATATCGGGACCCTCTTTCTTGCGGGGAGACGTCTGTCGGCACGGAACCGCTGGATTATCAACAGCGCTCCCGGCGGCACCATCTGGATAGATGAGGGCGCCGAACGTGCCCTCAGGAGACATAAAAGCCTCCTCCCTCCGGGGATTATCGGGGTGGAGGGGCTCTTTAAGCAGGGTGATGTTGTGGCGGTAAACGATGTGGCCAAAGCGGTAACGGCCTTCGACAGTGAGGAGCTTCGCAAGCTCATGGGCCACCACAGCGCGGATATCTCCTCAATTATCGGAGAAAAGCGTCGGGAGGAGGTTGCCCGGCCAGAAGATATCGTATTTCTGGATTGAAATTCATTAATGCTACAATCACCCCGTGGGAGTGTCGATAAACGGATTATGGAAAGCTATGTCGTACTTAATGCCATTCACATTGATAATTATGCATTTGAACCCCTTTTCCCCGACGGAGATTCGGCTCTGGCAAGGACGGTAAAACGCGCCGCACTCCTTTCGGACAAGGGACCGCTTTTTATGCTTGTTTCCGATGCAGCGGACGGGGAGCGGATTAAAACGCATCTGGGTGCCGCGGGATCAGAGATCACCATGACCGGCGGAGAGATCCGGAGTACCGGGGATTATCTTGCCGCCCTTGAGTTCTGTGCCTCCGGGGCAGCCGCCCGCGGAGCGGGTAAGGGAAGCATCTTCTATCATATCTACGCCGATGCCCCTCTCTTTGACGATGCTCTTGCCTTGAGGATGGCGGAAAAACATCGAACCTACTATGCCACCTACAGCTTTGCCGACGGTTATCCCCGTTTTCTGGCTCCGGAAATAGTTTCGGTGTCGGTCCTCGGACAGTTGAAGGAACTGTACCGCTCCCGGAAGGAGGCAGGAAAGGAAATCGGGCTCTCGGATACGGTGCTCTTCGATATAATCCAGAAGGATATAAATGCTTTCGATATTGAGACCGAGATTGCCCCCGAAGATCTCCGCATGCTCAGGGTGGATCTTGCTGTCCGGGGAAAGCGGAACAGTATGCTTGTAAGAAAGATTGTGGAAGCCGGCGGGACCGATGAGGATTCGATTATGAAGCTGCTGACCGGCAGACCGGAACTTCTCAGGAGCGTCCCCGCCTACCTCTACCTTCAGATCTTCTCCGGATGCCCCCAGCACTGCCGCTGGTGCCCCTATCCCGAACTGCCCGGCGGCGGCATTGACCGCAGCGATGCAATGGAGCTCCCGTTTCTCGCATCAATTCTCGATCAGACCCTGGAGCTCTGCGGCAGCGCGACGGTCGGGCTTTCCCTCTGGGGAGAGCCGGCGCTTCATCCCAGGGTGGAGGAGATGATAGGAGCGGTGCTTCAACGGCCGCCCCTTACCGCCCTCATCGAAACCTCCGGCATCGGCTGGACCCTCCCCGTTCTGGACGCCATCCGGGCAGGCGAAGGTGCCGGGGAACGGATTGAGTGGATAGTCTCCCTCGATGCCGGCAGCAGCGAACGCTATCGCGCCGTACGGGGGGAGGGAATGGAAGAGGCCGTCGCGGCGGTTCACGCTCTTCTGGAGCGTTTTCCCGGACACGTGCGCGTTCAGGCGGTCCGTACGAAGGAAAATGAAGCAGAACTCGAACAGTTCTACCGTTACTGGAACAAGCAGGGTGTGGATGTCATTATTCAGAAATACGACAACTTTGCCGGTCGGCTTCCCGACCGGAAGGTAACCGATCTCTCTCCGGTAAACCGATTTCCCTGCTGGCATCTGAAGCGGGATCTCCATGTTTTTCTCGATGGAACGGTCCCGCTCTGCAGGGAAATTCTGCCCGGTACCGGAAGCATCGAAGAAGGAACCATTCTGGGTAATCTTCATGAAGATTCGCTCGAGGAGATCTGGCGGCGGGGAGAGAGGCGCTATCTCGATCATACGCGTCAGCAGTGGGGAGAGCCCTGCGGGAGGTGTGATGAATACTACACCTTCAATTTCTAACGATATCCGGGCACCCTATACCATCGTCGGCCGGAAGCGGGAAGACCCTAAGCTGACCCTTCCTCCTCTGCTTTCCGTTGTGGTGCTCAATCGCGGAGGCCGACCCTACCGGAACGACTATTTCCGGGATCTGGAGCGCTCGGGCAGCTTCGAAGTTATTTCCATCGAGGGACAGGAGAACTCCTACGATGTGGAAATGCTCTCGAAGCGTTTTCCCATGGTCCGTTTTCTCCTTCTTCACCGGAAGATTTCTGTGGGAGAGGCGGTCAACCTCGGAATGAAGGAGGCCCGGGGGCGACTTGTGCTTGTTATCTGGAACGACATGCTGCCCGGCGGTCCTCTTTCAGAAGCCCTTCTTGCACGGATCCTGTCGAGCGGAAGGGTATGTACGGTGCCTCATCTTCAGACAACCAGGTTTGAAACGGTTCCCTCCATTGTTGCACCGGCTTTCTACCGCAGCCGTCTGAAGACCCTGCATATGGTTCCCAGCACCGACGCCGTTCCGAGCCTTTTCCCCTTCGATTTCTGCGGGGTCTACGACCGTGAGCGCTTTCTTCTTCTCGGCGGTTTTGATCACCGGATCGGACATCCCCACTGGCAGAAGCTGGATTTCGGTTTCAGGGCGCATATGTGGGGGGAAGAGCTGCTCTGTTCCACGGGCCTGCGTATCCGGTATCTCGGGGACCATGATTCGGAGGATACCACTCCCGATGAGAACTACGGCCGTTTTTATCTGAAAAATCTCGCCGTACGTTTTGACGGTGATGAGGGGGTCCTGCCCCTGAGCCGCTTTTTTTCCTATGCCGGAAAACAGGGCGGCAGCCTCTTTTTCAGAATCCGCGAGTTCAGGGAAGCTCTGGCCTGGGTCAGGGAGAACCGCTACCGCTTCTGCAGGGACGCCCGGAGTGTGACCGAGCTGTGGGAGGCGGACGATTGAGTTGCAGGGATGCGGTAATTCTCCAGGTGCGCCTGGACTCCAGCCGTCTGCCGGGGAAGGCGCTTTTGCCTCTTTCCGGACGTACGGTTATCGAACACGCCATGAAAGCTCTCCTGGAGGTTCCCGCGGATGT
>NPID01011750.1_pt2 | contig 11076 bp, 8 predicted proteins | sample 8637491 | NCBI WGS metagenome assembly NPID01 (sample SAMN07420843, study PRJNA396082) | bioreactor metagenome | isolation source: sample BA6 brine-fed electro-methanogenic bioreactor BA | place: Japan: Kochi | collected 2016-06-14 | reverse complement strand
GTAGCGCAATGCGCACCCCGAACCCAATGGCAGGTACGACAGCGTGGTGTCGGCATCGACGGTGTTGATGATGTCGGAGAAGGTCCCGTCTCCACCGGCGACGATCATCACGTCGACCCTTTGAGCCAACTCTCGGGCGCACTGCACGAATTCGTCTCGCGAACCCGTATCCAGGCCGGCCACGGCGGTGTCGCCGCTAATTGTGTCGGCGGCCTTCCGCAGCACCGCGAACTTGCGCGCGACGTTCGTCGGGCCCGACTTGGGATTGGCAATAATGCCGAATCTCATCAAAAGGACCATCCTTGTTCATGTCCGTGTCACACCACGTTCTCCAGACGACCATGCTACCCGACCAGGCTGGGCCCCGCAACGGCAATCTGGAGTTCAGGCTGAGGGATTAGCGCGTCTCGGCGGGTCGGCCGAACCCGATGTCGTCTACGTAGATCAAGCCGATGCCTCCGCCGACGCGATCCTCGGGATCGCCCACGCCGATCGACAGCACTTCGACTCGATCCAGGGTGAGACCCGCGGACGCGAACTCGCTCACAGGTATCCGCCACTGACGCCAGCCCGGTCGCGCGGTAGCGATGGCATCGGGGTGCCGAACGACGGCGCTCTTGCCGGGTGCATCTTGCACGGCGACGTACAGCGGATCGCCTGGATTGCCTTCGGGTTGCGCTACGCCGATCTCGGCCGTCTGCCATGGACCGCTCACGCCGCCGCTGGCCGCGACGCCGGAGAACTCGGCGGCGGTTGAGACACCGGTGTCGTGGCTGGTCAGAGCCAATCCAATGTGGACATTGGCGGCCATCGGGATCTCCACCGGACTCGTCGGCGGGATATCGATCCAGGTGATGCCGTCTGCCGAACGCTGGGCAGTGAAGACGTTGCCGCTGCGCGTCAGCTTGACCCAGTGGGGCGCCGCGAAACCGGGAGCGTCGGTGTTCTCGCTGGCGGCATCGGTCTCGGGGCGTCGCTGGAAGGAGATGCCATTGCTGGGCGTGACCACCACCATCGCGTGCTTCGAACCCGGCTCCAGGGTCTCGCGGATCATGACGCCCGCCTTGGCCCAGGCATTCGAATCGAGCAGCCTGTCGACCCGCGCGAGAATGGAACCGTTGCCCGAGAGGCTCTTGTAAGCAAAGCGGAACTCGTCGGCAGCATCCCAGATATCCGAGCCGATGGCGTTCATGATGATTTGTCCATCGGCGGTCTCCAGGAATGCCGGGGCTCTCCCCTGGACGTACAGGACGAGGGTGTCGGCGCCATAGGCGGTCCAATCCTGGGGCGTTTGCCAGGTCCGTGTCGTCTCGGAGTACCAGGGAGACGTCGTGTTGTCGTACTGCAAGGGCATGGACTGGTTGCCGCTGTGAACGATCGTCCGTTCGGCGAAGGGAGACTCGAAATAGCCCACGGTCGAGCCGGTCCCGTTGACCCAGCCATCGACCCAGGTGTCAAAGATTGCCTCCCCGGCTTCCAGATTGTCGGTATAGCTCTCAAAGCCATCAATAAGAGCGTATTCCTGCGTCGAGAAGCTCCAGATGTCTCCGGCCCAGGACCCGATGGTCTCACTCTCGTTGACTTCCACGATCTGCCAGTAATAGGTCTTGCCGAAGGTCAGTTGCGCCGGTGTGAAAGCAGATGTCTCGGTCGTGGCAACGAGGGGCAAAGCCGTGTGATCGGTGGCGAGATAGACCTCGTGGGTGGCTGCCTCGCGACCCGCTCGCCAGGCGAGCGCCACGTCCGGCGAGACCTGGGTCGCACCGTTGACAGGCTGAGGCTCTCTGGGCTGGACGGGGATGTAGGTGAAGCGGACTTCGCTGAGACCATACTGGCCGGTTCCGCCGAAGCCGCTGTTGACGACCAGGCGGATGAACCGCGCCGCCACGCCGCCCAGATCGATGGTCGTATTGGACGTGTAGGTCGCCTTGGCGGTTGCCTGTGCGAATTCAAAATCGCTCAACGCCGTCCAGTCCAGGCCATCCGCGGAGGTCTCGATCGTGACATCCTTGATTCCGAAGCCCAGGATCTTCTCGAACTGGACGTTGTAGTTCCAGACCTGCAACTGGTGTACCTTGTAAAGGCGGTCGAATTCGTACTGGATCCAGAGCGGATCTTCGCCGGCCTGCATGGCCTGCCACATGTCGGCGGCATCGATCGAATGTCGGTCGTCGGCACTCAATCCGGAGCCGTTGACGGTGTTCTCGGGTCCCGAACCCTCTTCGGACGTTCCGTTGGTAGTGGCGATGATGTCCTGGATCGGATAGGCAAAAGGCTCGGTCGTGAAGCTCCAGACGTTGCCCCGAAGAATCGTACTGCCCGGCGGGGTATTCACCTCGTCGATTCGCCAGGTGTAGGTCTGTCCGAACTCGAGAATTCCGGGATCGTACGTGGTCGTCGTCTGGGCTTGACTGGCCAGCGCGCCGGCAGGGCTGCCGCGGTCTGCGTCGTTGACGTCGTCAAAGCTTGCGCCGAAATAGACGTCGTGGGTTGCTGCAAATTCTCCTGCCGTCCAGCTCAGCGTCGCGTCGCGGGGCACGTCCACGGCCTCATCGGCAGGTTGCGGAGCGGTCGCCAGACCCGGACCCCCGGGGCCTTTCATGAGAATCCGGATCTCCCCTTCCGTCAGCCTGCGACCGAACAGCCACACGTCGTCGATTTCCCCCTCGAACCAGTCGCCCGTGGTGTTGAAGACGTTGCCGCCGATGCGGAAGAGAAACGAAGAAGCTCCGCTGACCATGCCGCCCTCATCGCTGGCCTGTTTCTCCCCGTCGACGTAAATGGCGATACGCGTCGCATCCCCGGTCAGCACCAGATGGTGCCAGGAGGGGTACGGGAAGTCGTAATCCGCGCCGACAAAGGCCCAGTCGTTGCCCAACATCCACGTGCCGATCTGACCGCCGCTCTCGGTGGTGAACCCGAATTCGATCAGGTCGTTCTGTCCGAACAGGCTGGCGTAGGCGCCGGGATTGTCGGCACTCACCCAACCGGCCATCGTGAAGCCCGTCAGGTCGTTGAGCAGACTTTCGCCGGTGTCGACGAAGGCATCCTGACCGTTGAATTGCAGAGCGGCGCCATACAGCCCGGTCACCCAGGAGGCGCCGCCATTGATCGTGCCGTCATTGCCGTGGCCGGAGGCGTCCGCAGCAACGGTACCCATGCCTTCATCCAAGGGCCACCACCCCAGAAGAGAGGCGTCCGTGGACGGATCGAAACGCCCATAGGCAATACTCGCCAGAACCAGAGTCAACGCTGCTGCGAACGGCGCGAAACGAGGTGATCTACCCATGACAATCCTCCTTCACAGCGGAGTCTCACAGGGCCTCGTGTCTTTCCCGGGACCTGGCATCAGGGCGTCGGAGCGGGGCGGACCGACAAGGTCACTTCAGCCACCGTGACGTCCGTCGCTCCAGGGGTGAGGGCCCCGACATTCACGTTCTCCCCTCTGACGCGCCAACTGACCATCGTGGTCCCCGGGCCGACGTACCCGGGTTCGGGATCGAACCAAGCGGTCCAGGTGCCTCCGGCGGCGGAGGCAGCAGACACTTCCAGCTTGAGTTCCGCAAGGAAGTTCGTCTCGATCTGGTGGGAATAGGCGCCGTTGAGCGTAGCGGGATAGGAGACCCCGGTGGGCACATCGAACGTGATCTCGAAGGTGCGAAGCTCCTGCCAGATAGGTTCGGGGCCGGAACCAGTCGAATGTTCGTAGGCTCCGGCGTCCACCTGCCCGCCTCGGACGCGGTCCTCGCCCNNCGCCCGCGAGATCCAGAGGATGGTCCTCCGTGGTATCACCATCGCGATCGACGTCCGCAGGGTCGGCGGGGATCAGGCTGTTGCTGCCGTGATTGACAGCGGGTGAGGTGGATTGGACGCGGTAGTCGCTGCCCTCGTCGATCCATTCGCCTTCGATGCTCCACACGCCACGGGCGACGAATTGGGGACCGACGCTGAGGTTGCCGGTGCCGGTCCAGCCACCCTGGATGAGGCTGTACGAAGCGGTGACCGCGGACGGTGTGCTGCTCCAGATCAGCGCATCCCCACCGTCGTTATACACGATGCTGTTCTCGATACGGACCAGGGCCGACGGCAGCGGGGTGCTGGAATAGCTGAAGCCAAACACGACGCTGTCATCGGGCCAGGGGCCTTGATTGTCGGCCAGGGTGCAGTTGCTCACGAGCGTTTCGGTGACGTCCGATCCCAACGCGCAGATCGCGGCGCCGCCTCCGGCGCCGTTGCTGCCGACCGAGTTGCCCGTCAGCAGACAGCTGGCCAGCGTGACGGTACTCTCATGATTGTAGACGGCGCCGCCGTAGAGCAGGGCGCGATTGCCCGACAACTGGCAGTTGGCCAGATAGGGAGCGGCGCCGATGCTGGCCAGGGCGCCTCCGTAGACGCCCGTGTTGCCGCGAAGGACGCAGTCGAGCAGGATCGGATCGCCGGTTTCGACGAAGAGGCCGCCGCCATAATGGTGGGGATAGGGTCCATCGGCCTGGCCGTAAGCGATCGTCAGGCCGTCCAGGACAGAACTGCCTTCGGTAATGACCACGTGGTAGCTGTTGTCGTCCCGGTTGAGGATGCCCCAGAGATCATCGTTGTTGAGGTCGCCGCTGAGGATGGTGGGATGGGCGGCCGTATCCCTGGCGTCGGGATCGATCGCTCCATAGCCGGCATAACCGCCACGCAGCACCATATCGGCGATTACGAACGACGCCTCGCGATCGCCTGCCGTTTGCCCGGCGCCCCGGTCGGGCGTATAGGTCCCGTCGGCGATGTGGATCTCGTCTCCACCCGCCGCTTCGGCCAGGGCATCCTGGAGGTTGCGGAACGCACGGTGCCAACTGGAGCCGTCGGGTGAAGGTCCCGTTGCGGAACGGTCCACGTGGATCACCTTGGTGCCCCCGACGGTGAAGGGCACCTCGACGCCCAGAGTCGGGCAGCGGAAGGTCCATTTGCCTTCCTGCAGGGGTCCGAAAGTCCCTTCCAGGCCGCAGACCGGCATCCAGATCCGCGTGCACATCGTCGGCGGCGGGCCCTGAAACCACAACGTGATTGTCCGATTGAAGGAATCGATCGACAGCTGCGGGGTGCCTCCGAGATTGGACTCGGCCACACAGCTATTGCCATAGACGTCTTCATCGAGCGGCCCGCTGAAAGAGACGACGCTCGAAGGACCGGGTGCCGGAGGGGAGAGGGTCCAGGAGGCGGGAGGCGACTGGCCCTTGATCCAGGACACCTCGGCACTCCATGCGGACATGCATGCGAACAGCATCAGAACGATGGATGCGATGGTCTGGCCCCGTCTCATCTCTAGATCCTTTCAAGGAAGGTGCGTTCTCGTGCACTGCGAACGGACAGAGTCGTGGCTGCGGGAGCGATGAAGAGGGTTGGTGACGCGGGTAAGGCCGGGTCGTAACGTTCAACGCCGAACATCTGGGCAGAATCCGCACGATCCTACATCCACCCATCCTCCTCATGGTCTCCAGGACAGCTCAATCTGACCGACGATGCACCAGATCCATCATAGACGATTGCAGGGGCGGATTCAAGATGGATTTGGGACGAATTCCGGACGGGGGTGCCAGGAAAAAGGCGGCTGCGGAGCGCTCACCGCAGCCGCCGGAATCGCAGGGTTCTGTCGTGATCACAATTCGGCTGAGGAACTCAAATCACGTGCTCGTCATGAGGACTACGGCTGTACGGTCTGAACCTGGTATGTGCCACCGACCCCACGGGACGCTGTGATAGCAGCTCCGCCAAAGGTTGTCTGTGTGCCACCGATAGCAACGGCCGCATTCTGTCTGGCCATCGCGCCATAGCTCAGACCCCACGGTCCACCGATGTTGAATCCCTGGGCCGCAGACTGGCCTGCGGTGACTCTGCCACCCCAGGTGCTATAGGTGTTACCAAAGCCGATCGAACCGCCACCAGTGTTGAGGTAAGTTGTTTGCATTTGGAAGATGGCCCCGAACGAGGCGCCTGACACCAACATTAACACAACCGCAATGAACAGAATTCTCTTACCCATCTCTGACTCTCCTTTCTGTCTGTGATAAGCATCCCTGCGCAGAACCCTGCCGCTACCGCCTATGACAAACGAACGAAATACCGGGACAAGAACATGCCCGGCTGATGCGGAATGGCATACTGGCGTGATCTGGCATCTGGCCTCCGTGCCTCACCATGCTTCGTACCCGAGACCGTTGGCGTAGCGTGATAGCACGATCTCCGGTCGTTCCGCGTACGATCTTGCCCACCAACCTTAGCGGGTTCCACAAGGTCGTCAATTGTGGCAACTACGTATTCTTCATCCGCATTTTTCATGCGGCGGCCCCCAGGTCCGCGGACAGCGCAAGGAACTCTTCGACGTATCCGCTCGAGAGGGCGCGAAACCCTTCGTGGATCAGCCGACCGAGGGCGGTGCGCAAACCGGCCAGGGTCGCCTGCTCCTGATACTGTGCGGGCAGCCCCGGTTCCATATCGGAAAAGCGGCGTTAATGAAGCCGGACGCCATAGATATGGCATGCCGTCACGCGCGCCTTCATGGCTTTCGCCAGCACCAGGGCCACCTGTCCGGCACAGCGCGACGGTTCCGACCCGTCTAGCGCAAGCAGAATGCGGTGATACATCGTGAACACCTCCTTTGTTTCACGTGAAAACCCCTTTCGTAGAACTGCGCGCCCGTTTCAGCGTACAGCAAACCAGCAATGGCTTCGCCATGCAAGATCAAAGTGGCGGTGCCCGGCGCAATTTGCCGCGGCAGGCCCGTAAAGCTCCCAGATGCGGAGGGTGACAGCGTGTCAGCCGGTGGTGCGATGGCGTTCAGGACGGAAGTGGATACAATGGGATCGATGAAGGTGCCGCAGAGCGCCTTCTATGGCGCGCAAACGGCGCGCTCTCTCGAGAATTTCGATATCGGTATCGAGAAGATCCCCATCGAAGTGGTGCGCGCCTTCGGTCTGCTCAAGAAGGCGGCGGCGCTGGTGAACCGCGAACTCGGACTGCTGGCGGAAGAGAAAGCTGCCCTGATTGTCCAGGCCGCCGAGGAAGTCGCTGAGGGAAGTCTCGACGCCCATTTTCCTTTGAGTGTCTGGCAGACAGGCAGCGGCACGCACACGAACATGAACGCCAACGAAGTCATCGCGAACCGGGCGATCGAACTGGCCGGCGGTGTTCTCGGCAGTAAGGACCCCATTCATCCGAACGACGATGTCAACCGGTCGCAGTCGTCCAACGATACATTCCCGACGGCGATGCACATCGCCACTGCCGCGGCCCTGGTGAGCCGGCTGTTGCCTGCGGTTGCGGCCTTGGAGCAACTGCTGGAGAAGAAGAGTCGCGACTTTTCCGAGATCGTCAAGATCGGACGGACCCACCTGATGGATGCGGTGCCGCTGACGCTGGGCCAGGAGTTTTCAGGCTATGTCGAGCAGGTGAGCCGGGGACGGCAGCGCATCGAGCCGTGCCTGCCCAGGCTCTTTGAACTGGCCTTGGGAGGCACGGCGGTCGGGACGGGACTGAACGCGCATCCCGAGTTCGGCGAACGGGTCGCGAGGAAGATCGCAGAGTTGACGGGCCTTCCGTTCGTCACGGCGCCCAACAAGTTCGAGGCGCTGGCTGCTCATGACACCATGGTCGAGACGAGTGGGATCTTGAAGACCCTGGCGGTCTCACTAATGAAGATCGCCAATGACATTCGCTGGCTGGCGTCGGGGCCGCGGTGCGGGATCGGGGAGATCTCGCTGCCCGCCAACGAACCGGGCAGTTCGNNCAGTCTTTTCAAGATCGCCAACGACATTCGCTTGCTGGGATCCGGCCCGCGGTCTGGCCTTGGTGAAATTGCTCTACCAGAAAATGAGCCTGGGTCGTCCATTATGCCGGGCAAGGTCAATCCGACCCAGTGTGAAGCCCTGACGCAGATCTGCGCGCAGGTGATCGGCAATGACACGACCGTGGCGCTGGCGGGGGCCTCGGGCAACTTCGAGCTGAATGTCTACAAGCCGGTCATCGTCTACAACGTGCTCCAGTCGATTCGCCTGCTGGCGGACGGGTGCAACAGTTTTGGCCAGCGCTGCGTCGCCGGCATCACAGCCAACGAGCTAACGATCGCCCGGCACGTAGGAAATTCCTTAATGCTCGTGACGGCCCTGAACCCCTATATCGGGTACGACAAAGCGGCTCAGGTGGCGAAAACCGCCCACGCCGAAGGGACCACGCTGAAAGAAGCGGCAGTGTCTCTGGGGTTCCTGACCGGCGAAGAGTTCGATCGAATCGTTCGTCCCGAACAGATGACGGGCCCCCGGCAGGGCACGGAATAGAGCTACAGAATGGACAGCCGGTATGTTTGGTGGGAGTCGAACGCATGAAAGACACCGTGGCCGAGAAGATCTTGAGCCCACACCTGGTGGAAGGCAAGCTGGCCCCTGGAGAGGAAATCGGGCTTCGGATTGACCAGACCCTGACGCAGGACGCGACGGGGACGATGGTCTACCTGGAGTTCGAATCGTTGCGGATCCCGGCCGTAAAATCTGAGGTTGCCGTCAGTTACGTCGACCACAATATCCTGCAGGCCGATTCGCGCAACCCGGATGACCACCGCTATCTCCAGTCCTGTGCGGAGAAGTTTGGCGTGATCTTCTCGCCACCCGGCAACGGGGTCTCGCACCACGTACACCGCCAGCGCTTCGGCATCCCCGGCCAGACGCTGCTCGGCTCGGACAGCCACACCACCACCGGCGGCTGCCTGGGCATGCTCGCGATGGGCGCCGGCGGTGTCGAGGTCGCCATGGCGATGGCGGGCCATCCCTATTACATCAACACCCCGAAGGTCTGGGGGTTCCACGTGAAGGGCGAGTTGCAGCCTTTCGTTTCGGGTAAGGACGTGATCCTGGAACTGCTCCGGCGGTATTCCTGCAAAGCGGGGATCGGCAAGATCATGGAGTTCTTCGGGCCCGGCGTGGCGAACCTGGATATGGCCGCCCGCGCGACGATTGCCAACATGGCGGTGGACATGGGCTTCACCGCCGGGATCTTCCCCTCCGACGAGATCACACGCCAGTGGCTGGTCCAGAACGAACGCGAGAACGTCTACCGTGAGTTGAAGACCGGTCCGAACCCGCAGTACGACGAGGTGACGGAAGTCAAGCTCGATGAGATCGAACCGATGGTGGCGTGCCCCTCCAATCCGGACAACGTGAAGAAGGCCTCGGAGCTTTCGGACGTCGAGGTCCATCAGGTAATCGTCGGTTCCTCGTGCAACGGCAGCTATCGAGATTTCATGGTGGTCGCGAGGATCGTCGAGGGCAAGATCCGCCACAAGAACGTGAGTTTCGAGNNACCGCCTTGCTCGAGGCGGGGGCCCGCATCCACGAATCGGGTTGCCTGGGCTGTATCGGCATGGGCCAGGCGCCGGCGACCGGGACCAACTCCCTGCGAACGTTCCCACGGAATTTCAAGGGGCGCAGCGGCACGAAGGACGATCACGTGTACCTCTGTTCGCCGGAAACGGCGGCCGCGTCGGCCCTCACCGGGAGGATCACCGACCCACGCACCCTTGGCGAGGCGCCGAAGATCCATTATCCCGCGAAGTACCGGTTCAACAAGGACTGGTTCGTCTACCCGCCCGCGGAGGGTTCGCATGTCGAGATTGCCCGTGGTCCGAACATCAAACCTCTGCCGGAGTTCGGTCCTCTGGAAGATTCGCTGGAGGCTGCGGTGCTGATCAAGGTGGGCGACAACATCAGCACCGACATCATCATGCCCGCCGGAAGCAGGATCCTGCCCTACCGCAGCAACATCCCGGCGATCAGCGAGTACGTCTTCGAGGTCATCGACGAAGAGTTCCCCGCTCGTGCCAGGCAACACGGCGGCGGCATCGTCGTCGGGGGCGAGAATTACGGCCAGGGCTCTTCCCGCGAGCATGCCGCCCTGGCGCCCCGCTACCTGGGCGTCCGCGCCAAGATCGCCAAGAGCTTCGCCCGCATACACAAGTCCAACCTTTCGAATTTCGGCATCCTGCCGCTCGAGTTCGCCAACCCCGACGACTACGATTTCATCGAGCAGGGCGATACGATCGAGATCGCCGGCATCCGCGAGGCGCTCGAAAGTGGGGCGACCGAAGTCCCGATCCGCGTTGGTGATCGGGAGGTGACGACGCTTCTGAATGTGTCAGATCGTCAACGCCGCATCCTGCTGGCGGGCGGCGTTCTGAACACAGCCAAGGCGGCCATGGAAGCGGCTGCCGCAGACGAGGGGAGATCATGACGCGAGCGGTAACGCACGAGTTCGACGCCGTCATCGTGGGCTCCGGAGGGGCCGGCTTGTACGCGGCGCTGGAGGCCAGTCACGTGAAAGGCAACCGCACGGCGGTCCTCTCGAAGCTCCTGCCGATTCGCAGTCACACCGGTACCGCGCAGGGGGGTATCGGTGCGGCGCTGGGCAACCTGGAAGAGGACCAGCCGCAGTGGCATGCCTTCGACACAGTCAAAGGCGGAGACTATCTGGTGGACCAGCAGGCCGCCGCTATTCTGGCCGACGACGCGGTGCGGGCGGTATACGATTTGGAACAGCGCGGGTTGCCGTTCAGCCGGACCGAAGAGGGCAAGATCGACCAGCGCCGGTTTGGCGGTCATACCCGGAACTTCGGCGAGGCGGCGGTTCGACGCGCCTGCTATGCCGCCGATCGCACGGGCCACATGATCCTCCAGACGCTGTACCAGCAGTGCATCAAGAACGAGGTCGCCTTCTTTGACGAGTTCCACCTGGTCGATGTGCTCTTTGACGGACGCAAGTGTACCGGTGTGGTGGCCCTGGAACTGGCTACCGGAGATGTACACGTGTTTCGCGCCAAGGCGGTGCTGTTGGCAACAGGTGGCTTCGGGCGGATGTATCGCACGACGTCAAACGCGTACGCCAATACGGGCGACGGTCCGGCGGTTCTCGCCCGCCAGGGCGTGCCACTCGAGGACATGGAGTTCTTCCAGTTCCACCCGACCGGCATTCGAGGCATGGGTATCCTCATCACCGAGGGCGTGCGTGGCGAAGGCGGCATCCTGCGGAACCGCCAGGGCGACCGCTTCA
>NPID01001914.1_pt5 | contig 11107 bp, 5 predicted proteins | sample 8637491 | NCBI WGS metagenome assembly NPID01 (sample SAMN07420843, study PRJNA396082) | bioreactor metagenome | isolation source: sample BA6 brine-fed electro-methanogenic bioreactor BA | place: Japan: Kochi | collected 2016-06-14 | reverse complement strand
AAGAAAGCGCCGCGGCGGCCGAGGAGCTCTCCGCCCAAGCCGCCCAGCTGCGCCAGATGCTCACGCGCTTCCGACTCAAGACTCAGCAACCGGACGCCGGCCTGCAGGCCCTGCCCCTGAACCAGGCACTCCGCGGGGACCTCCCGGAGAAAGCGACCTGCACCACAAAGACGATGATTGCCCAGGAGGATGCTGAGTTCGGCAAGGCTTAGCTGCCGGCCGACAACTGCTCGAAGAAAGGGCCCATGAGCCGGCCCTTTCCTCGTCTCTCTTGCAGCCGGGAGAGCGTTCATGCTGGCCAAGAAAACTTTTCCTGTTAAAATGTGTGACAAAAAGATTAGGGTCGCCCTCTCTCCTGCGGCCTACTCCGCCCAGATCAGCAAAGCCACCAACCCATTTACCCCCGGAGCGCCCATCGGCAACGGACGACGCCGATGGGCCTTTGCGGTCGCTCGACGGCACATTTATGGCAAATCATCTCAAAGTGCTGGTCCTGGAAGACCGGCCCGCCGATGCCGAACTGATGGTCCACGAACTGCGCCGTTCGGGACTTTCGGTGGAGTGGGACCTGGTGTCGGACGAAGCCGGTTTTTTGGCCCGGCTGGCCGAACCCTACGACGTGGTCCTGGCGGATTATTCCCTCCCTCAGTTCGACGCCCTGCGGGCTTTGGCCCACCTCAAAGACCGGGGACTGAACGTTCCGGTGATCGTGGTTTCGGGGAACATCGGCGAGGAGCGGGCGGTGGAAACCATCAAGGCCGGGGCCACCGACTACCTGCTCAAAGACCGGCTGAGCCGCTTGGCGTCCGCGGTCACCCGGGCGGTGGAGGAGCGGCGCCTGCAGAAGGCCAAGGCCCGGTCGGACAGGGAGTTGCAGGTCAGCGAGGAGCGGCTGCGGATGGCCCTTGACCACATCCCCCACCCCTTCGTCATCTACGACCAGGATCTGCGCATTCGGTTCATCAACTGTCGGGGGATCAAGCTGAGCGGCTACCCGGAGGAGGAGCTCATCGGCCGCACCGACACCGAGCTGTTCCCCCCCGAGCTCACCGATGCCTATCTGCCCAGCCTGCGCCAGAGCCGCGACCGGGGAACCCTGCAGAGCGTCGAATGCACTCTGCGGCCGGCGGAAGGGGAATTCGTCTGCGAGCTCACCTACGTTCCGCTGTTCGACGAATCCGGCGAGATCCGGGAGATTCTGGCCATCGCCTTCGACATCACCGAGCGGCGCCGCATCGAGAAAATGAAGGACGACATGCTCTCGGCGGTCAGCCATGAGATGCGCACGCCGTTGACCGCCATGATCGGCTTCACCGAGTTCATGCTCGAAAACCCCGTCCCCGAAGGCCAGCAGCGGGACTACCTGGGCATTATTTTCCGTGAAGGGGAGCGGCTTCGGGAGCTGATCGAAAACCTGCTCGACCTGCAGCGGCTCAAGGCCGGGTTCAGCGCCGAGACCTTCGAACCGCTGGCCGTCCCGCCCCTGATGCGCAAGGCCGTTCATCGCTTCATGGGGCCGACCAGCAGCCATCCCATCACTCTCGAATGCCCGATGGAGCTGCCCTGCGTCGAAGCCAAGGAAAGTCATCTGCACCGCGCTCTCGAGAACCTGGTTTCCAACGCCGTCAAGTATTCTCCCGACGGGAGCCCGATCAGCGTCGGCGCCCGGCAGGAGAACCAGTCGATCCTTTTCTGGGTGAGCGACCAGGGGTGCGGAATCCCGCAAGAATCCCTCGAGAGGATCTTCAGCCGCTTCGTGCGGCTCGACAACCGCAGCGGCAAACCTACCGGCGGGACCGGGCTGGGACTGGCCCTGGTCCGGGAGATCGCCCGGGACCACCAGGGCGAGGCCTGGGCCGAAAGCGAACCGGGCCGAGGGAGCACTTTTTACCTGAAAATCCCGCTGCAACGCTCCTCGTCAGGCCCTGCCGGTTGACTGCTGTTTTCCGGTTTTTCCGAAAAAGGGGGGGGAAATGCCCACGCCGCTTCATATCCTCATGCTCGAAGACAACCCCGCCGATGCGGAGCTGATCGCCCGCGAGCTGCTGCGCAGCGGACTGCGGTTCGAGCTTCATCGGATAGCGACCGAGGAGGACTTTCTGGCCGGTCTTGACCCGGAACCCGACCTGATCATCGCCGACTATCGCCTCCCCTCGTTCGATGCCCTTTGCGCCCTGGGGCATCTGCGCAAACGCAACCTGGACGTCCCCTGCATCGTGGTTTCGGGGGCGATCGGCGACGAACAGGCCGCCGAGACCATAAGGCACGGCGCCACCGACTACCTGCTCAAGGACCGCCTCGGGCGGCTCGGAGCGGCGGTGCGCCGCTCGCTGGATGAAAAACGGCTGCGCGATCAGAAGCGCGTGGCCGAGGCCCGCCACCGAAAGAGCGCGGCGCGCTACCGGGAGTTCATCGAGGGAACCAGCGACCTGATCACCCAGGTCGACAGCCAGGGGCGCCTCCTCTTTGTCAACCACATGGCCAGGACCATCTTCGGCCTGCCACCCGCGGAGTGCATCGGCCGGCCGGCCTTCGATTTCGTTCACCCCGACGACCGGGAACGGACCGAGGCCAGTTTCGCCCAGTGGGTCAAGGAGCGAATTGCCAACGTCCGCTTCGAAAACCGCCAGCGCTGCCTCAGCGGCGAGGTGTTCCACATGGCCTGGAACATCCACCTGCATTTCAACGAAGACGGCAGCGTCAAGACGATCAATTCCATCGCCCGCGACGTCACCAGAAAAAAAGCCCTCGAACTGGCCCTGCGCGATTCGCTGGATTCGCTGCAGGCGCTGGTCGGCGCCTCGCCCCTGGCGATCGTTCAACTCGACCCGGAGGGGCGGGTTCAGCTCTGGAACCGCTCGGCGGAGCGCATCTTCGGCTGGAAGGCGGCGGAAGTCATCGGCCAGCCCAACCCGATTGTGCCGAAGGACAAGCGAACCGAATTCAGGCACCATCTCGACAGGGTGCGGCAGGGCTCGCCCCTCGAAAACATCGAGGTGGTCAGACGGTGCAAGGACGGGTCGCCCATCGACGTCAGCTTCTCGCTCGCCGCCATGACCACCCCGGAAGAAAAACTGATCGGCTACATGGCGGTGCTTGCCGACATCACCCAGCGCCGCCAACGGGAACGGGAACTGGAGGCGATAGCCCGCATGGCGGCAGCCCTGCGGCCTGCCCATTCCTGCTCCGAGATGTACCCGATCATTCTCGACAGTCTGCTCGACCTGGTCCCAATAGACGGAGCCTGCCTGCTGACCCGGGATCCGGAAACCGGGGAGATCCGGATCCAGGAATCCCGTGGCGCCTGCGCCGGCAGCGGCCTCTGCCTGCCGGATGACGGCGGCTCCATCGCCGAGGCCTTCGCCACGGGCAGATCCGTCCTCGGCCAGAACGGGGCCGGCACCGCCTATTTCTTTCCTCCCGAACCGGACACCCCGCTCCCGTCGGTGGCTTGCCTCCCCCTGACCGCCCATGGGCAGACCAACTGCCTGCTCTGCACCAGCAGTCGCATCCCGCTGCCCGAAAACGAGATCCGCCTGCTGGAGGCCATCGCCGACATCGCGGCGAGCGCCATCCACCGTTCGTCGCTGCACGAGCAGACCCAGAAGCAGGTAGAGCACCTGCACGCGTTGCGCAACATCGACATGGCCATCATCGGCAACCTGGATTCGAGAAACACTCTCCAGGTGCTTCTCGAACAGATCGTCTCCCAGTTAAAGGTCGATGCGGCCTCGATTCTGCTTTACCGGGCCAATCTCGGGCACCTCGAATTCGGCGCTCACCGGGGCTTCAGGATTCCCTTGATTTCCAAAACCCGCCTTGGTGTCGGCGAGGGGCTGCCGGGAAAAGCCGCCCTGGAACGGCAGACCGTCCATGTGCCCGACCTCCCAGCCGCCGGAGGCCAGCTCGCCCGTGCCGATCTGGTGAGTCAGGAAGGCTTCGTCTGCTACTTCGGGGTGCCGCTGATCGCGCGAGGGGAAGTCCAGGGGGTACTGGAAATTTTTCACCGCTCCCCCTTCACCCCCGACCCGCAGTGGATGGACTTCCTCGAGGCGTTGGGCAGGCAGGCGGCGATCGCCATTGATAATGCCGGACTCTTCGAAAACCTGCAGCGAACCAACATGGAGCTGTTCCAGGCCTACAACAACACCATCGAAGGCTGGTCGCGGGCCCTGGACCTGCGGGACAAGGAGACCGTGGGACACAGCCTGCGGGTTACCGAGGAGACGGTGCGCCTGGCCCGGGCACTGGGGATCAGCGGCGATGACCTGGTCCACCTCCGGCGTGGGGCCCTGCTTCACGACATCGGCAAGATGGGGGTGCCCGACCGTATTCTGCTCAAACCGGGCAAACTCACCGACGAAGAGTGGGAAATCATGCGCCGGCACCCCACCTATGCCTATGAACTTCTCTCCCCCATCGATTACCTGCGCCCGGCTCTCGACATCCCCTATTGTCATCACGAAAAATGGGACGGCAGCGGCTACCCCCGCGGCCTCAAAGAGGAGCAGATCCCCCTGGCCGCCCGGATCTTCGCCCTGATCGATGTCTGGGACGCTCTCACCTCGGACCGCCCCTACCGGTCAGCCTGGTCGCCAGAAGCGGCTCTGGATTACATCCGCAAACAATCAGGGATTCATTTCGACCCGGCCGTGGTTCAGTTTTTTTTGCACCGGAACGTCTGAGCCGAGACTCCCGCCCCCCCCTCCCCGTTTCTCGAAAACCAGCTCAAGCGCTCCCTGGAGCGCAAAGAAATTTTCCGCAAGTCCGGTAAAATTAAACCGTCTCCAGCGGGAGGGCCCTGATGGAAAAGAACAAAATCCTGGTGACCGGAGCAACGGGATTCATCGGCCGGCGGCTGGTTCCGGCCCTGCTGGCCCGGGGGTATGCGGTGCGCTGCCTGTCGCGTCGTCCCGATGCGGTCTTTGCCGAGGGGGCCGAAGCAGCGCAGGGCGACCTGCGGGATCCCGAGACCCTGGCCAAGGCCCTGAAAGGCATCGACACCGCCTATTACCTGGTCCACGCCCTGAACGAAACCGGCACGAGCTTCGCCAGGCGCGACCGGCAGGCGGCGGAAAACTTCGTGGCCGCCGCCGAACCGGCCGGCCTGCGGCGGACCATCTATCTGGGCGGGCTGGGCGAGACCGAAGAGCAACTCTCTCAGCATCTGGCCAGCCGCGCCGAAGTCGGCCGGATTCTGCAACGCAGCCGGTTTGCGACCACCGTGCTGCGGGCGGCGGTGATCATCGGCGCCGGCGGCGCTTCCTTCGAGATCATCCGCTCGCTGGTCAAACGGCTGCCGCTGATGGCCGTCCCCATGTCCATCGACACCCCCTGCCAACCGATCGCCGTCCGGGACGTCATCCGCTACCTGGTCGGCTGCCTCGAGGTCGAGGAGACTGCTGGTGAAACCTTCGATATCTGCGGCACCGAAGTCCTAACCTACCATCAGATGATGGAGCGCTTCGCCAGGGTGGCCGGCGAAGTGAACCTGTACTTTCCCATCCCCTTTCTCTCCCCCAGGCTGTTCGCCTACGGGGTCGGCCTGACCTCCTCGATCAAGGCCTCCGTCGCCATTCCCCTCATCCGGGGGCTGAAGAATCCCGTCATCTGTCATGACCATCGGCTGCAGGAGTTGATCCCCTTCGAGCTGACGCCCTATGACGAGGCGGTGCGCGAGGCGTTGACCGAACATCAGCGGGGCTAAACAATCTTTCTCCCACGGCCCGTCTGCCCGGTCCCGAATCCCCCCGGACCCATGCGAGCATGGTAAACTAAACGTACCATATAACCCTCAGCCCGGGAGGTTCAGGTGGGAAAGTCCATGGAATTGCTGATCATCGCCGCGGCGCTGCTGGTTCTTGCCGGCTGCGCCGCCCCGCAGCCCCGGACGCCGCCCGACCGGGCCATCGCCTCCTGGGTCGGACAGCCGATTCAGGCCGTTGCGGATTTCTGGGGCGCACCGGACGCCGAGCGGATGGTCGACGGGCGGCGCCTGGTGACCTACCGGGCAAGTCACTACGCGAGCCGTTATTTCCCGGCCAATCTTGCCCTGCCGTATCCGGCCACCTATGTCGGCGATGTCGAGGAGCTGACCTGCCAGGGGGTCTTCGCCGTCGATGAGGCCGGGATGGTCACCGCGGCGGCCTGGGAAGGCTACGAATGTCATTACCTGCCCTAAGCGGTCGGGATATGGTATAAGACAACTCGCATCTGCGGCCGACCTCTTCTTCACATCAACGGCCGGGTCAGGACCGAAAGCGCCCAACCCGCCCTTCAGGATTCTCTGCATGACCGAAAACACCCCCTGCATCCTGGTTCAGGGTGCCCGCCAGAACAACCTGAAGAATCTCGAATTGCGCCTGCCGCTGGGGGAACTGATCGTGGTTACCGGGGTGAGCGGTTCGGGCAAATCGTCGCTGGCCTTCGACACGGTCTATGCCGAGGGCCAGCGTCGCTACGTGGAGACCTTCTCGCCCTACGCCCGGCAGTTTCTCGACCGCATGGACAAGCCGCAGGTCGACCGCATCGAGGGGATTCCGCCGGCCATTGCCATCGACCAGACCAACCCGGTGCGCACCTCCCGCTCCACCGTCGGCACCATGACCGAGCTCAACGACCACCTCAAGCTCCTCTTTGCCCGGGCGGCCCGGCTGTTCTGCGGCGGCTGCGGCAGGCCGGTGCGGCGAGACACGGCGGACAGCGTCTTCGAGCAGTTGCTGGCCGCCGCCCCGGAGGGGCCCCGGCGGGCGCTGATCACCTTTGCCGTGCCGATCCCCCACAACTTCACGGCCGCCGAGATCAAGGACCTGCTCGCCGGCCAGGGATATACGCGGATTCACGCCGAGCACGAGGACCGCCTCGAGGTCGTTCAGGACCGCATCCAGCTCAGCGCCGAGCGCCGGCCGCGCATCGTCGAGAGCCTCGAAGCGGCCCTCAAGGCCGGCCACGGCCGGATCGCCGTCTACCCCGTCGGCCCGGACCGGCAGCCCCTGCCCCCCTGGCTCTTCTCCGCCGACCTGCACTGCCCCGACTGCGACCTGGCCTACCAGCCCCCCTCGCCCAACGTCTTCTCCTTCAATTCCCCGGTCGGCGCCTGCGAGACCTGTCGCGGGTTCGGCCGGACCATGGGGATCGACTACGCCCTGGTGATCCCCGACGAGGCGAAAAGCCTCGCCGAAGGGGCGCTCAAGCCCTGGCAGACCGAGAGCTACCGCGAATGCCAGGACGATCTGCTGCGCTACGCCGGAGCGCGCGGGATCCCCGTCGATATCCCCTGGCGCGAGCTGGCCGGGGAGCAGCGGCGCTGGGTGATCGAAGGCGAAGGAAGCTGGGAGGACGGGCTGTGGTACGGCGCCCAGCGTTTCTTCGACTGGCTCGAGACCAAGAGCTACAAGATGCACATCCGGGTGCTGCTCTCCAAGTACCGGGCCTACAACCCCTGCCCCGACTGCCGGGGGGCGCGTCTCAAGCCCCAGGCCCTGCTCTGGCGATTGGGTTCGGCGGCCGACGCCGACCGGGTGCTGGCCCCGGAGCGGCGCTTCCGCCCGGAGGGGATGAACCTCCCGGCCGAGCGCTTCACCGCCCTGCCCGGGCTGACCCTGCACGATGTCATGCTGCTGCCCATCGAGCGCTGCCGGGAATTCTTCGATCGGCTGCAGCTGCCCGCGCCCCTGGACGAGGCGACCGACATGCTGCTGGGCGAAATCCGTTCGCGGCTGCGCTACCTCGCCGAGGTGGGGCTCGGCTACCTTACCCTCGACCGCCAGTCCCGCACCCTCTCGGGGGGCGAGGTGCAGCGCATCAACCTGACCACGGCCCTGGGCACCTCGCTGGTCGGCACCCTGTTCGTCCTCGACGAACCGAGCATCGGCCTGCACCCCCGAGACATGCAGCGGGTGGTGGGGGTGCTCCACCGGCTGCGGGATGCGGGCAATTCGCTGCTGGTGGTGGAGCACGACCCGGAGGTGATGCTGGCCGCCGACCGCATCATCGACCTTGGCCCCGGCCCCGGCGAACGGGGCGGCGAAGTCGTCTTCTTCGGTCCGCCGCAAGAGCTGCGCGGCGCCGGCCGCTCCCTTACCGCCGACTATCTCAGCGGGCGCCGCTCGGTGCTTCCGGACAACGTCATTGCCCAGTCGCCGGGGCCGGACACCCCGCGCCTGCGGATTCTCGGGGCCGCGGCCCACAACCTCAAGGGGATCGATGTGGCGATCCCCCTCAACCGGCTGGTGTGCATCACCGGGGTGAGCGGGTCGGGCAAGTCGACCCTGGTGCAGGAGATCTGCTACAACGCCCTGGCCAAGCTCAAGGGCAAACCGGTGGAGCCGCCGGGAGCCCACTGGGCCATCCACGGCGACGAGCTGATCGCGAAGGCGGTGCTGGTCGATCAGTCCCCCATCGGCAAGACCACCCGCTCCAACCCGGCCAGCTACGTCGGGGCCCTCGATGGCATCCGCAAGCTGTTTGCCGCCGAGCCGCTGGCCGCCGAGCGCGGCTATACCGCCGGCACCTTCAGCTTCAACGCCGGCCACGGCCGTTGCCCGACCTGCGGCGGCAACGGCTTCGAACATGTGGAGATGCAGTTTCTGAGCGACGTCTACCTGCGCTGCCCCGACTGCGACGGCCGCCGCTACCGGCCGGAAGTCCTCGAAGTGAAGCTGCACACCCCGGGCGGCGGGCCGGGTCGCTCGATGGCCGAGGTGCTGGAGATGACCGTTTCCGAGGCGATCGTCTTTTTCGCCGACACCCCCGAGGTGCTGCGCAAGCTCGCTCCCCTGCAGGCGGTGGGGCTCGATTACCTCAAGCTCGGTCAGCCGGTGCCGACCCTCTCCGGCGGCGAAGCCCAGCGCCTCAAGCTGGCCGGCCACCTCGCCGGCGCCGGGGGGCGCAACAATGAGGGGCCCGGCACCCTGTTTCTGTTCGACGAACCGACCACCGGCCTGCATTTCGACGATATCGCCACCTTGCTCGGCGCCTTCCGCCGGCTGCTCGCCGAGGGGCATTCGCTGGTCGTCATCGAACACAACCTCGACGTCATCCGCGCCGCCGACTGGCTCATCGACCTCGGCCCCGAGGGAGGCGAGGCCGGCGGCCAGATCGTCTGCACCGGCACGCCGGAGGAGGTCGCGCAGTGCGAAAAGAGCCACACCGGCGCCGCCCTGCGGGGCTATGTGGCGATCGTCGGCGCAGCTCTCCGGGCCGGCCCGGTTCCGGTCAGCCGGGAAGAGGCGGGCAACGACAAAGGGCTGCCCCGACCACTCCCCGCCCCCCGGGGCGGGAAAGACCACAGCATCGAAATCGTCCATGCCCGCGAACATAATCTCAAAAACGTCGACATCAGCATCCCCCGCGACCGCTTCACGGTCATCACCGGCATCAGCGGCAGCGGCAAGAGCACCGTGGCTTTCGACATCCTGTTCAACGAAGGCCAGCGCCGCTACCTCGAATCGCTCAATGCCTATGCCCGACAGTTCGTGCAGCCGGCCGCCCGCCCCGACGTCGACGCCATTTTCGGCATCCCGCCGACGGTGGCCATCGAACAGCGCACCAGCCGCGGCGGCCGCAAGAGCACCGTGGCGACCCTGACCGAGATCTATCATTTCCTGCGCCTGCTCTTCGTCAAGCTCGGCACCCAGCACTGCCCCGGGTGCGACATCCCCATCGAACCCCAGACCCGCGAGGCGATCCTCGCCCGCATCCTCAGGGCGCATCGCGGCCACCGCGTCACGCTCCTCGCGCCGCTGGTGACGGCCCGCAAGGGCTATTACACCGATCTTGCCAAGTGGGCGGCGGGCAAGGGCTTTTCCCACCTGCGGGTGGACGGCCTCGATACCCCCACCGACGACTGGCCGCGCCTCGACCGCTTCAAGGAGCACAACATCGAACTGCCGGTGGCCAAACTGAGGGTGGCGGCGGAGAATGAGCCGCAGCTGCGAGAAGCGCTCGACCGTGCCCTCGATTACGGCAAGGGCCTGGTGCAGCTGGCGGTTGCCGGAACCACCGCGGCGGCCGGGGAGATCTTTTCCACCCGGCGGGCCTGCCCCGGCTGCGGGCGCAGCTTCGAGGAGCTCGATCCGCGGCTTTTCTCCTTCAACTCCAAGCACGGCTGGTGCGGCAGCTGCTTCGGGACCGGCCTGTTGATGTCGGGGTTCGACGCCGAGCAGAGCGGCGAGGAGATCTGGTGGAACCAGTGGTGGGAGGGGGGCGAACGGATCTGCCCGGACTGCCGCGGTCAGCGGCTGCGCCCGGAGGCGCTGGCGGTGCGTTTTGACGGCCGCAGCATCGCCGAATTCGTCGCCCTGCCGGTGGCGCGGGTGGAAGATCTTTTCCGAACGATGTCGCTGGCCGGGCGCCAGGCCGAGATCGCCCGCGACATCCTCGCCGAGCTGCGCTCGCGGCTGGCCTTCCTCAAGGAGGTCGGCCTGGGCTATCTGAGCCTCGACCGGGCGGCGCCGACCCTCTCGGGGGGCGAGGCCCAGCGCATCCGCCTGGCCGCGCAGCTGGGCTCCAACCTGCGGGGGGTCTGCTACATTCTCGACGAGCCGACCATCGGCCTGCATCCCCGCGACAACCGCATGCTGCTCGATACCCTGGGCAAGCTCGAGGGCAAAGGGAACACGGTGGTGGTGGTCGAGCACGACGAGGAAACCATCCGCCGCGCCGAACACCTGGTCGACCTGGGCCCCGGCGCCGGAGTCCACGGCGGGCGGGTGGTCGCCGCCGGCTCCGTCGCTCAGTTGATGGCCAGCCCCGAGTCGATAACCGGACGGTTTCTCGCCCATCCCCTGCGCCACCCGCTGGTCGAGAAGCGGCCCTGCGGGTCGGGCGAAAACGGCCCGGCCCGGCTCGCAATCGTCGGCGCCGACCTCCATAATCTTAAACAGCCGCGGGTCGCCCTCCCTCTGCAGCGGCTGGTCTGCGTCACCGGGGTGAGCGGCAGCGGCAAAAGCACCCTGGTGCGGGAGGTCCTGCACGGCAACCTGCGCCGGTTGCTCGGCGAAAAGCGCGCCGGCGAGGAAACGCCCCTGCACGGCTGCCGCGAGATCCGCGGCTGGCAGTCGCTGGGCCGCGTCCTCGAGGTCGACCAGACCCCCATCGGCAAGAC
>NPID01002360.1_pt1 | contig 11112 bp, 5 predicted proteins | sample 8637491 | NCBI WGS metagenome assembly NPID01 (sample SAMN07420843, study PRJNA396082) | bioreactor metagenome | isolation source: sample BA6 brine-fed electro-methanogenic bioreactor BA | place: Japan: Kochi | collected 2016-06-14 | reverse complement strand
ACTATCTTATCATTACCGACGACATTTTCTGGGACCCGTCCGGACAAACCACAGACTTGCTTAAAATCGCCCAACACCGGGCTGAATACAATGGCTTTGACATAGCCATTGTAAAAGTTGAGAATGTATTGGATATATTTATTGATCCGCTAAATCTTCTCTACGAAAAGGAAAGAGCCATAAGAGAGTTTATCAATGCCGTTTATGAAGGAGAGAATGCTAATAATACTTATGATGGGAAACTTGGATATGTGTTACTTGTAGGGGACGCAATTAAGGAAACAGATTTTGGTGTTCCTGCTTCCTATGACCCTAATCCTGGAGCAATTTCTCCATACCCTGGATCAGTTTACCCATCCGATTACTACTATTCTTGTTTGACCTCAAATACATCAGGCACTCATGATCATGTGGGAGATTTATTTATTGGCCGTTTCTGCTGTGATGATTTAACTAAACTGCATAATGTCGTATATAAGACGATTTATTATGAAAGGGAATACCAGCAGCGCAACGCATGGAAGAATAAGATTGGGGTCTTTTTTGGCACAAATGCATGTAATAATGCAGACTATATTCCATGGTTCAAGTACTACTTACAAAACCTGGTAAGCCAGTATGGATACAGTAAAGACTATTTCTATATTACTGATCAAGACCCACATAACGATTGTATTCAATATCTAAGTGGTGGATCGGTCTTTTATTACTATGTAGGCCACGGAGAACACGAGGGGTGGAGCGAGCATGGAATAACTCATGATGAAGTATGTCAATACGTAGTAAATCACCACAAAAATCAGTTTGTACTTAGTGCATCTTGTCAATCTGGGCATTTTGACTCTCAGTCTGTCGAGAGTTTCGCTGAACGAACAATGAATTGTTCCGAGCAAAGAGGGTTTGTTGGTTGTATTGCTTCGGGTCGCACATTAGGTGTTATGTACGGTTCCTGGATGGGAGGAGAACCAAGCAAGTTCAAAGACTATATTTTTACTTCCATCTGGGATCATCTCTCACATGTAGCAGGTGAATTTATCTTAGAAGCTAAAATAGCTACTTCGGGCCCCAATACATATCAGCATTGCATTGCATATAATTATTTCGGAGATCCTGCATTAAACCTTATGGCCGAAGGTTTCGAAATCACAAGTGACATAGAACTAGAATGTCCAACTACAATTTCCAGTGAAATTATTGTCCGTGAAGGAGCAAGCCTCAGCATTCCAAGAAATTGCAGTGTAAATTTTATCGATAATGGCAGAATAATTGTTGATTTGGGAGGGATGCTTCATATTAGAGCCGGAGATGTCATTACTGGTATTAACCCACAAAATGCAATTGATATATATGGTACCGTACAATTCTACATGTGGGTGAATGATCCCATCGTTTTTTCTGCCCCAGAAAACCATAGTTGGCGTGGATTGTCAATAAGTAACCTCAGTGCTGATGTGCAAAGCCCAGCACCTCTGGAATTCAAGAATTGTGATTTTACCTGCCATTCCAATTCTCTTGAACTACTAGTAAATAACGGAAGAAACTCATTCGACAATGCTTCTTTTACTTTCTCTCATGGATCTCTGGAAATGCATAAGACAGACTTTTCCAATAGTTCTGTTTTAGTACTTGACCCAAACAACTTTGAGTCAAGTGTTGAAATATCACAATGCACCTTTAACAATGCATCTAATGTATTTCTATCATCAATATTTATTGAACGATACAAACAATATAATATCCATAACAACACCATTGAATTCAGCGATGGAGATGGTATAACGGTATTTAACTGTGGCGGGATTACCGAATATAATTTTCCGAATGGCATTGCTTATAACGAGATAAACTACACAGGAACAAACCCCGACCTTCATAAAGGAATTAAGGTATACCGGAGTATAGCGGATATTGAGCAAAACCAAATCACCAATGCAGACTATGGCATAGTTGGCATGAACAATAGCTTAATTACAATAAGCGGTGATGAGGGAGCCACAACATATGATGATACCCAGCAAATTGTAAACAATGACAGCTACCAGCTACATTTTACCAATAATAGTTTCCCGGAAGAAATCGCCTACAATATCATTTGGAACGGAACAAACACCAATCCTTTAATTTACAACGATGCCAATCCTCCTTCCGGGCAATTATTTGACGCTAAATACAATTGCTGGGACAGCCATTTTAGTGCTTCCAATGATTTAATTCCCAGCGGCCAATATGATTGGACTCCGATCTGGTGTCCGGGAACATATAAATCAATAAACAGTGGGAATACCTTAAGCGATGATGAATTACTTTATTCTTCTGCCATAGAGCATATCGAAAATGGGGACTATGTAACAGCTGAATCTGAATTAAAAGAGATCATTGCCGATTATCCAAGTACCGAAACAGCCAAAAATGCCGTAAAACAACTCTTTGAATTGGAGAATGTGCTCGGTGCTGATTATCTTGGTCTTAAAAACTATTATGCAAATGAGCCCAATCTTCAAAACAATGATCAATTGGGTAAGCTTGCACACTGGACGATTTCATATTGCAATGTTGAACTGGGAGAATACCAGTTGGCCATTGACTGGTACGACAATGTGATAGACACAACTGCATCCGAATCAGACTCCACCTTTGCTGCCATTGATATGGGCGAAGCTGCTCTGGCAGCCAGTAATGGAAACAAAAATGCTGTGAGCTGTAAAAACAGTCAATTCATTTTTGACACACGCAAGGCCTTTGAACTAAACCGCGAATACCTGATCAATGAATTGCTAAAATCGCATAATGCAGGTGAACAGAGCGAACCCCAGTTATCAGAGCATGATAAAAATCAAATTGCAATGCTCTATCAGAATATCCCAAATCCCTTTAGTTCAACAAGCACAATTAAAGTTGAATTGTATAAAGCATGTAATATTGAGCTTGACGTGCTCGACTTAAATGGTAAGAAAATAGTAACTTTAGCTCAGGGACAACATAATGAAGGTTTGCATAAATTCATTGTAGATACTGACAAACTAGCCGAAGGAGTATATGCCTACTCATTAAAAATTGAAGGTATATTATTTGATTCGAAAAAAATGTTGATAACCAAATAATGCATAAATTGAGAGGTGGCAGTTATTTGCCACCTCTCTTTAAACACAATGTAATATGATAATAAACAAAGTTTTTTTTAATGCCTTATTATTCTTCGTTTTAGGGCTTGGAATACAGCATTCAGCATATGCCTGGCAGGATATTTCAAGAGGACATCAGGCTGGTGAACTTTTCTTTGTAAGCGGGTGGTATTGGTTGAACGAGGAGGATAGTTATAATGTGATTTGCTATACTGAGGATTATGGCCAATCACTTACATTTAAGTACATATGTAATGTGTATCTGGATGATATGCAACTGCACAATATCATTAATGATGCCACAGATGGAGTGTTTTATAACTATGTGCATACACCTTCGCCCGCTATTTATATAAGTTATAATCATTGCTCTACATGGGAAGAATGTAATGGATTATTAGCACCATCAAACTTCTATACAACAGGAAATGAAGCCGGAATAATATATACGAGATCCGGTTATTACCCAGGCTTATACAAAAGTTATGATTTCGCCAACACTTTCGAACAAGTGAAAGAGGATAGTGTATATGGATTTATCGAAGTGGGTAGTGAACCTCAAGAGTTGTATTATCATTATGGACCTTCATATTTCACAGATTCATTGAGGATATTTAATAGCATAGATGGGGGAGAAAGTTTTGTATTGGTAAACGATCACGATTCTACAGTGGCTGGTATTAATCTAATGGGGAACTACCCTAGAATATACAGAGGAGTTGAACCAGGAGAACTCTATCTTACAAGTTGGCATCTTCCTGAAAATTTTAAAATATTTTACAGTACTGATTACGGATATAGTTTTGAATTAAGGTATGAATCCCCTCAATGCAATTTATATTTTGAAGGGTATGTCTTTACGCCGGGCTACGAGCAAGGAACATTTTACTATATTAAAGGAATACCCTGGTACGATAATATAAATACAAAGTTGCATATTTATTACAGCTCCGATACAGCCAAAACCTTCACCGAGCATATCCATATTTTGGATTCAAACTTCCCGGTAGGAATTTATAATGAGGATATTATAGAACACAACTTACTTTCATTTTATAACTATCCCAACCCTTTCACAAATACCACAACTCTTAAGTTTGAGAACATCGAACCGGGCAATTATTTAATTGAAGTTACCAGCCTTTCCGGGCAAGCTGCTTTAAGAAAAGAAGAATATCTTAACATAGGAGATAAGCAGGTTCAACTTAACACCAACAGTTTCAGTCCGGGAGTTTACTTATGTGCCATTAAACAAAATAGGCAGGTTGTTGGGGTGCAGAAGATGGTGAAACGATAAGGGAAAAGATGATATTGCTATATTGTTATATTGTTTTAGTGCCTGTCCCGAGACCTCGTGGGTTGCAGNNACATGGTTACATGGTTAACGTCATTTCGTCCTTTCGTCTTTCCGTCCTTTCGTCTTTCCGTCATTTCGTCCTTTCGTCTTTCCGTCCTTCCGTCTTTCCGTCTTTTCGTCTTTCCGTCCTTTCGTCCTTTCGTCTTTCCGTCCTTTCGTCTTCCCGTCCTTTCGTCCTTCCGTCTTTCCGTCCTTCCGTCTTCCCCCTTCACCCGTCAATAATGCTACAGGATTTTGAAGTCTGGGATAGGAATCATAAATTTGCCTGAACCCAAAAACTATGAGCATGTACAAAAAAATCACTTCACTGGCCCTGCTTTTCACGGGCATATTCCTTTTCAGTTGCCAGGAGGGCGGCAATGAGCAAAGTTTCACCGATCCGCGCGACGGCAATGAGTATGCCTATGTACAGATCGGCGATCAGGTATGGATGGCCGAGAACCTGCGTTACGATTCTGACCAGGGCTACAACCGCCCTTACGAAGACCTCGACAGCAATATTGCACTGGGCTACCTTTATGACTGGGAAACCGCCTGCGATGTTTGTCCGGAGGGATGGCATTTGCCCTCACGGGATGAGTGGGAGGTGCTGATCAATTCCCAGGGAGGATACAGCGCTGCAGCGCCGCGTTTGCGTTCGGCCAGCGAGCGTTGGGGCGAAGTACTGCTCGACAGCACCAATGCCAGCGGTTTCGCGGCGGAGCCGAATGGCGTATTGCGTTACGACGACCGCTTTGCTTATCTCGATAAATACGCCTATTTCTGGACTTCTACCACCGGCAACAAAGAAGGCGAAGCCTGGAGCATTGCCATGGACGGCAAGCAGAAGCACGTGCACCACATTTCCTTCCGGACTGATAATTCGGTGAGCGTGCGATGCCTCAAGGATTGATAGATTGGCTATTTGCTATGTGTTATTTGCTATGTGCTTATAACCAGAAACCAGAAACTAGTAGCTAGTAGCTAGTAGCTAGCAGCCAGCCACCAGCAACATTTCCCTTTCCGGCGATACATATATTCCAAAATCTTTTGTACTTTTGCCCTCCGAAATTGAGTACTCTCCGTAGCTCAGTTGGCAGAGCAGCTGACTCTTAATCAGCGGGTCCCAGGTTCGAGCCCTGGCGGGGAGACCAGAGAGAAAAAGTCCATGCCGAAAGGTGTGGGCTTTTGTCATTTTCGGCAATCAAGCTTGCTTGAATTGCTGAAAACGGGAAAAGAACACTGGTGAGCGAAGCGAGCAGGGGCTTTCCTTTTATCGCCACGAGCCAAATAGGATCAGCAAAGTTAATCCTGTCCCCCGCCAGCACGCTCAGAGCAAAAAATCTATTATTTTTGTCAGATATGTAAAATGTACTGGTGCCAGTACAGGTATTCCCTGAAAAATACAAAAATGAAAATTTCCAATCTCTTATTCATCGCAAGCATTATCCTTATTATGAGCTGCAAACCACAAACCGGCAATCCCCTGCTGGGCAAATTCAACACGCCTTTCGAAGCGCCTCCCTTCGATTTGATAAAAACCTCTCATTACATTCCGGCACTTGAAGAAGCCATCCGGGTTCATGAACAGGAGATCGATGCCATTGTCAACGAAGCTGCCGCTCCCGGCTTTGAAAATACCATCCTGGCTTTCGATCGCTCGGGCGATCTCATTGAACGTGTCAGTAAAATATTCTATGGCCTGAACGGCGCCAACACCAACGATTCCATGCAGGAAGCGGCAAAGGAGATCACCGCCATGATGGCTGCGCACCGAAACAGCATTCGCTTTAACCAGGAACTGTTTGCGCGTATTCAAACCGTTTATCAAAGCCGCCTGGAATCCGGCTTCGACAAAGAGCAGCTTCGGCTGGTGGAAAAGATCTACGACGACTTCGCACGTAACGGTGCGGCCCTGCCGGAAGACCAGCGCAACGAACTGAAAAAGATCAACGAGCGCATGTCGGCCATATCCCTTCAGCTCAGCCAGAACCTCCTGGCCGAGAATAATGGCTTCAGGCTGGTGATCGACCGGGAGGAAGATCTTGCCGGACTGCCCGAAAGGGTGGTGGCTGCAGCCCGGGAGGAAGCCGCCGGGGCCGGCCTCGAGGGCAAATGGGTATTCACCCTTGCCAAGCCAAGCTGGATCCCTTTCCTGCAATTCTCAGAACGCCGCGAATTACGCGAACAGATCTATTCAGCCTACACCATGCGCGGGAATAACAACAACGAATACGATAACAAAGAGCTCTTCATCGAACTGATGCTGCTTCGGGAACAAATGGCCGAAATGCTGGGATACGAAAACTACTCGGACTATTTCACCAGCGATCAGATGGCCGGCACACCCGCCAAGATTTACGAATTCCTCTATAAGGTGTGGGAACCTTCGCTGAAACGGGCCAAAAGCGAGCGCGACGATATGCAAGCCATTATCGACCGGCGCGGTGAAGACTTTGAGCTGGCACCTGCCGACTGGTGGTATTACGCGGAGATCGTGCGAAACGAAAAATACGACCTCCGCGAAGAAGCCATCAAGCCTTACCTGGCAATCGATAATGTGCGCGAAGGGATCTTTGACCTGACAAAACAGCTATACGGACTCAGCTACGTGGAGCGCAATGATGTGCCTGTGTATCATCAGGAAGTAGAAGCCTACGAAGTGATCGACCACGACGGCAGCCTGCTCGGCTTGCTATACATCGACCCGCATCCGCGTCCGGGCAAGCGCAGTGGCGCCTGGTGCGGCACCTACCGCGGAGGCGCATGGCGCGAAGGCGAAAGGATCGTCCCCATAGTAACCATCGTAATGAACTTCTCCAGACCCTCGGGCAACACCCCTGCCCTGCTGAGCTGGGACGAAACCCTTACCTACTTCCACGAATTCGGACATTCCCTGCACAACCTTTTTGCCATGGGTCGGTACGACCGCACCAGTCGCAGCGTCCCCCGCGATTTCGTGGAGCTGCCCTCTCAGATCCTCGAAAACTGGGCTGCCCATCCGAAGGTACTGAAAACCTACGCCAGGCACTACGAAAGCGGTGAGCCCATGCCCGATGAGCTGATCGAAAAGCTCCAGAACAGCAAGTATTTCAACCAGGGTTTTGAAAATGCCGAATATCTAGCGGCGGCCATCCTCGATATGGACTGGCATACCGCCACCCTGACGGCCCAAACCGATGTGAACGAATTTGAGAAACAATCGATGGACCGCATCGGCCTGATCCCGGAGATCATTCCCCGCTACCGCACAACCAATTTCGGGCATATCTTCGGTTCGGGCTACGCTTCCGGCTACTATGTTTACCAGTGGGCCGGTGTGCTCGATGCCGATGCTTTCCGCGCCTTCGAAGAATCTGGCAACCTCTATAATCCCGAACTGGCAGAAAAATTCAGGAAATACATCCTGGCCGGGAACGGCATCTGGGAAGGAATGGAAGCCTATACACTGTTTCGCGGTCACGAACCATCCATCGATCCATTCCTTGAAAGCAAAGGGCTGAAGTGAAATTGAGCGGCAGTTGTCCCCGTTCCCCCGAATCGCCCGATTCGTGTGTATATTTTTCTCATTTGATCCGGGACCTCACAGGTCCCTGGACCTGTGAGGTCACTTTTAATACATTAAAAAAATTGCATAAAAAAACAGATTTTCTTACCTTTGATTTAGAATTTATTAACCCGCTTTAAATCAAAGCCTTATGAGAATATCAAATTTACTCTTTAGCTTTTTCCTGTTGATCGGGCTTGCAGCCTATACTCAAAATCCCGGGGATGTTGATGAAGACTGGGCCGAAAACGGAACCGCCTGGTACACTTTCGATGATCAGTACCTTCAAGCCCTGTGCACAGATATGCAGTCGGATGGCAAGATCATTTCAGCAGGCTATCAATTAAATTTTGGCTTAATGGAGACTTACATTTTTGCTCAAAGGATAAATCAGGATGGCAGCCTCGATGACTTTGGCAATCATGAAAACTATCTTCTCCTTAACCTGAGTGGCTCAGATATTGCAAATTGTATGTATATCAACGCCCTTGATGAGATATTTATCGTGTCTTCATCAATAAATACCAACATTGTAAAGCTAAATCCGGAGGGTGAGCTTGACCTGAGTTTTGGTGAAAGTGGTATTGCAAGTTCCTCATTATTAAGTTCTGTTCAGGAAATAAAGCCATTTCCGGTTGAAACCAATGAACATCTGATCCTTTGCGGTGGCACAATTAACCCGGGTGACTCACATCCGGGATTATGCGTCATTCTTGACGACGGAACCACAAATGAATCTTTTGGAGAAGATGGTGTTGCCAGTATCGCGGATGTTGGTGGTCACTTTTTTAGCGTCTGCTACCTGCCGGAAAATGAAGAAATCTATGCTTGCGGACTTAAAATGGGAGGAAGCTCGAATCAACTCCTAATTGCCAAATTTACTGCCGGAGGAGAACCCGACATCAGCTTTGGTGAAGGAGGCTATATAGTTGAAGAAAGCCCCATCGGCTATCTGGAGATTTACGCTCCCAAACTTATTTATGATCAGGAACAGGATCAGCTGATCATGGGCTTCCATATAGTCTGGGCAGACGGAGATACGGATATTGTATTGCGAAAATTAACCGCTGACGGGGAGCCCGTTAATTCTTTTGGTGATGAGGGATGGGCCCATATTACCATACCATCCTCAAACGAAACCTTCTCCTCCATTGCCCTGCAGGAAGACGGAATGGTATATTTTGCCGGATCCACGGCTTTAAGCGGCATTGAGGATCATCTCCTGGGAAAAGTTAAGATGGATGGCTATCTGGATACAGAATTTGGTGAAAATGGCTTAGTAGAGTATGACCACCGCGACAGGGTTAACCTCAGCAATGATATTATTCTAAATCCGGATGAAGGCCGTTTGATCCTGGGTGGCACCACCCGCTCAACAGATAATACTGAATCGGTGATGACTGTTTCAAAGTTCTATACTGGCTTTTACTCGGGAACAACTGATTATGCTAATGAAAATCAGGCAAAGGCTGAGATATACCCCAATCCTGTAAATTCTTCATTAAGCATTAAAATTCCGGACAGGAAGAGTCAGAGTTGTGAAGTATCGCTTTTTTCGGGATCCGGAAAGCTTGAACACCAGGTAAGAACAAGGATCACGGATGGGGAAATAACAACCCGCCTGCCACAAATACCTGATGGGATGTATTATTTATTGATCAATTGCAGAGATCATTCCTATACCGGAAAAATTATCGTATCACGATAATACCCCGCTTGTACGAATCTCCTCATGAGCATAGTTTCGGACCTCACAGGTTCCAGAACCTGTGAGGTCAGTGAACCACCACCACCTTGCCCGAATACACCCAGCCGTTCTGTTCTACTTTCAGGATGTACATGCCGGCGGTGAGGGTGTCGCAGGGGATGCTGTGGCTCCGGCGCGACTGCAGCATGATCTCTTCACGGTAAACCTCCCTGCCCGAAACCGATAATAATATCAGATTCACTGGGCCGGGCTCCGGGCTGCTGATGCGCAATTCCAGCACATTGCTCACCGGGTTGGTATAACTCACCTGCAGGGGATTAGGTTGCTGGGGCTCATAAACCGCAAGAGTCTCGTCAAACACCAGATCCATGATCACCGGCAGGTGGTCGCTCATGCCATAGAGGGCATCCAGCACATAGGCCGGCAAACTGCTGTTGGGCGGGTCCAGCAACGAACCGTTCAGGCGCTGCCCATCCTGCCCCAGGGCATGATACGAACCTTCCAGGTAATAGATGTTATCGGCCTGCTCATAAATGCTCCGGTTCATCAGGATAAAATCAAAGCGGTCGTCCATGCCGCCGCTCGAATGACAGCCCCCGGCATCGGTATGGGTGCTCTGGGTATGCACGTCACGGTATTCCGCATCATTATGCCACTCCCCGATCCGGTCTGCAGGGTCGTAAAAACGGAACACGTCATCATTGTTATTGATCATCAGCTGAAAGGCTTCTTCCTCATCGCTGTACACATTAAAATCACCCATGAAAAGGTAATTCCCGGCCTTGCCGTTCGCTTCAAGATAATTCAAGGTGTTTTCGGTCATCAGCTCCCGTAAATCTTCATCGGAACCGCTGCTACCGGCCTTCAAATGGGCCACGATGCAATGCAGGAAGATCGTATCCCCGCCGGCCATTCCTTCTTCCTTGTGGTACAGGCGATACACATCAATATCGCGCAGCTCGGATTGCGCCACTTCCTGCGTTTGGAAGGCCAGTTTCTCTGTATTATAATACAAGAGGTTCACGATACCTGATCCCGCCAGGTTAGGCGAATGCGACATATCGAAGAGAGCATAACCCGCCTGGTTCATCACCTGGGTAAGCAAACGGTAATGATAGGTGGTGTTTTCCGACATCTCGTTCACGGTAATAATATCCGGCCGGGCATAGGTCAGGATGGTCCGCAGCCAGGCATCCTTCTGGTCGGGATTGTTGTTGTTGAAATTGCAAAAACCGGTGCTCTCTCCGTAATACAATAGGTTATAATGCATCACGCGGATGGTATCCTGGGCATACAGGCTCGTTACACCCAGAAAAATGATCAGGAGGATTATTCGTCGCATGGGGCGAAAATACTGATAAGTTTTGAGTTTTGAGTGTTGAGTTTTGAGTTAGTTCTT
>NPID01024737.1_pt1 | contig 11116 bp, 11 predicted proteins | sample 8637491 | NCBI WGS metagenome assembly NPID01 (sample SAMN07420843, study PRJNA396082) | bioreactor metagenome | isolation source: sample BA6 brine-fed electro-methanogenic bioreactor BA | place: Japan: Kochi | collected 2016-06-14 | reverse complement strand
AAACTGAAAAGGGTAGATTATCAATATTAATTATTTTAGGCTTATTGTGAGCATCTGAAAAAATACATATTAATTCACTATTAAAGTTGTAGTAAACCTCCCCAAAGATAGGAAAATTAGCATTAAAAAGCAAGTTTCCGACAAATATTTTTGAATATTCCCCGTTTCTTACAATTCCTATCTCATTATTTTCATCACTACTAGTATCTATGATTTGAAAAACTATATATTCAGTAGGTGCTTTTACTATTCCAATTACTTGCCCTGAAGCTACAAAATCAGAATCTTTAAATCCTGGTTCATTTATAATTTCAGTATATTTATTAGAATAAATCCAATCTTTTCCTCCAACCCAAGTTCCTAAAGGTTGTTCTTCTAAAGATGAATCTCTAAATGATCCTTTATTTAATTTCATTCTTTAATAATTAAATCTATTATATAAAAATCTTTAGTATCTAATTCTATACCTTCAATATCATCAATAGTTATAGTTTTTAATTCTCCTTTGTATTCTTCTTCTAAAACAGATTCATAAGTATCAATTGCTTCCTTATACTTTTCATTAATACTTTTTATTTCTGCTCTAAATTCTTTTTCTTTTTCAGGATCAACTTTTATATTATCATTAATTACTTTAGGAGAACCTTCTTCATCTTTAATAGAATATTTTTTATAACATTCTCCTATTTCTTTATTATATTCCTTAAGTATAGAATTTATAGAATCTATCTCATCTTGTAAAAGTTTTATATTTCTTACTGCTACAAATTGAAATTTACTATATCCTTTTATTTTACCAACTTTTTCTGAATTTAAAAAATTGTATAATTGTACTATGTCTTTATTTTTCATTGTTACTTTATTATTAGTTTATAATTAAAAATGATTTGTATATGTTGCTATTGCAATTTGATCAAAGTATGCACACATTTTAGGATCACTATTATCCCAAGTACCTCCTGTAAAAAAAGGTATATCTGTACCATCTTTATATTTAGTTCCTGCATAATTTTGTACTAAATATAATAATGATCCATCAGTAGATTTTTCAATATTATAAATAAGTCCTTCTATTGTAATAGTATCCCCTTTACTCCAAGCTGATATGTCTGAAGAATTTGTATTTATTAATCTTAAACTACAACCGTCATTTTTTCGGTTATTTGATATACTTGAAGAAATACTATAGCTACTTCCAGAAGGACTTATTGTTATTATAAAACTTCTACAATTAGTAGTAGATACAGATTCTGCNNACCTGCTGAATGATGTCTAACTCCAGATAAAATAATATTATTAGTTCTAGGAAAATATGAAGATGTTATATTATCATAACTATATCCAGAAGAATAATAACTTATATCTATATGAGTACCTGAATCATTAACTGGTTCATTTCTAGGATAACCTCCTTCTTCATATGTTCCTTGAGCAAGTAATGTATTAGGTGTAGAAGGATTAAATGCATCATATAATTCTATACTATCTGCAGGAGGTCTCCAATTAGTTCCAGGAGGCCCAATTTCCTTATAAGCAACTGCATGAAAATTATATAAATATCCAAATCTTAATCCTTCAAATTTAAAATATCCTGCAAAATCAGATAGTTTCTTAAGTCCTGTACTAAAGCCAAGTCTAGCTGCATTCCATGTAGCACCTTCATGAACTCTATCTAATCCTCTAAATCTAATACCTCCTGCTAAATTATAAAACTCACTAGCTTTATTATTAGCTGAAGGGATTAGATTATCTATATCAGAAACTTTAATATTTGAATATCCTATACTACTCATTTATTAATTCTTGAAAAGCTTTTAATAAAAATATACTAAGTTTAGCGTAATTAACTGATTTAAAACCATGTTCATTAGTACTAACTAACTCAGGAAATGTTTTTTCTACTTCTTGAGCAATTAGTCCAAAATCATTAGAATCATCCTTTATCCATTTATATCTTACTGTCCTAAGCTTATTTATTTTTTTNNCACTTGCATATATATCTCCTGTAACATTTAATGTATATGTAGTAGATATGGATGCTCCTCCTAATGCTAATTTATTTAATCTTCCACTAGCAGAATTATTTATATAATAAGATGTTCCATTAGCTAAATATAAATAAGAGCCTAAATTTATATTTGTTGAAATATTTAAATTAGCTCCATATATATTATTAAATCTCAATAGAGCTGTTCCTATGCTTACTGTACCATTAGGAATAAAATTACCTGATACACTTATAGCCCCTGTATTATTATTAACTATATTGTCTGTTCCTACAATTTGCTCCCAATAATTAGTTCCACCTGCACCAGATACAACAAGTTGACCTTTTCCTACAATATAACTATTAGTTCCTACTAAACTTAATCCTGAACCTAAAGTTATTTTATTTTCATCCCAAATTGTATATCTTAGACCTGTTTCATTATTTAAATACTGAATTAAATATGCAGGACTAGTTTGATTTGCAGTAGTAGGAGTAATTTTAGAAAAAGTAGTTGTAGTATTAGCAACTAACATATCTCCTACTGCATAGCTAGAATATCCAGTTCCTCCTTTATTTACAGGTACAGTTAAGTTATAACTTGTAACTATACTTCCCGTTCCGCTTCCAGTAACTGCTCCTGATAGCAATATAGTTCCTCCACTTCCGGTAAAATCTGTAAAAGGTCTATATGATAAAAATCCATTATCATCTATAGTTACTATTTTTGTATCAGTTGAAGAAGCAAGTCCAAGACTTCCATCAGCTTGAAAAGCAAAAGCTTTACCTGCTGAAGATAATCCTAATACTTTAAATGTATATCCATATAGTTCTACATCATGATCTCCAATATAAGCATATCTAGTTAATCCTAAATTAAAATTAAAGAAATTACTATTTAATGCTGTATCTAATACTTCTATTCCTCCTGTATAAAAACTAGTTGCCCATATAATTCCATCATAATTAACTCTTACTTTTCCTGTTGGAGTAGTTGTACCTGTATAAAAAGCAGATGCTGTTTTAGTTGCATAAGGATCAATTGTTCTAGAAAATCCACTACCTGTAATATTTAATATAGTAGAAGTTATATTTGTAGCAGTACCTTCAGGAATTCCATATTCTATTCCATCTGAACTAGAATTAACTTTAACATATTTATTAGCTTGTCCTATATAAGAAGATACATCAGTTAATTCATAAAAATAACTAACTCCTCCAGAACCACTAGCACTTAATACTCCTGCATCAGATAAAACTAAATTAGAACCTATTGTTATTTGTTGAGTTTTTCCTAAAGAATTTGAATATCTTCCTAACAATCTTTTAGCAGATACATCTTGTAATAGATTAAAAGATACTGAATTTTCAAAATATAATCCATTAGCAGTATCATTAACCATTACTACATATTCTTCAAAGCCTGTATAAGAACTTGGAGTGTCAGATAATCCTATAAAAGTAGTTACTCCACCTACTCCTCCTAAATCAGATATAAAACTAGCCCATGTTCTTTTTACAATATAACTATTAGTATCTAATCCTAATACATGAATTAAAGCCTGATCTGTTCTACTAGTTAATTTTAATTCAACTCCTGAATTTATAACAACTTTATTAGAAGTTTCTCCATTAGATAGATTAAATGCTACTTCTCCATAAACAGTAATAGTAGAATCATCTTGAAGTAATATTCCATTAACGTTATAAGCTACACTAGGATTATGAAATCTCCAAGCTTTAATTGAAGTATCACTACCTAACATAGTAAGAGAACCAGAACTTAAAGACATTGCAGAACTAGCTACTGTACCTCCATAATAAAATACTCCATCTCCAAAATCATAGTTAGCTATATTATACTCATTTGCATTACTGTAAGCTTTAATTCCAGCAATTCTGTTTACAGAATCAAATCCAAATACAAATTGAATAACATCAGCTCCAATAAGTCCAGTAGTTCTAGCAATCTCTTTATCTGTAGTTAATCCAGTAGTAGACCATGTACTCCAATAAGAGGTAGTAGTNNAGAAATCAGACCATTCTCTTTCAATAACCTTAGTTCCATCAGTACCTAATACAGTAGTTAAAGCATCTTGCTCTCTAGATAAAAATCTAATATCTACATCTCCAGTTATTGCAAAATAACTAGGAGTAGTTGTATCTGAAGAATTTACATATATATCTTTTCCTATTAAATATATTTCTCCACTACTTCCTAAATAAACATGAGGTATATTATTAGCAGGTGTATAATAAGCATCTCCATAATCAGGATTTACAATAGCATGAGTTTTTATTTGAGATTCATGTGTATTTTCTTTAACTTCTAGTATACTATCTTTTATAATTACATAAGAATTTGTATGACTATTTCCTATATTATAAGTATCAGAAGCTGGTAAGTAGCCAAATAAAAGTTTATCTGTAGTATTAATTATAGTATATATAGATAAATCTGTTGAGTAATGTCCATATCCTAATACAATATCTCTAGCTTCAGTACTAACAACTTTACGGATTGCTACTAGTCCCTGATCTGTTTCAATCCCCCCAGAAAATGATGACCATAGGGATAAGTTACTCAAATCAGGAGTTCCACTTATTTCACTATAAGCAACTTGTTTCCAAGTCTTATCTCTATAATAATATTTATCTCCTGTTCCTGCAGAAACTAAATCTTCTTTTCCATCTAAAGCCAAACTTAAATCAGTTTGATTAAATAATGTTCCTCCAATATCTCCCCAATTTACAGTTACTGCTCCTCCACTAGGTAGATCAAACCATCCTCTAGTTCCTGTAGCATTTGTTCCATAATATTTAGAATTTCCTGGAGTTTCTACATCATTATTTAAATTTACATTTCCTGAACTTTCTACAATAGAATATCTATAAGTATCTGTACTTCCAAGTTCGATTGCTAACCAAGCCCCATCTTTTCTAGCATATATACTTCCATTAGAAGGAGCATCTTGTAATCTAGTTACCCATTGATAATTACCTGAAGAAATACCTAATACTTTATCATTATCTCCAATTGCTAATCTTGCAAGTTTTGTTCCATCATTATAATATAAATCTCCTGTTGCATCACTACCAACTAATATTTTTCCTGCTATATGTATATCTTTAATTTTATAATCAGATGTTCCTATACTGTAAGCATTTGTAGTGGCAGGAATAATAGCATCTTTAGTAAGTTTTAGTCTTAAAATATCATCTACTGTAAAATTAGCATATCCATTTACTCCTTCATAAACTTGAAGTTTAGTATTACCATGTACAATATAAGATTTATCACCTATTAGAGATGTTAAGTTTTGTAAACTTATAGCCATAGATTCTTCTGAACCTATTCTTCCAATAGGAATAAAATCTTGAGTTAGTTGTACAGTACCACTATCAAGCTTAATTGTAGCTTCTGATATTTTTGTCATTGTTTATATATTAGCTAACAGCAGTTAAATTTACTTTTTTAAATTTCAATAATGTATTATTATCTCCGTCCATATCTTCTAAAGCAATATATATAGCAGAATTTGTAGTAAATAGTTCTCCTTCTTTAAAACTATCTCCACTTACATAAGGATTTAATGCAACACTTCCAGTAAAATCTACTACTGCGTCAGCATCATGTGTTACTGTATATCCTACATGTAATTCTATTGCATTATTTAAATCGGAAGCTAGTGTGGTTATTGCTCCAGTTTCATCGGTACTGTGAGTTATAGTAAATATGCCTGAATTATAAGTTACATTTAATTCTTGAGATATATCTTCAGGATCTACAAAATCAAAACTAATATCATCACTTTGGGGAGCTAATGTCTTAGTTATAGTAAGTGTCTTATCAGTATCGTAAGTAACTTCTGCATAAGGATTTGTTGGGATAAGGTTAAGAGTTTCTAATACAGGAATTCTAATAGGAGTAATTGCATCATTTATACTAGATATACTAGAATCTATACTTGATAATTTTGTATTTAAAAAAGTAAAATTATCTATAAGTTTTTTAGCTTCAAATTGAAGTTGTTTAACTCCTTTTACTGCTAAATTTACAATATGTAGTTTATTCATTTTTATAAGGATTAAATTCTATACTATCGTGATAATTATTTCTTGTTAAAAAAGTTGTTATTTCTTTATGTAATTCAAATCTTAAGTCAGATGTAATATGTAATAAACTATTTCTAACTACTCTTTTTAAAGTTTCAAATCTAAGAGCAGGATTAGTAAATTCATTATTTTCTTTTAATGAAAGAGCAGGAATTATATGTCCTCTTTGTAATAATGTTTTTAATATATAACTATCTATTGCTTCTAACAAATCTTCATTTTCTTCAATTAAAGGAAAATATACATTATAAGTATCATCAAATTCTAAAGGATAAGCTTTATAATAAAATACTATATCTCCTTCTTCAAAAGTAGTAATTATATAATTACCATTTCTTTCATATTTTTCTCTTAAATGTTGAAGTATTCCTATATTATCTTCATATTTAGAATTTATTTCTTCTATGTTAGGTAATCTAAATCCTTCATATTCAACTGCTACTAACTCTTTCATTCTAGCAGGAACTTCACATTTATAATTACTTACAGTAGCATCTTCTTTTACATCAATTAAAGATTGTATTGCATCTAGTTTATTAAGAGCTTGATAAATCCAATTAGGAATTCTAGGTATAACTCCTGAAAAATCAATATTATATTGATCGTAAAGTCTAGCTATACAAACTTTACTACTAATTAAATTACTTGTCATGTTTAAAAGTTTTAAGACAATAATCCATATCTATTCTTTCTAAAGCTTTTATTTTATCTTTTAACATCAATTCATTTGTTTCAATTATTTCTTCTACTGTTCCATGTTCATTAGTAAAATCTATCTGACTTTTAGTTTCATTCATTACTCCATTTGTAGGAACAACTTTATAATATTTTGCATTTTCACTAGGACATTCAGCTTTATATAAAGTTAGCCATAAATTAAAATCTTTATCGTTATACACAAACCATTCAAGGTTATACTTTTTCATTTCTTTAATAAACTCATTTCTGTTTATTAATCTTTTATTATATTTATGTAATAAAACAGGATCATGCTCTTTAGCTAACTCTTTAAGTTTTCTTAAAGATTTTCCCCAATCTATTCTATTTTTATAACTATCTGTATATTCTTTTTTACCAAAGATTTTAATAATAATTTTAACTACTGAAAATTTATATGAGTGTCCTAATAATAAATGTTTTTGAAGTTGATTAAAATACCTTTTAATGATATATATTAGGTTGTTTATACTGTAATAATGAACTTCTTGATAAAACTTATAATCTTTTAAAAGACTGTGTCTTTTTATCATTTCATCACAAAATCCAATTAAATAAGTTTTATATAATAATTTTAACTGTTTATTGTTTCCTCTATAAAAAGCTATATTATCTCTTTTTATTAAATTTTTAAATTCAATAGTTTTATCTAAATCAACAATTAACATTTGCTCATCCATTGTTAAAATAGATTTAATATATTCATCTAAAAATAGATCATTAGAAGCATNNATCTTATGTTTAAGATATAATATATTCTTTTTGACTATCTTTACTTCTGTTACAAGTCTAGATAATTCAGAATCAATTTCTCTTTTTATTGATTTAGCTACAAGAAAAGTAAATTTATTATCTAGTGGCATTAATTATTATCTATATGTCTTGATTCAATTTTATCTTTATTATCAATTATAGAAAATTCTCCTGCTAATAATTTATCTTTAATTAATTGAATAATATCATCAGGCATGGGAAATTCTACTTCATCTAAATATACTAAATCTTTATCTTTAGCATCTTTAGATTCATCAGCTATAAAATCATATGTATTATGAACACCTTCTATCATTATTTCAACTTCTTCTTCTGAACTTATAGCTGTGTTAAAATATATATAAATATAACCGTTTCTATAATCATATTTAGTAGGTCTATTTACTAAAGTTTCAGGATCAACATATTTAGATAATACAGTTACTGTTTTATCATGAGTCCCATTTACTTCAATTACTTCAGGAGGAAATGGTGGAGAAAAAGTTGTTGTTGATGTATTAGAATTTAATGTAAATTCATATTCTCCTACATCAGGAGTTTTTACAAATTTAACTTTATAAGTATTTACAGTTCTAGTTTGATTTTCAGAAGGATATGTAACAACTGTACTAACTAATTCTGTTGTAAATAAAGGATTAGTTTCTAAAGAATACATATTACTATAAATACTATATGAAGTTTCACTTAATTCTGTTCTAATAGTAATATCTTCATACGTCATTACATCAACTGACTCATCATCTATATAATAATTACTTCCTGTATCTTCAGGTATTTCAGTTAATACAGGTTCTAAATCTGTAGTTTTTTGCTGCATAGGTAATAGTTTTTCAAAATCATAGGCAGCTATATTAATAAATTTATAAGGTACTTTACCATTTATATTCCCTACATAAGTAAAAGGATCATCAGTAATATACCTAACTGGTTTAGCTACTTTATTTACAGTTCTAAATGTTTTACGATCTACAACAGATGAATCTAAACTAGAATCAGAAAAATTAACAGCTTTACAAACAGTAGAATATCTAGTTTTAAAATGAGTATCTATTCCATGTTTATTTATTTGTTGTCTTATATAATTAGCAAGCTCTTGTTTAAATACAGATTTAACTCTTTCTTTAAACATATCGTCAAATGGTCTATTAAGAGCATCTGCAATTTGATCTGATATTTGTTTTAAAGTAGCCATTTATTTACTTTTATAATTATCTTTAATGTTAAGTAATTGCTCATTATCATGATTAATAACTTTAAAATTATAATCTACAGTTTTTAACACTCTAATGAAATCATCTTCTTTTACATAATCTAAAGATATTTCTTTAATATCTTTTTCGTTTTTAGTTACTCTTTCTTTAATAACTGTAGCAGCAATTATAAAACTACCAATCGAAGTAATTAATATAGGAACTAAGGCTATTACGATACCCTTTATTACACTATTCTTATTAGATTTTTCTAATCTATCTAGTGCTTCATTTAACCTTTTTAGTTCATCCATAATTTATAAATTAAACTTTTCTATAATATTTTTTAATTCTTTAACTTGATCTGTAATATCAGTTGCTTTTTCAAATATATATTCAATACCATCTATGACTTTAAGTACATCAATAATATAAAAAAGCTTATTTAATTTAGTATTAAAATGAACCCATGTATATGGTTTATTTATTTTAAGTTTTTGACTATTACAATGTTCACATTCATGTATATATCCACTAAAAGCATCATAGCATTTATTTCCTAAAACATCTCCTACTAATTTCTCCAATACATCATTTATAAATACTATTTCTTTAGTTTGATTATTTACTACATAAACATAATTTTTATTATTATTTAAACTTATTTTTAAAAATAAATTTTCTCTTTTAAGTTCAATTGAAGATTTAGCAATATCTTTAACAATTTCTTTAAACTCTTTTATATCTTTATTCATATTAATATAAATTATAAATCTATATTAGTTTCTTCAACTGGTTCAACTGGCACACTATCCAGCAGCATAACTCCTTCAAACAATCCCGCTTCTACTAAATCAGGAGTAGCTGGCATATAGTAATTTCCATCCCAATTAGCTTCTGGTTCAGGATTGTAAGCATACAAGGTATTAGTCCTTGTGTATTCGCCACCTGATAGTTCATCCTTGTAAGCAATGATTGCTACATTAACAGTGTTATACTGTTCTATTGTTTTAAATTGAGCGTAACGAGTAGGCTCAATGATTGTGATTTCTTCTTCCATGTTATTCTTTGATTAAGCGGATTGGAAATCCAAAAACTTTATTTGCAGTAGCATCCTTGATAGTAATATCACTGTGTAATAATGGATAAAAAGTACCATTATTGGTACTCGCTTCTAAAGTACTCCACATATATCCATATACTCCTGCAAATCCAAATATACCATCAGTATTTCTTCTGCCTCCCCCCAATCCAGTAAACCCACTCTCATTCGTAGCCCCTGTATTCGGAGTATTCCAATAATCCTCACCTGTCATTTTCATCTTACCACCAGCAACACTTTTGCCACCTAAAGCATCAGCCAATGTAGTAAACTGTGCAGAAGTAGGCACACGCCAACCAAATCCAGCAGTTTGCATATCAAGATCTAACAGCTTTGCAGCATACCAGTTGTATAGTTTACCGTATATTGCTCCGTTATCAGGATTATTACTGTAGTAGCACCACATTGCAGCCTCTTTCAAAGCAGCGTATTCTTTTTCTGCTGCCGTGCCGCTTGTTGCAGCATATACAGCATCGTAGATTTCGGTGGCGTTTGACCAACCGAGTTCTTGGACTGATAGGTCGTCTATTCGACAAATACCAGACCCGTTTAAATAAAGCATTATACCTCCCCCTGTGCTTCCTTGTTTGTAGTATATAGTTTTATCTTCCCATATAGCTGAAATGGCAATAGCATTTCCAGTACCTGCTGTATTTAATATAGAAAGGCTACTATTCCCAGAAATAGACTTGGTTTTTATAGAAATTTTAATCCATTTTCCGTTGCTATTTGTTAAAGATGATGTAATTTGAGACGGGGCTACTGTGTATAATATCCTATTTATAGCATTTCCAGCACCTGTTGCGGTTATCTCCAAAACATTACCCTGTTCAGCATCACTAACTATTTCAGATGAGTGATTACCTTGATCTGCGTTATTTTTTGCGGATTCAAAACCACCATTAACTATAAGATTGCTACCCGCCCCATTCTCCGTAACATTAGCAATCACATTACCAAGCGGAGTAGCAACAGCCTCAAAGTTACGTGTTGCCCATGTTTGAGTGCCTATATCAACTGATTCTATTTCTGGATAAAGACCTCTTAATGTAGTATGTAAGTCTGCTACTTGTGTGGCTGTGAGTGCTTGGGATTGGATGAGGTAGAAGGAAAATAAACCGTATAAAGATAAAAATAATTCATTTAAGCTAAAAGCTGCTGTATAAGTTATACTGCTTTCTAAAGTTCTATTAACATATAATGATAATGTTGTTCCAGATTTACTGAGAG
>NPID01009316.1_pt2 | contig 11117 bp, 7 predicted proteins | sample 8637491 | NCBI WGS metagenome assembly NPID01 (sample SAMN07420843, study PRJNA396082) | bioreactor metagenome | isolation source: sample BA6 brine-fed electro-methanogenic bioreactor BA | place: Japan: Kochi | collected 2016-06-14 | reverse complement strand
ACAGCGGTGGGTTGCCTCCACTGAGATAGGTCATGAACAGCATGGTCAGCAGGCCCTGGACGTCGGCCTCGGTGGCATAGGGGACAGGTGCCTTGGTCCCGGTGTGATCGAAACTGCTGTTGAAGAACGACTCCATCACGTCGGCCACCGGCAGCGGGATGCCGCGCGGATCGCTGCCCCATTCGAGCTGGCTCATGAAGCCTCCGCCGACGGCGTTGAGGTCGTTGAGCAGGTCGCGGACGATCAGGTACATGGCGAGCGAGCGGTTGAAATTCTCGCTGGCTTCGTCGCTGGGCAGGTCCAGGCGCTTGTCGACGTAGCGGTCGATCCAGCCGCGCAGGTCCTTGAGTTCCTTTTCCTTGTAGGCCTTTTTGTTGAGCATGTCGGCCAGGAGCTTCATGTCGAGACGGGTGATCTCGACGCCGAAGGTGTTTCGCGTCGGCAGCACGTGGGCCAGGGCGGTCTCCATGCCCATCGAGTCGTGTCCGAAGATCACCACGCGCCGACCCCGCAATGCGACCGCGGTGACGGCAGCGTAGCACCAGTCAATGAGGTTCTTCGCCGTCTGTTCGGTCATCTGCGGGTTCTGCCCGGTGTCGGGCCAGGTGCCGACGTTCAGCGTGGTCATGCGACCGTACTGGGCGAAGGCGCCGTTGGCGGCGTGGGCGTAGACGACGCCGGGACGCGGACCGCTGTTGCCGCAGGTGATGTTGAACGGCGTATTGGCGGGGAACTGCTGGAGCAGGGAGATCGTCGTCAATTGCGGGAACGCCCAGGTGTCGGGCACACAAACGATGATATCGACGCCGGCCTTACGAAACTGCTCGGCCACCATGTCGGCCTGGGCCTCGCCGTCGACGAGGATCGTCGAATAGACCACCGGCACCGGGGTCTTGTCCGGCAGGATCACGCTGCCGCTGATCGTGTCGGCGGCCATCTTGACGATGTTCTGGCAGCGGGTTCGGCTGTCCGGGTCGATGCGCGGATCGCTGGTGGCAAAAACGCCGATCACCGGCGCCTTGGGCGCAGCTTTCTTGACGGCGGGCAGTTGTGTGGCTTCGGCTTTCTTGGCCATAAGGCTCTCCTTGCGACGGACGAATTCCATTTCGCGGCTACTTCACGCGAAACGTGAGAAGATAGTAAGCCGTCGATCTCACCTCGTCAATTGGGTTGGGTCTTCCAGCAGATTCCGCACGAAGTCGAGGAACTGTGCGGCGTAGGCGCCGTTGGCGACCTTGTGGTCGACCGACAGCGTCATGTTCATCATCTTGCGCACCAGGATGTTGCCGTTGTCGGGCACGCAGGTGTCCGTGATCTTGCCGATGCCCAGGATGGTGCATTGGCCGGGAACGACGATCGCGATAAACGACTCGATGCCGAAGGCGCCGAGATTGCTGACGGTGATGCAGCCGCCTTCGAGATCCGAGAGGTCCAGCTTGTCGTTGCGCGTCCGCTCGATCAGCGCCTGACTGTCGCGGGCGACCTGCGTGAGGTCCTTCTTGTTGACGTCCTTGACCAGCGGGGCGACCAGGCCATCGGGCACGGAGATCGCCAGTCCGACGTGGATGGCGTCGGCCAGCTTGATGCTGCTACCGGCCAGTTGGCCCGTCATGATCGGGAACTTCTCCAGTCCCGTGGCGACCGCCTTGATGATGAAGTCGTTGAAGGAGACCTTCACGTTGCCGGCGGCGTTGATCTCGGCCCGTTTGGCGACGAGGCTGGTGACGTCGGCCTTGACGGTCAGATAGAAGCAGGGGATTTCCTGCTTGCTCTTGAGCATGCGTTCGGCGGTGATCCGCTGGAGGCGATTGAGGGCGATGGTGGCGCCCAGTTTCGCTTCGCCGGCCGGGGCGGCGGGCGAGGTCGGCGCGGGCGCCGCCTTGGCGGCCGGTGTGCTCGGGGCGGGTTTGGCGCCAGCGGCGTTCTTGACGTCGACCTCGGTGATCTTGCCGACCGGTCCGGTTCCCTTGACGGTCGCNNGTCGCCAGATCCACACCGAGCTGCTGCGCCAGTTTCTTGGCGCGAGGCGAGGCCATGATCTTGCCGGACGGCTTCGCCGGTTCCGGTTCGGCCTGGGCCGCCGCGGGGACCGGTGCCGTAGCTTCCGCGGGTGCGGCGCCGGTGGGAGCGGATGGGCCAGCCTGCGACGCCTCGGCGGCGTCCAGCGGCACCTCTTCGTCTTTTTCGCCCAGGATCATCATGGACGCACCGATCGGCAGCGTCTCATCGACCTTCGCCATGACATGTTTTACGAACCCGCCAAAGGGAGCTTCCATCTCCAGCGTGGCCTTGTCCGTCTCGATCTCGAAGATCACGTCGCCTTTCTTCACCTCATCGCCGACCTTGACCAGGCAATTGACGACGGTGCCTTCCTCCATCGTCTGGCCGAGCTGCGGCAGTTTGATTTCCTTCGCCATCTATTCGATCCTCGTTTTCCTGTTTAACAACGTCTTGTGCTGGGCGGGTTACTGTCCCACGGACTGCTTGACCGCTGCGACGATCTGCTCGACGCTGGGAATGCTCGCGTTCTCGAGCGGCTCGCTCATGGGCGGGGGCACATCCATCGCCGCGAGGCTGACCGGTCGGCCGTCGAGGTAATCGAAGCCGCGCGTGCCGTCGCCGAAATCGTATTCCATGAACTGGCCGGCGATTTCCCTGCCGGCGCCGCACCAGCCGAAACCTTCACTGACAGTGATCAGCTTTCCGGTCTTCTTCACGGACTCGGCGATCGTTCCCATGTCGAGCGGCTTGAGCGTGCGGACGTCGATGACTTCGGCGTCGATGCCATGCTGGTCGGCGAGGAGCTTGGCGGCTTCGAGGGCCAGCATCACCATCCGGCTGTAGGTGACGATCGTCGCATCGGCGCCGGGCCGCTTGATGTCGGCGACGCCCAGCGGGATGATGTAATCGTCCGTCGGCACGGGACCGACCTGACCATAGGTGGCCTTGTGCTCGATGAAGACGACAGGATTGTCGCTGCGGATGGCGGCTTTGAGCAGGCCCTTGGCGTCATACGGCGTCGAGGGCATCACGACATAGAGACCCGGCGTGTGCATGAGCCAGGCTTCCAGCGATTCGGAGTGGTGGGCGGCGATGCAGCGACCGACGCCGCCTTCGGTCCGCAGGACCATCGGCACCTTGGCTTTGCCCCCGAACATGTAGCGATTGTAGGCGCCCACGTGGACCAACTGGTCCATGGCGATGGTCACGAAGTCGACGTACATGATCTCGGCAATCGGACGCATGCCGCGAAGGGCGGCGCCGACCGCGGCGCCGGCAATGGCGGCTTCCGAAATCGCGGTGTCGATCACGCGATCCGTGCCGAACTCGGTCAGCAGACCGCGTGTCGCCTGATAGGCGCCGCCATAGAGGCCGACGTCTTCACCGAAGACGAACACGCTATCGTCCCGTCGCATTTCCTCCGCCTGGGCGGCAGCCACCGCCTGGCCGATCGTCATCACGTCCATTCCGAATTCGGACTTGACCTTGCCGCTGGCCTCTTCGGTCCGCTCTTTCTTGGTCTTGGCAGTGGATGCCGCCAGGGCGGTCTCGAAGACCTTCGAGGCCTCCATGACCCTGGTCGAGACGTTCTTATCGGCCTCGACCACCTCGGCAGGGTAGGTCTCGTCGACATAGACGTCCTTGGCGACGTCGGCCGCATCGGGCCAGGGGCTGTCGATGCCGAATTGCGTGGCGGTCTCGATGGTGTTGAACGCGGTGTCCTTGATCGCGTCCATGTCCTCTTCCGTACAGAGCCCTTCGGAGGCGAGCTTGTTCCGCCAGACGCTGATCGGGTCGCGCTCGTGCCAGGCCTTCTCTTCGGCCTTGGTGCGATAGGCCCGCGGATCGCTTCGGCTGTGACCGTACCAGCGGTAAGTCTTGGCCTCGACGATCGTCATCAGCTTCTCTTTGCGGGCCCGTTCGGCGGCCTTCTTCACCGCCAGGAAGATCGCGGCGGGGTCCTGACCGTCCACGATCATGCCGGGCACGTTGTAGGCGGCGGCGCGGACCGCGATGTCCTCGATGTTGCTGGCACAGAGGGTGCCGTCGATCTCGCTGCCGGAAAACGGCACGCTCATGCCATACAGATTGTTCTCGATGATGGCCACGAGCGGGACCTTCAGCGTCGAGGCCATGTTCATCGACTCGTGGAATGTCCCGGTGTTGGTCGAGCCGTCGCCAAAGAAGGACAGGACGATACGCCCGCTCTTCTTACACTTCTCCGCCAGGGCGGCGCCGACGGCGGGGGGCTGATTGCCGCCCACGATGCCGGTCGAGCCCAGGTTGTTCTGCTTATCCACCTCGGCAATGTGCATCGAGCCGCCGCGACCTTTGCAGTAGCCGGTTTCGCGACCCATCAGCTCGGCCATCATGGCATTCCAGTGGTTCTGCCGATCTCCGTCTCCGTTGCAGTACTTGTTGCCGATCGCGCCGCAATGGCCGTGACCCCGGTGGGTCGAGCCGATCACGTCGCCATGCTCGATCGCGGCGATGGCGCCGGTGGCGACCGCCTCCTCGCCGGCATACAGGTGAGACGCTCCCTTGATGATGTTCTGTCCCAGCAGATCGAAGACTTTCTCTTCGAAGAAGCGGATCTCGTACATGGTTCTCAGCCAGTCCTTGGCGGTTTCCAGGGTAATCAGGTTTTGACTGATGAGTTCCTTTACCTTGGGTACGGGCTGTTTGCGCGTATCCTCGATACCGTATTCCATACCAACGACTCCTGTACTGGACAGTTTGCGGCCCCCGGCCCCACAACAGGCGATGGGGACCTCCTCTTGGTAGCGTCAAAGGCGAATAATATAGCAGGTTTCAGGGTTCCCAGCAACATCACACGTGTGATTCCCGCTTTTTTTCGGCAGCGGACGCGGTGGTGGGGCGAGATGGCCGCGCGCGAGCCGATTCGCATTCGGGCGGCTGGCGGGCAGGGACGTGCGTTGGCGCGGGTGGGCAATGCGGGTACAATGGGCGTCCGTGGTCGGTGAAGATCCGGCTGGCAACGAATCGCAAGGACAGGAGTAGGAAATGGATCAGTCGAGCATTCATCCCTGTAGCAGACCGGGGACGCATCGTCTCTGGTGCGTCACAGCCCTGCTCGTATGCGGCTTCTGCGGTCTGGCGATCGCGGAGCCCCCAGTGGACTTCGCCCATGGGCCGCTGAAGGTCTCGGAGAACAACCGTTTTTTGGTCCACGGGGATGGGACGCCCTTCTTCTATCTGGGCGATACCGCCTGGGAACTGTTCCATCGGCTCGACCGCGAAGAGGCGGATCGGTATCTCCAGAACCGCGCAGCCAAGGGCTTCACGGTGATTCAGGCGGTGGCGCTGGCGGAGATCAACGGGCACTCCGATCCGAATCCGTACGGATATCTGCCGCTGATCGATCAGGACCCCGCCCGCCCGGCGGTGCAGGACGGTCCCAACAACGACTACTGGGACCACGTGGATTACATCGTGGACAAGGCCAACTCGCTGGGCCTGTATATCGGCTTTCTGCCGACGTGGGGTCGCTACTGGCACGACAATGTCAAGGACGGCAAACCACTGTTCACCGTCGAGAACGCTGAAGTGTACGGCCGGTGGCTCGGACAGCGCTATCGGGACAAACATCTGATCTGGATCCTGGGCGGCGACCGCACGGTGGACAACGAGCAACAGAAGCAGATCATTCGCGCCATGGCGCGCGGCGTTGCCGCAGGCGATGGTGGCGCCCATCTGATCACGTTTCACCCGCGCGGAGGTGGCGGTTCCGCCGACTACTTCCATAACGACGACTGGCTCGATTTCAACATGCGACAGAACGGTCACAACGTGAAATTCAACGAGGGTTTTCAGAATACGCGCGCCGACTACGACCGGACGCCGGTCAAGCCGGTGATCGATGGCGAGCCGATCTACGAGGACCATCCCGTCTCGTTCCGGGCGCGGGACCTGGGCCACTCGATCTCGTCGGATGTGCGCCGGCCTCTCTACTGGGACCTGTTCAGCGGGGCGTTCGGGCACACCTACGGACACCATTCGGTTTGGCAGATGTGGCAGCCGGGGCGGGGGCCGATCAACGCTCCGCTGATGCCGTGGTACGAGGCGATCGATCAACCGGGGGCCGGACAGATGCAGTACGGTCGAAAGCTCATCGAATCGCGACCTTTCCTGACGCGCGTGCCCGATGATTCGATCCTCGTCCCTCATCGGCCCGATGGGAGTTCCGCGCAGGCGAGTCGCGACGCAGTCGTCGATACGAAGAAGACGCATGTCGCTTATGCGCGCGACGAGAACGGCAAGGCTACGCTCTATGTCAACGGCGCTGTCGTCAAGACGGGAACCGTTCGGGGCGACCTGTCCGACTGGGACGAGGGCTTCCGTTTGGCGCTGGGCAACGAATTGACGGAAGACCGCCCCTGGTTGGGCGAACTGTACCGGGTGGCGCTGTACGCCCGCTCGCACGGGACGGCTGCCGATCCCATCGCGCTTTACGAGTTTCGCGAGGGCGTGGGCCGAGTCGTCAAGGACACTTCCGGCGTGGGGAGACCGCTGAATCTGGAGATCGAGGATGTCTCTGCCATCAAATGGCTCGATGGGGGTGGTCTGCGGATCACCAAGCCGACGCTGATCGCATCCTCGGGTCCGGCTACCAGATTGACCGAAGCAGTAAAACGGTCGAAGGGCTTCAGGATCGAGGCGTGGATCAAGCCTGCCAACCGGACGCAGGCGGGTCCGGCGCGGATCGTTACGCTCTCGAAGGATACGGGGGTGCGCAACTTCACGCTGGGGCAGAACGCCGGCGCGTACGAGGTGCGATTCCGTACGAGTACGACCTCGTCGAACGGTGAACCGGCCCTGGCGACGCCGGGCGCCGACGACGGACCGACGGTGCCGACCGCGGTGCCGGGCGAAGGGCGCTACCGGTTCGTCGCTACGCGTGACACCGATCGGACGTATGCGATGGTGTACGCACCGGTCGGACGCCGCTTCAGCGTCTGGATGGATGCGATTGCCGGTCCTGAGGTCAAGGCGTGGTGGTACAGCCCGCGTAACGGCGCAGCGACCGCCATCGGCACCTTCGCGAGCGAAGGCACGCGCGAGTTTACCCCGCCCGACAAGGGCGAGATGATCGACTGGGTTCTCGTGCTCGATGATGCGTCCAAAGGGTATCCTGCCCCGGGCCAACTGAAATAGATCACGATGAGTCGTCTGATTTCGCGACGGCCGTGCTCCTGTCGGGCTCGGCCCAAGGGAGCATAGCATGAGATTGGATCGGGCTTCAGGTTATTTGCTGTATGTGAGTATCTCTATCGGCCTGTGTTGGGCAGGCCATGTGACCGAGGCGGGGACGTACAGCGTCTCCTGGATCGGCAACAGTTTCGGCGGCGCCGAGAAGTGGGTGCAGCAGGATATCGAAGACATCCACGTCACTGCCGACGGGACCGTCTACTCGGTCGTCTCCTGGGACGAAGCGGGTGGCGAGGTCATGGCCTACCGCGATGGCGACGTGGTCGCGGTGGCGCGGCACACGCACGGCTGGGGCTACCATGGCGGCTCCGCGATCGCTGCCAACGACAAGTACCTCTACTTCGGTCAGTCCGTCGAGAACGAGGGCGGTCACCTCGTCGATCCGAACACCTGGCCTCCCAAGGGCTTCAACTGGTACGGGGTCGCGCGTCGTCTCCGCGTCGACATCCGCAAGACGGTTCCCTTCGAAGGCGCCAAGGGGGGCCAGGGGGACACGCTGGCGGGAGGCTTCGCGGTAGTCCACGAGGTCCCGCAGGGCCGCTCGGGTGCGATTGCAGGCCTCTGGGCGACGCCGACGCGGCTCTACGTCAGTTGTCCATACGACGACAAGATCCGCGTGCTGGACGCCGAGACGATGCAGCCTGTGACATCCTGGTCCGTGGAGCGTCCGGGGCGGATGTGCATGGACCGCGACGGTCGGCTGTGGGTCGTGCAGAAGGCAACGGTTGCTCAACCGGCGCGTGTCTTGTGCTTCTCGGCCGGCGGGACCTTGCTGACTCCGCAGATCACGTTCGCGTCCGATGTGGTGCCGCTCGATCTATGCATTGATTCCCATTCGAATTCGGGTTCCGACCGGCTTCTGGTCACCGATGTCGGGCGAGCGCAGCAGGTTCGCATCTATCGTGATCTCGACGACCCCAAAGAGGACGGGCCCTTCGGTGCGCAGGGTGGCATCTACGCAGCGCCGGCGGGGCGGTTTCGTGATCGGCATTTCAACCATCCGGTCGGCGTGGGCGTTGATGGGCGGGGGAACCTCTACGTCGCCAGCAGCGCCAGCAGTGCGCGCGAGGCCGGCGGCGGGGGCGGCAGCGCCGTGCTGGAGAGCTACAGGGGCGATGGAGAACTCAACTGGCGGCTTCTGGGCCTGGAGTTCATCGATTGCGCCGATCTCGATCCGACCGGCGGTTCTCCGCTGGACGTCTATACGAAGGAGGAGCGTTTTCTTCTCGATCTCAAAGGGGAGGGCCGGTCGGCCTGGAGCTATCGCGGATACACCGTGGACAAATTCGCGTATCCGCAGGACCCTCGCGTACACATCTGGTCGGCGGGCGCGTGGGTGCGGCGGATAGAGGACAGGCGTTTCCTCTTCGTGAACGATATGAATGCCCAGCACTTGCAGGTCTACCGTTTCGAGGCGTCCTCGACGAGCGAGATCGCGGTGCCCGCGGGGTTCTTCGCCAAGGGCCACGTGAAGATCGACGGTTGGCCCCCTCATCAGCCGGCCAAGGGCGAGTGGATCTGGCGCGACCGCAACGGCAACGGCGCCTTCGATGCGGGTGAGTATGACGGTCGCACCAGCGATGCGCCATCCTCACAGGGTTGGTGGGTGGACAGCCAAGGCAATGTCTGGCTGGCCTGCGAAACCGCCGGGATTCGCATGTACCCCTTCCAGGGGCTCGATGAGAGGGGCAATCCCATCTGGAATTACGCGACGATGACCGAGTCCGACCCGCCGAAGGAGTTGCAGCGCGTCAAACGTCTGCGCTATGAGGCCCAGACGGATACGATGTACCTGGGCGGCACCACGCCGGAGCACAAGAACCAGCACTGGAAGCCGATGGGACCGGTGATTTGCCGATATGATCGCTGGAGCCGGCCGGACCGTACGCTCCGCTGGAAGATCGTCGCGCCGTACGAGCGGGGCTCGTCGGGCCACGCATCTTGTGAGCCGATGGGCTTCGACATTGCGGGCGAGTATATGTTCGTACCGTACACGGGTCGGTCGCAGCAGTTGGGCTTCGACATGGGGCACGTGGAGATCTTCGAGACCGAATCGGGTCGCCGGGTCGACGGGATGGAGCCGGGATCGGAGATTGGCGAGATCGGGCTCCAGGACATCCGCGAATGCCTGACCGCCCGACGGCTGCCAAGTGGCGAATACCTCGTCTTTCTCGAGGACGACTTCAAGGCCAAGGTGGTGATGTATCGCTGGAGGCCGAACTGATCGGGGACGGCGACGTACGGTCGATGCGGATCGTCTCTTGAATGCAGGATAATCCGGGAACTTGCTTATGCTTTGTACAGCAGCGATACCGCGCAGGGTTCTCTGTGCGGCACTTCTTTTGTTGGCGTTCGCACCCGCGCAGGGGCGTGGCGTGGTTCCGACGCACCGAGTAACGCCGCGAGGCGTGGAGATCGAAGGGGTCGGCCCGGACAGTCCGATCCTCTACGACAACGACTGGTGGTTCGATGTGTTCGACAACAACTATCTCTGGGCGCAGGCGAGCCTGGGTCAGGCCAATCTGCGCGGGAATATCGTCACGCGCGACATGTGGGATTGGCAGAAGGGCTACCACTACACGATGCAGCGGTGCGTTGACGACGCGAACAAGGCGCTGAAGTTGGCCCGAGACAGCGGACTGCGAAATATCCCCGACCTGACGCTCGGGTCGGACCGCGTGCTGGAAAGGCCCGCCAGCGGGCGGATTGAGGATACGGTGCGTCAGGAGACGTCGGGGAGTCGGTTGATTGTGGCCGAGGCACGCAAGGCCTCACCCGCGAAGCCTTTGGTGATCGTGGTCGGCGGTCCCTTGACGACCGTGGCCAACGCGCTGTTGACCGATCCGGAGATCGCACCGAATATGGTCGTATTCGGGCTGACCGTCAGTTACTACGGCTACAACGGCAAGGATGGGTGGAGCACCTATATCGTCGCGAAGAAGGCGCCGCTGGTCGAATGGGCCACCCGCTCGTTCTGGGACAAGGATTCGGTGTTCACCGCCGAGCATTTCGACGTGCTGCCTGACAATCCGTTCACGCAGGATATGAAGCGGTTCATCCGCACGGACCTGGGTCGGGCGAACCAGTTGGGTGACGGCGCGCCGCTGGTCTGGCTGTACCATCCGAAATGCTGGAAGGGTGTGAAGGTGCACGAGGCTGTCTGGCGCGGTCCGGCTACCGATTTCGTCGAAGTCGCTGAGGGGCAATCCGGTGACGTGCTGGAGATTCCAAAGGCACAGACGGATCTGGCGGAGTGCCGGAAGGAGTTCTTCCGTGTCCTGACCGATCCGGAACTGTACCGCCAGTGAGGAGAACCGATGGCAACGGGGGGCGATCTTGAGCGAGATCTGTCGTCGGAACGGATGCAGGAGATCCGTCGTCTCGTCGTCTCGGGTCCTCCTGCGCCGAACCCGGCGGGTCGTCGCGTCGTGCGGCGCTATGGTCGGCGGGACATGCAATTCGTCTCCGCCACGGCGGTGCGCGTCCTGCTCGGCGCCTCGGAGGCCTATCCGGAGATGCTCGATGTCATCGACTCGGCGGTCGACCACGTCGAGTTGGAGACTTACATTCTGCGCGGTGATGAGTCCGGCCGGGCCTTTCAGCAGGCGCTGATCCGCGCGGCGCTGCGCGGCGTTCGCGTTCGCTTGCTCTATGACTGGTTCGGGTCGCTCACGTTGCCGGGGGCGTTCATCCGCGAACTTCTCGATGCCGGTGTATCCGTTCGTGCCTATCACCCACTGGTGTGGCGCCGCCCGATCTGGGCATTGGATCACCGCGATCATCGCAAGATCCTTATTATCGATGACACGACCTCGTTTACCGGTGGTCTCAATATCGGCGATGAGTACAGAGGCGCCCTCGACGGGGGTCTGGAATGGCGTGACACA
>NPID01003997.1_pt2 | contig 11123 bp, 13 predicted proteins | sample 8637491 | NCBI WGS metagenome assembly NPID01 (sample SAMN07420843, study PRJNA396082) | bioreactor metagenome | isolation source: sample BA6 brine-fed electro-methanogenic bioreactor BA | place: Japan: Kochi | collected 2016-06-14 | reverse complement strand
AACCAGCAGCCAGGATTAAAACATCTCCCGGATCTCTTTCTTCAGGAAAGCCAGCGCCGCCCGCTGTGCCGGCGATTTGCGGTCGAGGTGCAGGCTGATCACCATCTGTCCATAATCGGCAGCCGAATTCTTTTCGCTCATCTTGGCGGCGGCAGTGTTGATGTCGCTCAGCACCTCCTCCTTGGCACCCTTCACCAGCTCCCAGGCCTTGTCGGAAACATAGATCTGCTGGGCCAGGTTGTGCTCGTATTCCTCCCGCACCGTGCGCAACAACTCAGCCTGCAGGCTCTCCTTGCTCAGCCCGGCCCTGCTCACCCTGAGCACCAGGTTGGGCGGACTGATACGCTCAAGGAACAAACTCACACGCTCATATGCCTGGAAACGCAGCGGGATAACGGCCTTGCGCGTATCGTCCTTCTGCGATTCCTTCAGTTGCTTTACCTCATTGTCGAGGAAACTGCGAATAAGAAAGAATGCGGTAAGAAAAACCACCAGGGCCGGCAGGGTGTATTTCAATATCTCGAGGAATTCGTTCATGATTGTATTTTTTTGAAAGAACGGCAAGTTACAAATTAAATTGCTTTACTTCCCCATCCCGCGGAGCGGATGGCAGTTCAAAACAGATTGAGAAATGATAGATACGCATTGCCGGAATTGTTTAACTTTGTTCTCTTTTTAACAAAACGCTGCATAGCATGGAACGCTTATCGGAAAGAATAATGATGCTTTCGGAATCGGAAACCCTGGCCATGACCAGGAAAAGCAGGGAACTGAAAGCCCAGGGGTATGATGTGATCAACCTTAGCATCGGCGAGCCCGATTTCAACACCCCGGAGGTCATCAAGGATGCCGCCCATGAGGCCATCAACCAGAATAAAACACATTATCCGCCCGTTGCCGGATACCCGGAACTGCGCCAGGCCATTGCCGAAAAGTTCAAACGCGACAACGGACTGGAATACACCCCGGAGCAGATCGTGGTGTCGGGCGGCGCCAAGCATTCCATTGCCAATGCCATGCTCTGCCTGGTGAACAAGGGCGATGAGGTGATCGTGCCCGCTCCATACTGGGTATCGTATAAACAGATCATCAAGCTGGCCGAAGGTATTCCCGTGGTGGTGGAGGCCAGCATCGAACACGATTTCAAGATCACCGCCGAGCAACTGGAGGCCGCCATCACCCCCAAAACAAAAGTGATCATCTACAGCAGCCCCTGCAATCCCTCGGGCTCCGTATACACCCGCTCCGAACTGGAAGCCATTGCCCGCGTGGTGGAAGCTCATCCAAACATCTACATCATCTCCGATGAGATCTATGAACTGATCCGCTTCGAAGGCAAACACGAAAGCATAGCCCAGTTCGACTTTATCAAAGACCGCGTGATCACCATCAACGGGGTATCCAAAGGTTTTGCCATGACCGGCTGGAGGGTCGGTTACCTGGCGGCTCCGCCCGAGATTGCCAAAGCCTGCGATAAACTGCAGGGGCAGATCACTTCGGCCACCTGTTCCATTTCACAATATGCGTCCATCGCTGCCATGAAATGTGATCCGGAAAATAACGAAGAGATCCGTAAAATGGTGGAGACTTTTAAAGAAAGGCGCGAACTGGTGCACGGGCTCCTGGAGGAAATCCCCGGCTTTATCAACAATATGCCGCAGGGCGCATTTTATTTCTTCCCCAATGTTAAGGAATATTACGGGAAGAAATTCGGCGATGAGGTGATCGCCGACAGCAAAGACCTGTGCATGTACCTGCTCAACCACGCACACGTGGCCCTGGTGCCGGGCGAAGCTTTCGGCAATCCCGATTGCATCAGGATCTCCTATGCCACCTCCAAGAAACTGCTGATCACTGCTATGGCCCGCATCAACGAGGCCCTGGCCGAACTGGTATAATCCCGGCAGGGGATCAAAAGCATGAACGGCATGAAGGACTATACGGAAATACTATCTTCTTTCAGGAATAAAAAGGTGATGATCGTCGGGGATGTGATGGTCGATTCCTACCTCTGGGGCGTGGTCGACCGTATCTCGCCCGAAGCCCCGGTTCCCGTGGTGGATGTGAGCCACCGGGAAGAACGCCTGGGCGGGGCCGGCAATGTTGCCGTGAACATCAAGGCCCTGGGCGCCGAAGCCCTGCTGTGTTCCGTGATCGGTAAAGGCCTGAAAGGCGATGCCCTGCTGAAGATCATGGGGGATGAAGGCCTGGCACAGGATGGGATCTATCGTTCCTCCGACCGCATTACCACAACAAAATTCCGCATCATCGGAAACAACAGCCAATTGCTCAGGGTGGATGAGGAAAATACCCACGACCTGAACGGGGAGGATGAAGAACGCTTCCTGGAGCTGTGCCGCCAGCAGCTTTCTGGTCCTGTAGATGTCATGATCATCCAGGACTACAACAAGGGAATCCTCACCCCGAAGGTGATCGGCGAACTGATCAGCATGGCCCGTGAGGCATCGGTGCCCGTGGTGGTCGATCCCAAGAAGAAAAATTTCGACCTGTACCGGAATGTCAGCCTCTTCAAACCGAATTTAAAGGAACTGAAGGAAGGCCTGAAGATCGATTTCCGGGAGCCCGACCAGCAAATGCTCGACGATACCGTTCATCTGCTCCGCAGCAAGATCAACACCGAACATGCCCTGATCACCCTTTCCGAGCACGGAATATACATTTCCTCCCGCAAAGGGGAAACCACCGAAAGCCATATCCTTCCCGCCCATAAACGGAACATTGCCGACGTTTCCGGTGCAGGGGATACCGTGGTCAGCGTGGCCTCTCTCTGCCTTTCGGCCGGTATTGAACCCAGGCTGCTGGCCGAAGTGTCGAACCTGGCAGGGGGGATCGTTTGCGAAAAGGTGGGCGTAGTCCCAATCGACCGTGAACGCTTCCGGGAAGAACTCGGCAAACTTGGGCGATAACGGATAATTTGATATGTTTGCACAAAATTTCCCGAAGCTGTAATAAACAGCGGGATCACTCGTTAAATAGTGTATTAAATCAAATCTTTTTTGAAGCAGATACGATACATAGTTTTACTCCTTCTTGCCGCTTTCCTGTTGAATGCAGGAACGCTTCGTGCACAGGACCGTGGAGTAATGAACCTGCCCACATACAACAATTCTCCCTATCATTTTGGTTTTATCCTGGCGGTGAACCAGATGAATTTTACCATTAAAATGAATGAGGGCTTCCAGAGTGTGACCTACGATTCCCTGCAGTCGCCCGACATTTACGCCGACTCGCTCAATCTTATGCGCGTGAATCCCGCCCCGACCATCGGTTTTACGGTGGGTATCGTCGGTAATCTGCGACTGGGAAAATACTTCGACCTGAGGTTCATTCCATCTCTTGCCTTTGGTGAACGTTATCTCGATTATACCCTGAAAACCTATAACCAGGGCGAGGTTTCCATAGTGGATATCCGCAAGAATGTTACTTCCGCCCACATCGACTTTCCCCTTCATGTGCGCTACCGTTCCAAGCGTGATCATAACTTCGGGGCTTATGTTTTCGGTGGAGGCAAGTTCGTGCTCGACCTGGCTGCCACCCGGTCCGATAAAAAAGAAGAAGAGAATGAAACCCTGGTCAAGCTCATGAAGAACGATATCGCTGCCGAAGTAGGGGTGGGGATCGAATTTTACAATGGCTGGTTCAAGTTTGGCATCGAAGCCAAAATGTCATACGGACTGTTCGATCTTACCCGCAGGGAAGGCAATATTTATACCGGCGGCATCGAAAGCATGCATTCAAAGGTCTGGCAGCTCAGCTTCTCGTTTGAATAAGTTTCCTGAGGATACTGCACTAAAAAAGCCGGCATTTTTCAATACCGGCCTCTGAATAGTATTGTAATCGTACGAATTTCTAGTTATCAAAGTCTTTCAGACTGTCCATGAGCTTCTTGCGGGTGAAGAAGATCCTGCTTTTCACCGTTCCTATCGAAATATCCAACTCCTCGGCAATTTCCTTGTACTTGAATCCCTGGGTGTGCATTTCAAAGGGGATGCGCTGTTCGTCGGAGAGTTTTTCGATCTCGCTAAGGATCTCTTTTTCCGAAAGGTCGGAATCGGGAGTGATCGGACCCTGCTTGGTGGAGTTGTTCAGGTGATACAGGTTGTCGGTGGTGTCGATGATGGTCCGGGCCCTTACATTCCTGCGGTAGTTGTTAATGAAGATGTTCTTCATAATGGTAAACAACCAGGCCTTGAGGTTGGTGGATTCCACAAATTTATCACGGAATACCAGGGCTTTCAGATAGGTCTCCTGGAGGAGGTCCTGGGCATCATCTTCGTTACCGGTAAGTTTTTTGGCGAAATACTCCAGATGCTTCTGCATGCTGGTGAGCTTATAGTTAAATTCGATGCTTGTCATAGCGTATAGTTTTTGTTTAATATCGATGTGACAAAATTAAACATAAACATATATACAAGTCAAGTTTTTTGGCAAGTTTTTTTAAAATAAATCTAAATAAGAATAGTAAGGTATTGATATACAGTATAATAAATTTTAAGTAAAATTGTACTTAAATAGAGTAACTGTTAAACAATGTTAACAGGATAGTTTAAGGGAATTGGAAAAAACTAGAACTTATTGAGTACTTTATCCCTGAAATCCAGGGAGGTAGCCACCTTTTTTACCTGACGGGGAAGGCCAGTGAGTAATTTGTCCTGCTGTATGCCGGCAACATACACCGGAAGTTTTTTAAAGATTTCTGAAAGCTTGCGCAGGTAATCGATCATTTCTTCTTCTTCAACTGCAGCCGAAAAAGAGGTGATGATCACATCCGGGGAGGTTTGCTCCCTTACTGATGCTACATCCTCAAGAGGAATGCCCTGGCCGAGAAAGATTGATTTATGTCCCCTTTTCCTTAATAGGTAATTGTATACCAATAATCCAATATCATGCAATTCCCATTCGGGCAGCACCAAAAGGAAGGTTTTGCTGCCAGGTTTCTGGTCGACCGGAAGGCTGTCGATGGCCGAAAAGATCTTCTGACGGACCAGGTTCGTAATAAAATGTTCCTGTGCCGGAGTGATGGTGCCGATCTGCCAGAGAACCCCGACCTTGTTCAGCAGGGGATACAGCACCAGGAACAGCGTGTCTTCGAAACCGATCCTGATAATGGAATTGTTCAGCACCTTCTCAAACTTACTTTCATCCATGTCGATCATGGCCACCACCAGGCTTTCAATAACACCGCTATGGTCGACATTCTGAACATTGTTCATATCCAGCACTTTCTGATTAAGCTCATCATCACTGAGGGTGGCTACGCGGGAGATCTTGTGCCCGTTGCTCACCAGCACACTAACGTTCAGCAGTCGTTTCAGGTCATTATCGCAATAATGACGGATGTTCGACTCACTGCGTGCCGGACGCACAATATCATAGCGTTTTTCCCATATTCTGATGGTATGGGCCTTAACACCGGTAATGCGCTCCAGATCTTTTATAGAGTATTGATTTATCATGGATTGGCTGATTACAGCAAATATAACAATCCTTGTTAAGAAATGTTTAAGGATTGCGCAGGTAGAATTCAACAAATGCATCATCACGACTTTATGGCGATCTTTGTCGTGGGATTTGCAACAGACTTTTGCCTTGCGGATAATTCGTAACTTCGCTTCGTTTTTAGCCAAATGAAAGAAATACAGAATATCGTGATCATCGGGGCCGGAAATGTGGGCACCCGCCTGGGCTATGCCCTCCGCGATGCGGGATGCAACATTGTGCAGGTGGCGGGCAGGAGGGAAGAAGCCGTGAAGAGCCTGGCCGGAGAGCTGGGGGCTTCCTGGACTCTCCGATTCGATCAGCTTCTGAAAGAGCAGGACCTGTATATCCTTGCCCTTCCCGACAGGGCCATGAAGGAGATCATGCCTCAGCTGGGACTAAGCAACGAATTGCTGGTGCATACGTCCGGCTCGGTATCCATGGATATTTTATCCGGCTACTCAAAGAATACAGGGGTGCTTTATCCTCTGCAAACCTTTACAAGCAGCCGGGAGATCAACCTTTCAGAAGTACCTTTCCTGGTGGAGGGCAATAACCCGCATGCCGAAAAAGCACTCCTGGCACTGGCTGCCAAACTCAGTACTTCGGTCAGGGTGGCGGATTCCGCGAGGCGGATGGAAATGCACATCGGGGCAGTGTTTGTATGCAATTTCAGCAACCATATGTATCATATTGCCAGCAAACTGTTTTTGCAGTATGGCTATGATTTTCATCTCCTCGCCCCCCTCATCAGGGAAACAGCCGCTAAAGCGGTTGACATGAAGCCGGCGGAAGCACAGACCGGTCCGGCTATACGCAACGACAGCGAGGTGATCGATAAACACCTGGCCTTGCTGAAAGATTACCCTGAGATCCAGGAATTGTATAAAAAGATATCACAGAATATCATCGACCAATCCGATAAAGAACATGACGAATTATAAAGAACTGCTGAAAGAAATCAACACCTTTATTTTTGATTACGACGGGGTACTGACCGAAGGACTGGTTGTGCTCACCGAAAAGGGTGAACCCTTGCGGACCGCCAATGTGCGGGACGGTTATGCCCTGCAACTGGCCGTGAAAAAAGGCTATCGTATTGCCGTGATCTCCGGGGGGAAATCGAACTCGGTCATGAACCGCCTTACTTCCCTGGGCATCACCGATGTATTCCTGGGGGTGGAACATAAGGAAGAGGTCTTCGACCGCTACATCACGGAAAACAAGATCAATCCCGCCCAGGTCCTCTACATGGGTGACGATATCCCCGATTACCATGTAATGAAGAAAGCTGCTGTGGCTGCATGCCCGGCCGATGCCGCTGAGGAAATACGATCGATCTCCGACTATATTTCCCATTACGACGGGGGCAAGGGCTGTGTGCGGGATATTATTGAACAGGTATTAAAACTGCAGAAAAACTGGATGGACCATGACGCATTCAAATGGTAAAGCTTCTCCGGTAAGGAACTGGATACGGATGTTCCGGCCCGTCAACCTGGGGATCATCGTACTGACCCAATACCTGCTGGGCTACGGTATTATCCGTCCTATACTGCTGATGCAGCATGTGGAACCTCCGCTGGGGCACCTGCATTTTTTCCTGCTCGTGCTGGTCAGCGTACTGATCGCGGCAGCGGGATATATCATCAACGATCATTTTGATGTGAATACCGACCGCCTGAACAAGCCTGGGAAAAACATGCTTGAAGGAAAGGTTTCGGTGCGCAAAGCATTCCGGGTATACTATTTATTGAATGCCATCGCCATAGGCCTGGGATTTTACCTGGCCTGGTTCGCGGGTTCCCTGCAACTCGGATTGATCTTCCCGGCCATTATCGGCTTGCTCTGGTTCTATTCGTCCCGCTACCAGCGCATGATCCTCTGGGGAAATATCATCATTGCCCTGTTATCGGCCCTGGTGGTCGGGATCATCTGGTTGTTCGAATTCTTCCTCCTGTTGCAGAATACCGGGGAATTCGTGGAAGTGATCCGGCAACTTTCGGCCATCAGTAATTATGTGTTTGCCTACGCCATTTTTGCTTTCCTGGTAACGCTGATCAGGGAGATCCTGAAAGATATCCAGGACATGCCCGGCGATACGACCACCGGCTATCGAACGCTGCCCATTGTTTGGGGCATGAAGGCCGCTCGCTTGATATCGGCGGTCCTTACCCTCTTTTGCATTGCCTTGCTGGCGGGAGCACAATGGCACCTCTATGAACATGGTCTGATACTGCCCTTCTGGTATCTCCTGCTGGCTGTGCAAAGCATCCTCATCTACCTGTTCTTCCTGATCCTGAGATCACGCGATCCTGAATCCTTTGCCTTGCCCGGCAATATGGCCAAACTCATTATGGTGGCCGGGATACTTTCCATGGAATTAATTTATATCAGCATTTAATATGATTCCCGCGAACCTATCGGCATACCGCCTCATCCTGGCTTCCGGCTCCCCCCGTCGCCATGAACTGATGTCGCATCTCGACCTGGATTTCGAGGTCATGGTTCGCAAGGTCAGGGAGGATATCCCTTCGGGCATGCCCCCGGAAGAAGCTGCGGAATACCTTGCGGCCCTGAAGGCCTCTGCTTTCGCTGAGGAGATCGAAAACAACCGTGCCCTGGTCATCGCCGCTGATACTATCGTTTGCCTGGGAAATGAGATCCTGGGAAAACCCGCCGACCGGGAAGAGGCGGTCAGCAGCCTGCAAAAGCTCAGCGGAAAGATGCACCGGGTGATTACCGGGCTGTGCCTGAGCAGTAAAAACAAAACAGTGAACTTTGGGGTGAGTACCGATGTTTATTTTAAGGTGCTGCGTACGGAAGAGATCACGTATTACGTTGATCATTATAAGCCTTACGACAAGGCAGGGGCCTATGGCATACAGGAGTGGATCGGTATTACGGGGATTGAAAAGATCAATGGCTCTTTTTATAACGTTATGGGACTGCCGGTGCAGCGCCTTTACGAGGAATTGATCAGCTTTTAGTATTTTTATGTCAGGAACATCATGAAACGACCACACATACTTATTACGAACGACGATGGTTATTTTGCTCCCGGGATCATGAAACTTACGGAGATCATGCGGGAGATCGGTGATGTTACCGTGGTTGCGCCGGAAGACCCCATGTCGGGTTCGGGGCATGCCATTACGGTACGGACCCCCTTGCGCCTGCGTAAGATCGGGGAGGAGAAAGGATTGGAACGCTGGAGTTGCAACGGAACCCCGGTGGATTGCGTAAAGCTCGGCGAGCAGATCGTTTTAAAAAAGAAACCCGACCTGGTGGTTTCAGGGATTAATCATGGCTCAAATGCGGCGGTGAACATCGTGTATTCGGGAACTATGGCCGCGGTGCTGGAAAGCTCGATCAGCGGAAATCCTTCCATTGGTTTTTCCCTCTGTGATTATGATCATTCGGCCGATTTCAGTCATGTTGATCAGTATGTGAAAAAGATCGCCCTGCAGGTGCTCGAGCACGGTTTGCCTTCCAGAACCTGCCTCAACGTGAATATTCCGGCCATGAACGGCAAGCCCATCAACGGGATCAAACTTTGCCAGCAGGCCGATGCCCGCTGGGTGGAGGAATACGATGAGCGTAAGGATCCGGCCAACAGGGATTACTACTGGCTGAAAGGCCGTTTTGAACTGCTCGACCGGCGGGAAGAGACCGATGAACAGGCCCTGATGCAAAATTATGTTTCCGTGGTGCCCGTGCACCATGATTTTACCGCCCGGCATGCTTTCGAGCACCTGGGCAAATACGATCTGGATGTTTAACAGGAATTCAGTATGGTTCGGAATTTTAATTGGCGTGTTCATGCCGATGGTGCTGTATGCATTGTTGTACGGCAGTTTTCTGCTGATTGGCTATTTCAAAGGAGCGCCCCTTAAATTCGACCTCATGTTCCTGCAACTCATCAGCCCGGTGATCAACCTCTTTTTTATCCGCTACTATTTCGTCAGTAAAAAATACGACGACAGCGGTCGCGGGGTATTGCTGGTCACCTTTGTGTATATAATTTCGTTTTTTATCATTAATTAATACCGGTTATCCTTCCGGCCTTTTGGAACATGAAATATTATATCATTGCCGGCGAAGCTTCGGGCGACTTGCACGCCTCCAACCTCATGAAAGGCCTGAAAAAGCGCGATGCTGATGCAGATTTCCGTGCCTGGGGCGGCGACCTGATGCAGCAGCAGGGGGCTGAATTGGTAAAACACTACCGCGACCTGGCCTTTATGGGTTTCGTGGAAGTATTGCTGAACCTCCGTACTATCATGCGGAATATCCGCTTCTGCAAAAAAGACTTGCTGGAGTATCGCCCCGATGTTCTCATCCTGGTCGATTACCCGGGATTCAACCTTCGCATTGCAAAATTTGCCAGCGAGCAGGGCATGCGGGTGTTCTACTATATCTCTCCCCAGATCTGGGCCTGGAAGAAATCGCGTGTGCACAGCATCCGCAAATACGTGGAACGCATGTATGTGATCCTTCCTTTCGAGAAGGAATTTTATGCCCGCTATGATGTTGAGGTGGATTTTGTCGGGCATCCTTTGCTCGATGCCATTGAAAATGAGCAAAAGCCTGACGATTCTTTCAGGCAGGATGCAGGGCTCGCCGAGCGGCCGATTATTGCCCTTTTGCCGGGAAGCCGGAAGCAGGAGATCCGCACCATGCTGCCCGTAATGCTGAAGATGTGGGGGAAATACCCCGGTTATCAATTTGTGATCGCTGCTGCCCCTTCGCAGGACCCGGAAGTCTATCGAAAATTGGTCGGAAGCAGGGATGTTAAGATCGTGAGTGGGAAAATGCACGATCTGCTTCGCTTATCCTCCTTTGCCCTGGTTACTTCGGGAACGGCCACCCTGGAAACCGCCCTCCTGAACGTGCCTGAGGTGGTTTGCTATAAAGGAGGATGGATCTCTTACTACATTGCCCGCCGGCTGATCAAAGATATCCGCTTTATCTCGCTGGTAAACCTCATCATGGACCGCGAGGTGGTTACGGAGCTGATCCAGGCAGAATTCAATGAAAAAAAGCTGCATCAGGAACTCGCTGGCCTGGAGGGCGATGAAAACAACCGCCGCCGCATGCTCGATGATTTTAATTCGCTGAAGCAAATCCTGGGCGGGCCCGGAGCCTCCGACAAGGCGGCGGAGCTGATGACGGAGCGGTTGGGGGATGAGGTGAATCGACCTTCTCCTTGAGAGCCTGTCATGAGCGGAGCCGAAGGAAGAGGGGCCAGGGGATGAGGTGAATTCATTATTTCATCAAAATAACACAAATAGATTGTAACTATTTTGTCGTTATTTGTTAAATTCTGGGCTATTTTACAATAAACTGCCTTCGGTCAATTATTTTATAATTGGAAAATAAGACAGCGACATATACTCCAGTGTGATAGTCCGAAACTTCAATTTTGACCTGGCTTTCATTTTTGGGAAATGATAACTCGTCCATCTTTTGGCCGTAGATATCATATAATCTCAATGTTAAGTTGTCATGCGGCGGATAAACGTAATAATACATTACACTTTTAGCCGGATTTGGGTAGACTGAAATTGTCAACTGATCAATATTGTGTTCATTGGTGTATACTGATACCGTGTCAATAATCT
>NPID01002967.1_pt1 | contig 11124 bp, 6 predicted proteins | sample 8637491 | NCBI WGS metagenome assembly NPID01 (sample SAMN07420843, study PRJNA396082) | bioreactor metagenome | isolation source: sample BA6 brine-fed electro-methanogenic bioreactor BA | place: Japan: Kochi | collected 2016-06-14 | reverse complement strand
GTTTCAAACATCATGGTCAGCCTCACCACATGCCCACCTGAGATAGCGAGGTAGGAAGATGAAGTTCACCGACATAGTTTCTCCCTTCCTCGCCTGGTCCAGGGCCGCAAGGAGGGTTGACACCATACCGTACCCGAAGAGGAAGAACCCCGGGTCGGACAGGTACAGGGGCTTTCATATCAACGATACCGACAAGTGCATAGGCTGCGGCCGCTGCGAGGTGATCTGCGAGAACCTTGCCATCGACATGGTGAAGGCAGAAAAAATAAAGCCTGAAAAAGGCGACTCCGGCCTGAGACCCAGAGTGGACTACGGCAGGTGCTGCTGGTGCGCCCTCTGCGTTGATGTGTGCTCCACCGGCTCTCTCAAGATGAGCAACCGCTACAGCTGGACCACCGAGAACCCCGACACCTGCGTATACACCCCCGGCATCGAGCAGAAGGCCTGGGACGCCGACGAGAAGGGCTACCGCCAGGATAACGAAACCCTGGGCTGGGCCGGTTCACCCAGGGAGCACATGGAGATCATGGACCCCGAGAAGAGGGTGGGAACCTTCGAGGAAGTGGTGAAGGGATACACCGTAAGGCAGGCCATGGAGGAAGCCTCCAGGTGCATACAGTGCGGCCTCTGCATCACCGCATGCCCGGCCCACATGCACATACCCGACTACCTGAAGGCAATAGCCGAGGGAAGGTTCGCCGACGCGGTGAAGCTCTTCTACGACAACAACCCCCTTCCAGAGATGTGCGGAAAGGTCTGCACCAGGCAGTGCGAAACCGTGTGCGCAATGGGATATCAGGGCGAATCCATAGCAATCAGATGGCTCAAGCGCTTCGCCTGCGAGCAGTTCGAAAATCTCTCTGAAGTCCTTGCCGCCGATGCCGAACCCGGAGAACCCAACGGGAAAACCGTCGCCGTGGTAGGCGCCGGGCCTTCGGGGCTTTCCGCCGCCTACTACCTGGCGAGGATGGGTTACGGCGTAACCGTACTGGACGAATCGGAAACCGGCGGGGGAGTGGCCTGGAAGGCAATACCCGAGTACCGCCTGCCCGAGTCCGGTCTGGAGAAGCAGATGGAGGTGTTCAGAAACGCCGGGATCACGTTCAGCTACGGCCAGAAGGTGAACGGGGAACTCCTTGAAAAGCTCTCAGAAGAATATGACGCCGTTTACCTGGCCACAGGCCTTCAGAAGCCCTCCGACGCCAGGATAGAGGGGGAGGACCTCCCGGGGGTAAGACCCGCCTTCGACTTCCTCATGAACTCCCCGGAAAAGACCATAGAGCAACTCGGCGAAAGGGTGCTGGTGGTTGGCGGCGGCAACGTTGCCATGGATACCGCCAGAACCGCCAGGAGGCTGGGTTCCCAGGTGATCATCTCCTACAGACGCCGCCTGGAGGACATGCCGGCGGACGAAGAGGAGATCCACGAGGCCATGGAGGAGAAGGTGGACTTCAGGGTTCAGACCATCCCCGCCAGGATAGAGAAAACGGACACCGGTCTCAGGTACGTGTACGTGGAGGCGAAGATGGTACCCAATCCCAGGGGTGGCCGCCCGGTTCCCGAGCCGAAGGACGGCGTTGAGCACTCCATCGAAGTGGACACGGTGTTCACCGCCATAGGCCAGACATCCGACCTCTCCTTCCTCCCCCATGAAATCGAACAGGCCATGGAGTTCAAGTGGGGCAGGATAGTTGTGGACGAGAATCAGTACACCGGGTCGGGGAACATCTTCGCCGGAGGCGACATCACCCCCGGCGCCGGGGACGCCATCTCAGCCATCGCCGACGGCCTCAGGGCCGCGGGAGGCATTCACAAAAGGCTGGGCTGAGCCCGGTGGAAAACAGGCAAACGAACGCGGCACGGTAAGTGACTTGGATAGTGCAAGTTCCCAGGGAGTCTTGATGACAGGAATCCCCAGCGGAATATAGGAACAGCCGTATACAGATTCTTGCATACGGTGGTGTGAGAGGCGGCAGTTTTAAAGCTGCCGTCTTCCCCTTACAAATCTGCTTCAATGCTTCCGGAATGACCGCAACCTATCCATATATATTGTCTATCAATGAATTATGCAAAGATGTCATGCGAAAACAGATGTTTTCCCACCTGTGTCAGTCTGATACCCTGGTACAATGTGTATGCTACCTATTCCATGGTGTATATTCATAAGATGAATCTTGACTCTGAAAATGGATAAGTTAACTCTTAGGCTAATTTCCGAATAGTTTGCTTATCTGTCTGCTAGCCAAGGTTCGTGCTTGTTCATATGTGTAACAAGTCGTATTTCCATACTTGAAGGGAGTGGAACATGCTACAGGGAACCAGAGTGCTTCTTCGACCCATGACCCAGGAAGACGTACCTATACAACACAGCTATTTCCAGGACTTCACCATTCAGGTTCTAAATGGAGGGCTTCCACATGTGTCACCAATCGAGCGTTCGCAGGAACTGTTAGAAGGGTTCTCTAAGAAGGATTCTGGTTTTGATGGCTTTGCCATTGATGTTGATGGAGATTACATTGGTTTCTGCAGTCTTAGACATGTTAAGGATTATCCCGGATACTATCACCTAGGGGTGGTAATTGGCAATCGGAATTACTGGGAGAAGGGCTACGGCGGCGAAGTAGTTAACCTATTGCTTCATCATGGATTCCACTACTTGGGCGCTCGGAAGATCGGACTGATTACTAATGCGAAAAATCCCCGTGCAATTAAGTGCTTTCTAAGTTGTGGATTTGTGGAAGAGGGCCGTTGTAGAAAAGTCAAATGGATTAATGGTGAGTATACAGATATTGTTGAAATGGGCATGCTTAAAGAAGAATGGGAGTCATATCAAGTTAAGCAATAGGAATTGAACTCATTCTGTCAGGGAGGTGGCCTTTCTGGGCAAGGGGTTACTTCATAGCGACAAGCGACATTGTTATAAATGATGTGATTGAGGGCACATATAGAATCAGGATATCAAGCTCCAGGACGATGACGTGTTCATGTTACAGAATGATAACTTGTGCCCGGAAAGGCTCTATAGGGACTTTTTATCGCATGGTGAACCCTCCTCCTTCATGTGGTGGTGTTCAGTCTCATGCAGAGCCTTATGCTGTTGACTATTATGGCGGTGAATAATATTGTGCCACATGTTATACTGATAGCGGAAGATTTGTTCAACTAGTTATGTGATTTTATAGGGAGGACAAACTATGATCAAAGGCACGCGGGTACTCCTGAGACCAATAACAAAAGAAGACTTACCGATCCAGCATAAATACTATCAGAACATCGAACACTGGACTCTGAATGCCGGTCTTCCTCAGGTGACCACAGTTGAGACGATGAGCGAGTGGTACAACCTGGTAACGAAGAGAGACTCGAACAAGCAATTCCTGGGGATTGAGGTAGATGGAAAATACATAGGGCATTGTTCTTTAACCAGTTCCGACCTAGAGCCAGGCAATTATACTTATGGCGTTTCAATAGGTGATCCTTCATACTGGAGTAAGGGATATGGTACAGAAGTAACCCGGCTTATGGTCGACCATTCGTTTCATTATCTCGGAGCACGAAGAGTAGGCCTAAGGACAAACTCGAAGAATCCCAGAGCGATCAAATGCTTTGGTTCCTGCGGATTCGTAGAAGAGGGAAGAATCCGAAAGCTTTACTGGATTGACGGAAGCTTTGCTGATTTAGTGTTCATGGGTATTCTGAGAGAAGAATGGGAAAGTCTGAAGCAATAAAAGTATCGGCCTTACTCTAGGCATCTTATGCAGACGTCAGTGGGCAATGACTCGGCACACGGTGTTTTAGTACTCTCAGAAGTTAGGCACAGCAGACAGTGTTGTTAGCGAGGTAAAATGAGACGATATCCATTCAGCGCAGTTGTGGGTCAGGACAAGGCAAAAACAGCTTTGATCCTCTCAGCAGTGGAACCGGGTATGGGTGGCGTTCTGCTTACAGGTCAGAAGGGTACCGGTAAATCCACTCTTGTTCGGGCATTTCCTGGAATCCTGCCTTCTCTGGAGGTGAGCAGATGCTCTTACAACTGCTCTCCTGGAGATCCTTTGCTCTGCCCTGAATGCAGCAGCGGGAAGAAAGAGACTCATCTGCTGGATCCACAGCTGGTCAATGTGCCACTGGGCAGTGACGAAGCCAGCCTGCTTGGTTCAATAAGGATGGATGCCCTGCTGAAAGAGGGTATCGTTGAGTTCGAACCCGGGCTTCTTGCCAGAGCGAACAACCAGGTGCTTTACATCGATGAGGTAAACCTTCTGCCTGACCATGTGGCTGATAACATCCTTGACTGTGCTGCTTCAGGGGTGAACACCATTGAGAAAGACAATGTTTCGATAACCCACCCGGCAAGATTCACCCTGATCGGTACCATGAATCCCGAGGAAGGCAGGTTAAGACCTCAGATACTCGACAGGTTTGCATTGAGCGTTCCCATCGAAACCATAGACAAATCAGAAATGAGAATAGAGATAATCAACAGAGTGCTTGCCTTCAGTGAGAATCCCTCGGACTTCAACAAGGCTTTTGCGCAAGCCGATCAGAGAGTCAGGGAAAAGATCGCTCTTGCCCGGAAAAACCTTTCCTCAGTGCAGATACCTGTGGGAATGCTGGCCACGGTCGCAGGCGCTATGGCCGAACTGCAGCTTGACGGCCAGAGGGCTGACATAGTCACCCTAAAAGCTGCGAAAGCGCTGACAGCTTATCAGGGGAAAGGGGTTGTGGACCTGGACGGCCTTAACACGGTTGCCCCCCTTACTGTCGGTCACAGGACCAGGCAGGGTGGATACAGGAATGCACCGGAGGAGAAGGAGATCCTTCAGGCACTCAGGGAGGCCCACGCAAAGTTCGGCGGGAGAAAGGATTCCGGCAGGCTGTGGTCCTTCTCTGAAGCAATAGGCTCCCTGGAGTGATACCTCTCTTTCAGAATGATGCGTTCATCGCCGCACTCATACTGGCAACTGACCCAAGGATTGGCGGACTGATTCTCAAGGGTGCCCTTGGAAGCGGTAAATCCACTCTGATGAATGCATTCTCCAGTTGGACACGGTCCATCCGAATCCCACTGGGATCTGAAATCGAGGCCCTTACCGGAAGCGTGGACATTCAGCTTCTGCTTTCCACCGGTGAAGTCCTGAAGAGGGCTGGACTCCTTTTCGAAGGCGATCAGTCAGTACTCCTTGTGGAGCACCTCGACCTTTTCAGTGATGAAATCCAGGACTTGATACTGTCATGCGGGAAACCGGTAATGGCTACCGTCTCCGGAAGTGAGGAGATAAGGGGTCGTCTGCTGGACCGTTTCGGTCTTTGTGTAGAGATGTGTACTCTCAGCGACCCTGAGCAAAGACTGTCCGTGCTCGCAGGCCACTTCATTGGTGAGGTGGATGAGATTTCCGGGTCCGTGGCTACCGAAGCCTCCAGGCGACTTGATAAGATCAGGATTCCAGGCTGGTATGCCAGGGCCTGTGCTTTCACATGCTCTGCCCTGCGCATCACAGGACACAGGGCGGAGGTGGCACTGTTCCGTTCCGGGATTGCGCTTGCTGCGCTGCAGGGAACTTCGTCCGTTGATGTTGAACATCTGAGAAGAGTAGCTCCAATGGTCCTTGGACACAGGCCTGCTGGAGAATCTGGGAGTTTCCCTGTGATTTCCGAGATAATGAAGGCGGTGAATTTCGGCTGCGAGATGGCAAAGCGAGGAGAAAAGGAAATCTTTTCCAATCGTATGCAGGAGCTTACCGAAAGAATACTGGACCAGGTTCAGAACTCGATTAGGAACACACCCTCAATCACTCAGGTGAAGGGCCTTGACTACAAGGAGCCGAAGGTCGGAGCCCTTGGCAGGCTTTCGCAGCAGATGCGAAACCAGTTCTTCAGGGAAGTGAAGATGTTCTCTTCCGGGAAGGAAACATCTGGAGCCGGGAGCGGTTCAGAGACGAATCGAATGCAGGAAGACGCATTTTCAGGCAGACCGGTGAAACCGATACAGGCAGATACCATCCGGGAGATGAATCCCCTGCTTTCAGTGAAAGCAGCAGCCATGGATGGAAGAAGACTGCCCATTGTTCCCCTTGAAAAGCAATACTGGCGTAAGTGGCAGAAGGCGTCGAAGACACGGGCCGTCTGCATGCTTGCCATCGATGGCAGCAGGTCATCGCAGGAATACCTCGGTGATGTTGGCAGCATATTGGACGGTCTTTTCACCAAGGTCTTTCACCAGTCTTCCAGAGTTGGTCTGGCTGTGATCAGGAACGGGAAAGCAGTGATGCATTTTGCTCCCACCAGGAACAGACTCAGGGTTTTCGGCGGACTGAACGACTTGAATCCTGGTGGAGCAACACCACTTGATGAGCTGCTGTCAGTATCCGGCAGCGAACTGAGACGAAGTGGCGGTTCGAATGCCGAGCAGCGATTCATAATCCTTCTTTCGGACTGCTTTCCAGAACCTGTACCCGTGGGCGACATATGGAACAGCGATATCTACGGACGAGTGAGAAAACAGGCAGGGAGTCTGGCGAGACAGGGAATACCGGTGCTAGTGATCGATCCAATGCAGATCAGCAGAAAAGCAGCTGAGGAATCTCCTGGACGCAGACTGGGGAAGTTCATTGCCCACACAACCGGAGGCAAGCACGTAACTTTTGCCAAGGAATCGCAATATGACATTTTCGGAGCCCTGAAGGAATCAGCACTGAAGCCGAGACTCGTTATTCTGGACGATGTTCAAGGAGAATCTGCCGGGTATGGCTCCATTTCGGCGAGTCCATCCCTCGCAAGACTGTTTCGCCAGATGGAGTCTTCATAGAAAGATCAACTCGGTTTTGATGCTCGAATTCAGCGAGTGAAATGATCTGCTTCAATCATGGAGCATTTAAGCAGAATGCTTCAAAAAGGGCGCCTGCGGAACAGGCGCCCTTCCTAGTCGTTCTGGTATCAGCGTCAGTGGACCCGGTATCTCTCCGTTCCCACTTCCCTTATCTCCCTGCGGTAGTCCTGGCTGTGGGTGAGGGGCGGCTGGATGGAGGGCGCTCTGCCCTCTGTGTGTACGGGGATGAGTTTCCCCTTGCCACTCCAGTTCCTCTCCTCGCCGGTGTTCCAGTAGAAGGGGGCCATATCACCGAGCTTCCCGGCTATTTCACCTGGGATGTCCTCGGGAATCGTGACTCCCATTGCCGAGGCCAGGCCTTCCAGCACCTCGAGACCGGTCTTGCCCGAGGGGGGTTTAACCGCTCCGTTGAAGCAGAGTACCCTGCCCTCGAAGTTGCATCTGGTGCCGGGGGTTTCCAGGAAGGTAGCCCCGGGCAGGGTGATGTCCGCCGCCAGGGTGGTCTCGGTATCGGTCCAGTCCACCGCCGCGATGAAGTCGCAGTTCTGGAACCATGAACCGCTCCTGGAATGCTCCAGGGGGTTTTCTCCTATGATGACCGCCGCCTCCAGGGCGCCCTCCTCGAGGAGCTTCCTGAGCTCGGTGGAGTTGGACGCGCCGGGAAGAGCGCTATTCGCCTTTATCCTGCCGGGAAGGAATGCGGGATCGGCTCCCGCGACTTCCAGACCGGCGCTGTTGGCGATGAGCCTGGGGAGGAGAAGGTCCGCTTTCTTTCCAGCCTGTCTGAGCAGGAGTGCAAGGTCGGCGAACACTTCCATATCACCCTGTGCCGCGTCCTGGGGGCGGTCGGGGCTGTGGACTATGACCGCATTGCCCGCTTTGGTGATGAGGTCTGCTGCCCTGGCAACATCCTCCATGTCCACCCCGGCCTTCGAGGCCCAGGTCTCAGGATCGCCGCTGCGGCCTTCAAGGAAAGCCTCGGCGCCTTCCAGTTCGTTCGGGTTGAGGATATTACGGTTGATCAGCTCCTGCATCACCGCGTTCCAGAAGTGGGAGGCCCTTCCCCTCATGGGGTCCACCGCAAGGGTGGCCAGGAGCTGGTCGGTTGCCGAAAGGGTGGAGTTGGCCACTATGAGACCAGCTCCATCCTTCACCTTCTGGATCACATCCACCGCCAGGATGAGATGGTCGTCCTCAAGGGCGGTGTTGTTGCAGATGAGAAGGTCAGCGGACTTGAGGCAGCTTCTGTCGGCTGTGGAGGCGGTGAAGCCAAGGGCTTCGTCCAGAGCGCCTGAGCGGCCTCCGCCGGAAAGGATGGCAAGGGAGCCGATGTTGCCGGTACCAATGCCCTCCCTGGCGATCCTGGACGCTACATAGAACTCCTCGCTGGTGAGTTCCGGTGAGACGAACACGCCCACTTTGCCTGCGCCGTGCTCCTTGACCGCGGTCTTAAGCCTTTCCGCAACCTTCGCGAAACCTTCCTCGAAGGGAACCGGCTCGTAGGAGCCGCCGTTCCTCACGACGGGGCTGGTTATCCTGGGCTGCTTCAGGAACAGCTCGTTGCCGAACCTTCCGTAGCGGCAGAGGTAGTCTCCCGGCTCTCCTCCCGACTTGATGAAGTAGTGGCCGTCTCCGAAGTCACGCACCACTATCTCGCACCCAAGGGAACAGAAGCCGCACCGGCTGGGGATGTCCTCGGTTTCCAGGCAGGCCCGGCCGTTGAAGGGGTACTTCATGGTGAGGGCGCCTGTGGGGCATGCGTCAACGCAGTTGCCGCAGCTTACGCAGCTTGTCTGCACCAGAGGGTCATTCATGGCGGGGCGCATCTCGGTCCTGAAGCCCCTTCCCACGAGACCCAGGGCTGAGATGGGAAGCACCCTGGCGCATGTTCTGATGCATCTGGAGCAGAGAACGCACTTGTTGGGGTCGTAGACGATGTAGGGATGCCTGTCGTCGACCTTGTGCTTCCGCACATGGCCCTTGAACTCCTCCATGTCCACGCCGTATTCCTCGGCGTAGAGCCTGAGGTCGCAGTCGTCGAACCTCACGCAACCGCAGCTGAGGCATCTGGCGGCCTCGTGGCTGCTGTCCTCCGGGGAGAAGCCGGTGGCAACCTCACGGAAGCTGTTCCGCCTCTCGTCCACCTCTATCATGTCCACTTCGTGCCTGGGGGATTCCTGGATCTCTCCGAGTTCGTTGACCCCCGGCTTGCTCCAGAACTCCTTGTGAACCGCGAAGGGCTCGGAGTTCGGCTTCTCGCCCTTCAGCCAGGCGGTAATGGAGTTCGCGGCCCTCTGGCCGTCGCGGATGGCGTCTATGGCCACCGTGGGGCCGTCGTCGGCTGCGTCGCCGCCGGCGAAGACACCCTCCACATTGGTCTCCATGGTGACTGTGTTCACCACATAGGTGTTCCAGCGGGTGAGTTCCACCTCGCCGGTCTCTATCTCAGTAAGGCCGTCGAGAACGGTATCCTGCCCGATGGCGGATATTACCAGGTCGCAGGGCAGCTCGAATTCGGAGCCCTCCTGGGGCACCGGCCTGCGTCTGCCTGAGGAGTCGGGTTCACCCAGTTTCATCCTTATGCACTGCAGGGCCTTGAGTTTTCCGTTCTCCCTTACTATGCCCACAGGGGCCGCCAGCTCCATTATCTCCACGCCCTCTTCCAGGCAGTCCTCGATCTCCATCTTGTCCGCTGGCATCTCCGCCTTTGTTCTGCGGTAGAGGACTATCACCTTGTCGGCATTGAGCCTCCATGAGGTCCTGGCGGCGTCCATTGCGGTGTTTCCGCCGCCGACCACCACCACGGTGCCGCTCAGGGGCTGGGGATCATCGGCCTTCTCTGGAAGGAAGTCGGCGCCGGTGACCACACCCTCGGTGTCGTGCTCGCCTTCCACCCGCATGGCCTTTCCAGTCCAGGCACCGGCGGCGATGAACACGGCGTCGTGCTTCTTCTTAAGCTCGTTGAGGGTGATGTCCTTGCCCACCCTCACTCCGCAGTGTATCTCCGCGCCGGCCCTCTCTATGTAGGCCACCTCCCTGTCCAGGACTTCGTCGGGAAGCCTGTACTCCGGGATTCCGTAGCGGAGCATTCCGCCTGTTCTCTCCATGGCCTCGTAGATCACCGGTTTGATGCCGTTCCTGCCCAGGAACCACGCGGCGGTGAGGCCGGCGGGACCGGAACCCACGATTGCCACCGATCTGCCGGTGGGGGGGAGACACTCGGGCTCAGTGGCGTAGGCGTTGTCGGAGTCGGAGATGTATCGCTTGATGTTGTTTATGGCCACCGGGGTATCCACGTCCATCCTGCGGCAGACCTCTTCGCACTTCCTCACGCAGACCCTGGCGCAGACCGCCGGGAGGGGGTTCTTCTCCCTGATGAGGTCTATGGCCTTCTGCAGTTCACCCATGGCGGCCAGGGCGATGTATCCCTGGGCGTCCACATGGGCGGGGCAGCCGTCCATGCACGGGGAGGAACAGTCGGCGTAGTGGTTGGAGAGAAGGAGTTCGAAGGCGGTCTTCCGGGAGTTCTCGATCCTCTCGTTCCTGGTAACCACTTCCATTCCCGGGGCTATCCTTGTGGCACAGGAGGGAACCAGGTTGTTCCTTCCCTTAACCTCCACCACGCACACGAAGCATGAGCCGTAGGGGGTGAGTTCCTGGGAGTGGCAGAGGGTGGGTATGTCATCCAGCTGATTCTCCCTGACCACTTCCAGTATGGTCTTTCCCGGGGAGGCCTCTATTTCCTGTCCGTTGATCGTAAGCTTTATTTTTTCCATTTTGGCCCCTACCGTTTCACGACTGCGCCGAAGTTGCAGCTTGTTATGCACTTGCCGCATTTGACGCATTTGTCCTGGTCTATGACATGAACTTCCTTGGTCGTGCCGGTGATGGCGTTCACCGGGCAGTTCCTGGCGCAGAGGGTGCAGCCCACGCACTTGTCCGGGAGTATGATGAAGTGCACCAGGGCTTCACACTCGCCCGCGGGGCACTTCCTGTCCTCTATGTGAGCCCTGTACTCGTTGAGGTAGTACCTGAGGGTGGTCTGAACGGGGTTGGGGGCTGTCTGGCCCAGACCGCAGAGGCTGGCCTCCTTGATCTGGACGGATAGCTTTTCCAGCTTCGCGATGTCCTCCGGAAGCCCTTCGCCCCTGGTGATGCGTTCAAGTATCTCCAGCATCCTCAGGGTGCCTATCCTGCAGAAGGTGCATTTTCCGCAGGACTCGCTCTGGGTGAAGTTCAGGAAGAACCTGGCGATCTCCACCATGCAGGTCTCCTCGTCCATCACCACCATGCCGCCG
>NPID01000126.1_pt1 | contig 11148 bp, 7 predicted proteins | sample 8637491 | NCBI WGS metagenome assembly NPID01 (sample SAMN07420843, study PRJNA396082) | bioreactor metagenome | isolation source: sample BA6 brine-fed electro-methanogenic bioreactor BA | place: Japan: Kochi | collected 2016-06-14 | reverse complement strand
ACTCCTCTGCAGTAGTGGTTGACAATTCGTTCAAACCGAAGTAGATTTAGAACAGTTTTTTACCATTTTTGTTTGACGAATCAGCAACTTGCAAACCGATCGTTTATTTTTTACCACAAACAATAAACGAGATCCCATCCGGCAGGAGGAGAATGCGCATGAATGCCAAAATCGGTCAGCACATGACGTTGCTTGGAATATGTGCCATGGCCTTTTATGGCGCGATGCTCGCATCGGGGAAGCTCTCGATCGATGTTATGCCTCAGTTCGTGGTTTCCGCCGCAATCTTTCTGACCTCCGGGCGCATCATGCGCCGGGCGGCGCGTATGATGGCCCGCGACAACGAGGAGGAGCAGGAAGAGGAAAAGACGCGCAAATCGAAACCGATCGAGGCCGATTGGCCCTTCCTCACGCAGCTTCTGAACTGGACTGCAGCGCTGCTGGTGGTGGGAGTTATGGCCATCTTTCTGATGAAACCGATTGGACTTTCCTGGTCGGAGGCCTTTTCTTCCGCGGACATCTCCGACGACCATTTTTTCTCAGAGCATATCCCCTGATCCAAATGAACGCTCCAATAAAAAAGGCCCGCAAAATGCGGGCCTTTTTTATTGGAGATTATCGATTCACCTTAAGGGGGCGCAGCTCAGATAACAAGGGTGTTTGGCGCCAGGGCGGGCGTAAAGTGTCTCCTGTTACCGGAACTGCGACTCCCCACTGAACAGTGACTATTTCCATTCACTATCAGCTGATGCCCTGGTGGTACTCCTGCAGGCTGAGCACCGCCTCCTGCCCCTCGCGACGGGCTGCGATCCCCTTGGCAGCAGCGAGAGCGGCCGCAGTCGTTGTGATGTAAGGGACCTTGTAGCGAATGGCGGTTTTGCGAATATACGAGTCATCATGCGCACTGAGTCGCCCGATCGGCGTATTGACAACAAGGTGAATCTCGCCATTTTTAATGGCATCGGCAATATTGGGTCGCCCTTCGTGCATCTTGCGAATAGACTCGGACTCGACTCCATGTCCGGCCAGAAAATCCTGGGTGCCCTGAGTCGCGCGGATTGAAAAACCAAGTTCGGCAAACAAACGAGCCGCTTCCAGAACGCCATCCCGATCCTGCTCGGCAACAGTGATCAATACAATGCCCTCCAGAGGCAGTGGTGCGTTGGCACCCTCCTGCGCCTTGAAAAAAGCCAGCCCGTAATTGCCCGCAAGCCCCAGAACTTCCCCGGTGGATCGCATTTCCGGGCCAAGGACCGGATCGACTTCGGGGAACATGCCGAAGGGGAAAACGGCTTCTTTCACGCCAAAGTGAGCGAAACGGCCGCGCTTCAACCCCATATCGGCAAGCTTTTCTCCCAGCATGGCCGCAACCGCAACCCGCGGCATGGCCAGGGCACAAACCTTGGAGACCAGCGGCACGGTCCGGCTGGCGCGAGGGTTGGCTTCCAGGATATAGACCCGATCGTCCGCGATAGCATACTGAATATTCATCAGGCCTACTACGCCCATCTCGATCGCAATGCGGCGGGTGTATTCCTCGATGGTATCAATGTGGCGCTGGGCGATGCTGACCGGCGGAATCACGCAGGCCGAATCCCCCGAGTGAACCCCGGCCAGCTCGATATGCTCCATGACGGCGGGGACAAAGGCGTCCCGACCGTCGGCGATGGCATCGGCCTCCGCCTCGATGGCATCCTGCAGGAAACGGTCGATGAGAATCGGCCGCTCGGGCGAAACCTCGACCGCCTTGCGCAGGTACTCGCGCAGCATCGCTTCGTCATGCACGATCTCCATGGCGCGCCCACCCAGAACGTAGGAGGGGCGCACAATCAGCGGATAGCTGATGCGGGAGGCGATCTCGAGGGCCTCGTCTTCGGTATGGGCCATGCCCGATTCCGGTTGGGGAATGTCGAGCTTGACCATGATCTGGTTGAAAAGATCCCGGTCTTCGGCCATGTCGATGGTGGCTGGGCTGGTGCCGAGAATGGGAACGCCGGCCTCCTCCAGCTCCCGGGCAATGTTCAGGGGGGTCTGCCCGCCGAACTGCACCACGACTCCCTCGGGCTTTTCCTTGTTGTAGATGGAAAGGACATCCTCGACCGTCAGGGGCTCGAAATAAAGCTTGTCCGACGTATCGTAATCGGTGGAGACGGTTTCCGGATTGCAGTTGACCATAATGGTCTCGAAGCCCGCCTCCCGCAGAGCCAGCGCCGTGTGCACGCAGCAGTAGTCGAACTCGATCCCCTGGCCGATGCGGTTGGGCCCGCCGCCGAGCACCATGATTTTCTTGCGGTCCGAGACCGAAACCGAGTCGGGGGCGTTGTAGGACGAATAATAATAGGCCGCGTCTTCCACCCCGCTGACCGGAACCGCCTCCCAGGCTTCCTCAAGCCCAAGCGCAATGCGCTTTTCGCGCACATCTTTTTCCGGCACACCCAGAATCTCGGCCAGGTAGCGATCGGCAAAACCATCTTTCTTGGCCTGAATCAGCAGCTCATCGGGGGGGAGGGAACCTTTGTAACGCAGAATCTGCTCCTCCAGTTCGACCAGCTCTTTCATCTGCTGCAGAAACCAGGGCTTGATATAGGTTTTGCGGTAGAGCAGATCCAGATCGGCACCCTTGCGCAGCGCTTCATACAGCAGAAACTGGCGTTCGCTGGACGGTTCGGCCAATCTTTCGAGCAGTTCTTCAAGAGATCTCTGGTGAAAATCTCGGGCGAACCCCAGTCCGTAGCGGCCGATCTCCAGGGAGCGAATCGCTTTCTGAAGGGCTTCCTTGTAATTCTTTCCGATGCTCATGACCTCGCCTACGGCCCGCATCTGGGTCCCCAGCTTGTCATGCACGCCCTTGAATTTCTCAAACGCCCAGCGGGCAAACTTGACCACTACGTAGTCCCCCGAGGGGGTATAGCGATCAAGGGTGCCGTCACGCCAGTAGGGGATCTCGTCAAGCGTCACACCGGCGGCAAGGCGGGCGGACACCAGTGCGATGGGAAAGCCGGTCGCCTTGGAGGCCAACGCCGAAGAGCGCGAGGTGCGGGGGTTGATCTCGATCACCACAACACGGCCGCTGGCAGGGTCATAGGCAAACTGCACGTTGGTGCCGCCGATGACCTCGATGGCATCGACGATGCGATAGGCGTAATCCTGCAATTTTTCCTGCAGGGACTCATCGATGGTCAGCATCGGTGCGGTACAGAAGGAGTCCCCTGTATGGACACCAACGGCATCCACGTTCTCGATGAAGCAGACGGTGATTTTCTGATTTCTGGAGTCACGCACCACCTCGAGTTCCAGTTCCTCCCAACCAAGAATTGATTCCTCGATCAGGACCTGGCTCACCGGACTGGCGGCGAGGCCGCGACTGACGATGGTTTCAAATTCTTCAAGATTGTAGGCAAAGCCGCCGCCGGTGCCACCCATGGTATAAGCCGGACGAATGACGACCGGCAGGCCGATGCGCGAGATGATTTCGCGGGCCTGCTCCATGCTCGTGGCGATTTCGCTGCGCGGCGTCTCGATGCCGAGGCGCGCCATGGTTTCCTTGAAGGTTTCGCGGTCTTCGCCGCGCTTGATGGCATCAAGGTTAACGCCGATGACCCGTACACCGTACTGATCGAGAATGCCGAGGCGCGCCAGCTCGCTGGACAGGTTGAGCGCGGTCTGACCGCCGAGGTTGGGCAGCAGCGCGTCGGGGCGCTCTTTTTTGATGATTTCCGTCAGGCTGGCGATATTGAGAGGTTCGATATAGGTGGCGTCGGCCATGCCGGGGTCGGTCATGATGGTGGCGGGATTTGAATTGACCAGCACGATCTGGTAACCAAGTTGCCGCAACGCCTTGCAGGCCTGGGTTCCGGAATAATCAAATTCGCAGGCCTGGCCGATAATAATCGGGCCCGAACCAATGATAAGGACTTTTTTCACATCATCGCGGCGCGGCATGGCTTCCTCCTGGTGAGCATGAATACTTGGAATTATAGACTTGATCGACCTGTCAATATGGCAAAGATCGACACGAAGTGCAACCGTAATAAAGTCAACAATTTTAAACAGGTGGAAGCCGGCAGAAAGGAGCGTAAGACCGGAGCGCGAAACGCAAAAAAATGGCCCCGCCGAAGCGGGGCCCATTGTCATGCCATGTGGAATTTATTTTGAGAAATTTACCGATTTGTCTTCTGGGTGGCCAGTTCCTGCTCTTCGAATTCTTCTTCCATGACCGAGGAGCTTTCAGCGCCAACCGATACATGAGCTTCCGCGGCAACTTTCTTGGTGCGCAGAGACAGGCTCATCATGGCGCCGACCAGCAGCATGATGCCGGCTGCGGCAAATGATGCGGTGTAGCCGCCGGTCTGCACTTTAAGCATTTCAGCGACACGCACCAGGACAAAGGCGCCGACTCCCCAGGCGGAGAAGAGAATACCGTAGTTCATGCCAAAGCTCTTCATGCCGAAGAAGTCTTTGGTGAATGCCGGGAACAGCGCCAGGTTGGTGCCGTAGTTGAAGACCAGGAAGGTCACCAGCAGGGTTACCAGGACGGGATTACCCTGGCCGCTGAGCACCGGGATGGCGGCAAACATCAGTGCGGCCTGGAAGACCAGCAGGATAATCAGGGTATTGGCGCGCCCGATCTTGTCGGACACCACACCGGCCACCAGACGACCGGCGGCATTACCCACCGACATGATGGCGACGACCAGAAAAGCCATCTCACCGAGGCTGGCAGCCGCAAGGCCTTTGGCACTGCCGATGACCATCAGTCCTGCGCCGGCGCCGATGAAATAAGCCAACCACAGGGTATAGAACTTGCCGCTGGACAGCATCTGCTTCGGGGTCAGTTCCGGTGAATCAACTGCCTTTTGAGCACCGGGCTTGGGAGCGCCACCAGCGACATAGCCTGCCGGGGGATTGCTCAGCAGCAGTGCCAGCAACGAGACAACAATCGCGAATGCAATACCAAAAATCATCATGGATTTCTGCAGGCCGGCAACGCTGAGCATATAGTTGGCCAGAGGAGCGATATACACCGAAGCCAGACCAAAACCGGAAACGACGATACCGGCAATCAGTCCCGTTTTAGCGGGGGGAAACCACTTAAGCGCCGGGGGTGTGGCAGCCGAGTAGCCAAAGCCGATCCCCATCCCCGCCAAGACGCCGAACCCGAGAATCCAGGACCAGTAGTTGGTGGTCTGAGAAACCATGAAAAAGCCGCCGCCGACCATCAGTCCACCCACGATAGCCGTGATGCGAGGACCGAGAGCATCCTGAAGTTTGCCGGCAATAATCATGGAGAAAGCGAACATCAAGCAGCATACTGCGTAGGGGTCGTTAATCGAGGCCATCTCCCAGTTGAAGGAGCCGGGGCCACCCGCCTTGATCGAATCGGAAATGGCGCCCTTGAAAATACTCCAGGTGTAAAGGATACCGAGGGCCAGGTTGATACCGGTGCCCGCCAGAGCAACGGTCCATCCGCGTGCGTTGGAAGTCTGATTTGCGTTCATGGTGTTGTCCTCCTTAGACAATGTGGGGTTGAGCGAACAATGACTTGTGACATAGCGAACCTGAAAAGCAAGCGGCCATTTGCCCTTGAAGGGCTTGACCACCGGAGGTGCTGCCCGGCGGCCATGACTGCGTGCCGCGACGATCTCATCGGAAGACGGTACAATTACATCAGCTCGGCGAGTTTGTTCCCCCGTGGCAGCTTGCTGCAATATTTTGTCACCGTGCTGTTTCATCCGTCTCTCCGTTGTTGAAAAGGGGCCGGGTTATCCGCGCTTGTATTTAACTATGAGCAACGTGCATACCAACAGACCATCTTTTTTAAAAAAGAGTTTTCCCGCTTTATTTTCAACAACTTGTATACGAGGCAAAAGAGGGAGGGCACTGAAGAGGAGCATGGGGGGATTCGCACAACTGCAAATGGGTCGGTCGGGATTCGTGAAATGGATCAGGAAAGGCGAAAAAGTCCTCCCGGCCTGAACAGAACTGAAAACCCCTGTTTTTCAGGGTTTCTTCCTTTGACAGGGCTTTTCAAACAAGGTTTTGCAAGATTGCAAACAGGAAAAATGGGCTTTTTCGCAATTGTGCGAATAAAAAAGAGATCGGCAGATTTTCATTTTAAAACATCAAAGCCGCCCTTTTCAGGGCGGCTTTGATGGTCAGAAAAAACATCCAGGGGATTTGACAGACAAACCGGATCAGCGTACCCGAGGCGCTAACGGCCGCGAGGCTGGTAGCCATCGGAAAGAGTTTTCATAAAAGCCACCAGAGCTGCTTCCTCCTTTTTCGTCAAGCCCAGATCGCCCAACTCATCGACATTCATATTTTCCATCACTTCCGGAACGATCGAACCATCGGAAATCATCGCGTCGCGATTATTGTAAAAGGACACCACCTCCTCCAGGCCCTTCAGCGACCCGTTGTGCATATAGGCTTTGGCGAAGCCGGGCCCCGGTCGCTTGTCAACGTTGCGCAGGGTCGGCACCTTATGCTTACCCTCACTCTCACCAACAACGGTCGATTTGTTCAAGTCGTAACTCGCGAACCAGTCCTCCGGCAGGCTCTCCAGAAAACCGGCAAGACCCCGATCAATCCAGGCATCACCCTCCGGGTTGATCGCACTTCCATCATCCAAAAAGACCTGATCCATATCGTAAAAGGGGTTGTCGGGATTTCTGGGCACACCGAGATTGTCATAGGTAAAATCGGTGAACAGCGGCGCCGGATGACAGGCAGAACACATGGCCCTGCCGTTGAAGAGCTCCCAACCCAACTCTTCCTGCGGTGAGAATTCCACTCCGGGCTCGCCGGCCATGACGTAATCGAACTTGGAATTAAAAGGACTGACTTCCTCCGAGCGTTCAAAGGCGGCAACGGCAACGGCGAAATTCTTGTAAGCCTTCAGATGAAGGTCTTCATCATAATCGCTGCAGTCAAGCGGCCCGAAAACCTCTTCGTACAATCCGGCATAATCGGATTCGGCCACAATCATGCACGCCGCCTCCTCACTGGGCAGATTCTGCTCGACCGGGTTCAGGTACGGCCCCATTGCCTGGTCGGCCAGGGGATCTCCCGTCACCCAGCCGGTGGCGCGACCGTCCCAGAACATGCCGCCGACAAAAAGACCTTCGTCAGTATCATAATGAAAAACGGGACTGTCGCCGGCATAGGATGCCGTGGGCGGGCGCCGGTTGCCGAATCTTTGATGAACCGCACCGGGATAAACGGCGCCCGCTTTATTGATGCCGGGCTTGGGACCGGCAAAGCCCGCACGTTCTTCGTGGCAGACGGCACAGGACTGGTTGGGTGGGCTGGAGAGATCACGATCGAAATAAAGCGCTTTGCCGAGAATTTCCATCGGGGTCAATTGTGCGGCAGCAGGCAAAGAAACCAAAACGATCAGCACCGAAAAAAACACCGACTTTGAAACGGTACTTCCTTTCATTTTTTCCTCCCATCGACTGAATAAATAGACCGGATGCCCTTTCGTAAGAAAATTTGCATAAAACCTGGAAGTTTTGTTCATCTTCACCTCCTTTTCGTCTCCAGACACAAAATCTGATAACGCGTAAAAGAAAACATCACCTCGAAAAAGTAACAGAAAGAACCGGTCCTTCAACACGCACACGTCATTAAATTAACGCAAAAACAAATACTTAATTATTAGCCAAACACCATGCCCTCCAAAAAAATTCACGCCCCCCAATGAAAAAGCCGCCAATCCGTTGAAGGAAAGCGGCTTTCTATAAAAACCAATATGTTTCGCGGTTTTCACGAAAAGGATTCAAGCGCGTGACACAAACCGGCCGTCGCGGGTGTCGACCTTTATCTTTTCACCGGCTTCCAGGTATCCCGGCACCTGCAGCCGCAGGCCGGTCTCCAGCACCGCCTCCTTGGTCTGGGCCGTCGCAGTAGCGTTTTTGATCGACGGTGCCGTTTCCGTGACCTCAAGTTCGACACTCATGGGAGGGTCGACGCTGACCACCTGCCCCTGGAAAAGGCCCATGGTGACCTCCATGCCTTCCAGCAGATACCCCCGGATCGGGTCAAATAAATCAGCCCCCAGTTCGTATTGCTCGTAGTTTTCCATATCCATGAACACGCCGCCGTCAGCGGCCGGATAAAGAAACTGCCCCTTGCGCCGCTCGAAATCGGCCTCATCGACTCGGTCGCCGGCTTTAAAGGGCTTTTCCAGCACCTGCCCGGTCAGCAGGTTGCGGTATTTGGTTTTGACCAGCGTGCTGCCGCCGCGCGCAGAGGGCGACTGGAAACTGACATCGAGTACCAGGCAAGGCGACTGGTCGAGTTGAATGACCATCCCGCGCTTGAGATCATTGGCCAGGATCATATTCAGAAATCTCCTTGGAGTGCAGTAGGACAGTTCGGCAACCAGGGCAGATCGCCGAGATCGAATACTGTAAAAATAGCCGCGAAAAGTTAGCACAGGGCGCAACATAAGGCAATTGCCGCAAGCGGTTCGCCTTACCGGCACAAGATTAATTGTTGCGGCGTCCCTTCAATCAAATTTCCATTGGAAAAACTCGCCTTTATGTGTTTAAATGCGGGGTTTCCAACATACTTTCTCAGATGAATGCATTGAAAACCATAGCAAGGAGAACTTCCCCATGTACAGTTGTTCCGATCTCAAAAAGGGCCTTAAACTCATGGTCGACGGCGAACCGCACGTCATTGTCGCCTTCGATTTCACCAAGCCCGGCAAGGGGCAGGCCCTTTATAAATGCAAGCTGCGCAACATGATCACCGGATCGCTGTTCGATCGCACCTACCGTTCCGGCGAATCCTTTGAGCCGGCCAACCTGGAAGACCGCGACATGCAGTACCTCTACCAGGACGAAACCGGCTACGTCTTCATGGACCAGAAAACCTTCGAGCAGGTCACGCTCACCGAGGAAACCCTGGGCGACGACAAGTACTTTCTGATCGACAACATGGACGTGAAGGTTCTCATGTTCGGCGACCGGGCCATCGGCATCACCCTGCCCAACTTCGTCAACCTCAAGGTCACCCAGACCGATCCCTGGGTCAAGGGCGACACCGCCGCCGGCAACAACAAGCCGGCCACCGTGGAGACCGGCTACAGCCTGCAAGTGCCGAGCTTCGTCGAAGAGGGCGACCTGATTCAGATCGACACCCGCACCGGCGCTTACAACACCCGGGTCAAGGAATAATCGGCCGATGGCGGAGCCCAACTGGCGACTTGCCGGCAAGCGCGCCAAACTGAGCGAAAGGGCCCGGATCATGCAGATGATCCGGGCCTTTTTCATCGATCACGGCTACCTGGAGGTGGAAACGCCTTACCGCGTGCCGGGCAACGCCCCCGAAGCCTATATCGAACCGGAAACCAGCGGAGACTGGTTTCTGCACACCTCCCCCGAACTGACGATGAAACGCCTCCTGGCCGCTGGATATGAACGTCTGTTTCAGATCTGCCGCTGCTGGCGCTCGGCGGAGCGCGGCCGCCGCCACCTGCCCGAATTCACTCTTCTGGAATGGTATCGCGCGCAGGCGGACTACACGGCATTGATGACGGAATGCGAGCAGCTGCTCACCGCCCTGGTTCCCTGCGGCAGCCTGACCTGGCAGGGGAACACCATCGACATCACCCCGCCGTGGGAGCGATTGACCGTGGCGGAAGCCTTTGAACGCTACACGGACACGACTCCCCACCGGGCACTGAGCGATGACCGTTTCGACGAAATCATCAGCGACGAAATCGAACCCCGACTGGGGTTCGACACACCGGTGTTTCTTGTCGAATACCCTTGCGAGCTTGCAGCCCTGGCGCGAAAAAAGCCCGACAACCATCGGGTCGCCGAGCGTTTTGAGCTCTACATTGCGGGACTTGAGATCGCCAACGCCTTTTCGGAACTCACCGATGTTGAAGAGCAGCGCGCCCGTTTCGCCCGTGAAGAAGAGCAGCGCCGCAGCAGCGGTCATCCCCCCTACCCCTGCCCGGAAAAATTTCTCGCCGAGCTTGCCCACATGCCGCCTGCGGCAGGGATCGCCCTGGGCGTCGACCGGCTCGTCATGTTGCTGACCGGCGCCGAATCGATCGACGAGGTCGTCGCCTTCACCCCGGAAGATCTATAAGATTGGGGAAAGAGATCCGCTCGCCGTCCGGCCCACGCAGCACCGCCTGAGCGCCCAGCTTTTCTACATATTGCGGAGTGATGGGAATTTTTCCGCGCCCGCCGGGCAGATCCACCACATACTGGGGGATCGCCAGCCCGGACAGGGTGCCGCGCAGCCTGTCCATGATTTCGATGCCCGTTTCCAGAGGGGTGCGAAAGTGATCGGTGCCGCGCACCAGGTCCATATGATGCAGATAATAGGGCCGCACCCGCATCTGCAGCAGTCCGCGAAACAAGCTATCCAGTGTCTTAGCGTCGTCATTGACGCCACGCAGCAGCACGGTCTGGTTGCCGACCGGGATACCGGCGTCCGCCAGGCGCAGGCAGGCTTCGCGCGACTCCGGAGTCAGCTCGCGGGGGTGGTTGAAGTGGGTATTGATGAACAGCGGATGGAAACGGCGCAGCAGACTGCAGAGGCTTTCGGTGATCCGCTCCGGCAGGACGACTGGAGCGCGGGTGCCGATGCGCAGAATCTCCACATGAGGGATGCGTCCCAGCCGCTCTAGAACCTCCTTGAGCAGCAGATCGGACATGAGCAGCGGCTCGCCGCCGGAAATCACCACATCCCTGATCGCCGGGGTGCGGGCAATGTACTTGATCCCCTCCATCACTTCACCGAGTGTGACACGCGCCTCTGCACACCCGACCCGGCGTTTGCGGGTGCAGAAACGGCAGTAGGCGGCACAGCTTCCCGCCACCAGCAGCAAAGCACGATCCGGGTAGCGATACACCACCTGCGGCGCGGCGGCGAGGCGCTCTTCATGCAGGGGGTCGGCATCGGTCACACCGTCCTCCAGCTCGTGAAGATCGGGCACACACTGCCTCCAGATGGGATCGCCGGGATGCTCGATCAATGACAGGTAATGGGGGGGAATTGCCAGAGGATAGCGTGCGGAAACGCGATCAAGTGCATCGACATCAAGTGCAAAATGCCGGGACAGCTGCGCGACTGTCGTGACACTCTCACGCAGCCGCTTTTGCCAGAATTCCATCGAAAAAA
>NPID01003195.1_pt2 | contig 11249 bp, 9 predicted proteins | sample 8637491 | NCBI WGS metagenome assembly NPID01 (sample SAMN07420843, study PRJNA396082) | bioreactor metagenome | isolation source: sample BA6 brine-fed electro-methanogenic bioreactor BA | place: Japan: Kochi | collected 2016-06-14 | reverse complement strand
AGCCCACCTTCCGTCCAACGAACGTATTGCCGCTGCCATCGGCAGTATCTGCATCGGCAGCTTCACGAGTCCGCCTCGCCGGATGGGCCTGGCCCAGGCGATTGTGGACGTCCATAACGGAGCGGTTTGGGCGATCGCGCCGATGTTCCAGCTTCAGGACATCGCCCTGGCGGTCGAACTCGGACCCGAAGTTCTGGAACAGCGCAAAGTTGCCGCCGGGCAGCGTCCGAAAACCCCGTCTCCGCTGTCGCTCCAAACCACAGAGAGTCAAAACAACCCCGAAAAGATCACAGCGTCCGAAGAGACGCGAACTGCGCATGCGCCGTCGCGTCCTCTGACGCCCGAGCTGAACCCGGACCGTCTGGTGATGCCTGGGATCGAAACGCCCGCGCGCATCCTCGCGAGCGAACGCAGCCCTCTGGCTCTGGACCTCGCTTTCGGACAGGCGGATCTCGGAGAGCCGGCCGGCGGAGCAGCCGAACCAGTGGACAGTTCGACGCAGGGTCCGAATGAGCCTGCCTCTCTTCAACCGGGGCAGGTCGTCCCCACCGAGACCGCTCCTGCCGCCGAACTCGCGGAACCCAGCGGTCCGAACGAACCGGCGCCGACGGTGCCTCAGGTGGACGGCTACGAGCCGCCCGTCTCCGACGGCGACGAGCGCATCGTCGATCTGAACCTGCCGGAGAGACTGCCGGTGATCCAGTTATTGGACCTCGTCGGCAAGTATATGAACCTCGATTACATCTACGACCCGACGAAGATCACCGGGGAAGTGACATTGAAGTTAAACGGCGACCTGCGTGGGTCGATGAGAGTCAGAGACCTGTATCTCTTGCTGGAATCCGTACTGAAGTTTCAGAACCTGGCGATGACGCGACACAAAGGCAACCTGGTTACGATCGTACCCGTCACGGACGCGCTGGGCGCCGATCCTGCGCTGGTCGGGCCGGGGGGAGCGTCGGTGGATGCCGGAGACGTGGTCGTTACGCGCGTCTTCGAGCTTCAGCACATCGATACCACCAGCGCCGTGAACCTGCTGGAGAATATGAAGCTGTCCGTCAACGTCACCCCGATTCCGGAAAGCGGGATGTTGATCGCCACCGCCTATGCCCATCGCATGGCACGGATCGAGCAACTGCTGACGATGGTGGACCGGCCGGGCGAGCCTCGCAAGTTCCGTTACCGTCAGCTCCGCTATACCATGGCCACGAACCTGGCTGAGAAGGTCAAGGCGCTGGCCGAGCAGCTCGACAGTGTAAGCGTAACGCTCGGCGTGGAGGAACCGACTTCGAGTACGACGAAGCTTCCCGGTGAATCGGAAGTGGCCTTTCGTCAGCGTCAAGCGCGTCTGCGGGCCCAGGCGGCTCAGGCTGCTGCGGCGGCCCGGCGGGCCGGCGGCACCGCAGCCGAAGAGACGACCAAACCTGGTGTGTACCTGGATGCCGACGAACGGACGAACCGCATCCTGATGATCGGGGTACAAGGCCAGTTGGATGTGGTCGAAGACCTGATCGATTCGCTGGACGTCGAGCAGCAGGAATTGCGTTCGATGAAGCTGTATCGCATCAAGCATGTCGACGCCGAAGAGGTCAGCCGGAAGCTCAACGAACTGGGCATTATCTCGAAACTGCCTGAAACGAGCATGTCGAATCGCATCACGGGAGGGCCGCGACAGACGACCGGCCAGACCGCCGCGCAGGCGGCTGCGGCGGCGCGTGCCGCTGCCGCGGTCAATGCGGCGACCGCCGCCAGTGAGCCCGAAATCACCGAAGCAGGTCCGGTGGGCGAACCGCAGGTCGTGGTGGTCGAATCGACCAATTCGCTGCTGGTCAACGCCACGCCCGAACAGCATACCCGGATCGAGACCATCATTGGCTACGTCGACAGCGAAACGCTCGAGGACGAAATTCCCTATAAGATTTATCCGCTCGAGAACTCCTCGCCCGATCACCTGGCCACCGTCCTCCAGAGCCTGATCCAGGAGACGACGGAAAACGAGGATCCGGAAGGCAAGATCCAGACGACCGTCACCAAGCGGCGCGAAGAAGAGATCACCATCGTTCCCGATCCCAACACCTATTCGCTGATCGTCTACGCCAGCAAGAAGAACCAGGATTGGATCTCGAATCTGGTCAAGCAGTTGGACCGGCGCCGACCGCAGGTATTGATCGACGTGACGCTGGTCGAGATTACCGAGCAGGATCAGTTCACGTACGATCTGAATCTGATCGAGAGTTTTCCGAACCTGCTCAACACGTCGGGAGTGACCGGCGTCGATGCCGGGATCGTCGAAAGTCTGCTCTCGGGACCGCGCGATCGTTTCGTGGACCTTCAGTCCGACAGCGGCCAGTTCACCGGTTTCTACGGAGATGAACACGTCCAGGTCCTGTTGCAGGCGATGAAGTCCAAGAACTACGGTCGCGTGCTGGCCAAGCCGAAGATCCTGGTCAACGACAACGAGCCGGGGACGATCAAGACGACCGACACCACCTACGTCGAGAAGCGGACGTCGATCCCGATCAGCACCGGCGGCNNCGCAGACGGCGGTCGACTATACGCCGTATGAGGCCGGGATTACGCTGGACATTACGCCGCACATCAGCGAAGGCGACCTGCTTCGCCTGGACATTGCCCTGACGCGGTCCGATTTCCAGACCGGAGGCGATCCGACGAAGCCGCCGGACACGGTCGCCAGCGAAGTGGCCACCGCCGTGACCGTTCCCGATGGCAGCACGGTGATCCTCGGTGGTCTGATCCGCCTGAACCAGAACAAGGGCGGCAGGAAGGTCCCGATCCTGGGCGATCTGCCCCTCGTCGGCGGCCTGTTTCGAGGTGTGAACAACGACGATCGCCAGAGCAAACTCTACGTCTTTGTCAAGGCCGAGGTGATTCGTCCGAACATGGCGGATGGCCATGGCATGGAAGAACTCGACCGGCTCTCCGAGCGCAACCGACTGGCGTTCGAAAAGCACGAGAAGGAATTCCAGAACTATCAGAGTTGGCCCGGCATCGACCCGAAGCCGGTGCAGCCCGAGCGGGTCCTCGATGCCCATTAGTCGCTGAGCACAGATACGCAGGCAGTGGAAGCTATGAAGAATTTGCTGATACAGACGGCGCAACGGACGGGGTTGGTCAACGTCGAGCAGTTGACCAGTTTCCTGGACCAGAACGCCGGACAGGGACGGCTGGACGAGGTGCTGCTGACGTGCCCTTACTTCACGGAAGACATCGTCCTGAAGCTGTTTGCCGAGTCGCTGGGCTGGGAGTATCTGCCGGAGATTTCGGAGAAATCGGTCCCGACGGAGTTCATCGAATCTGTCCCGCCAACGTACGCGCAGCATCACTTCCTGATCGGCGTCAAGGACGAGAACAGCAACGGCGAGCTCACCGTCGTCATGTCGCGCCCGCTGGATGCCAACGTGCTGGACAACGTCTCGAAGATGACGGGCATGCCCGTAAAGCCCGCGGTCTCGACCCGCGCCGCGATCACCGCGGTGATCGACGTCGCCTACGAGCAGCGGAATACCGTGATCGAAGAGGTTGCCGAGGAGCTGGATTCCCAGAACCTCGACCAACTCGTCGACGAGGTGTCCGCTTCCGACGACCTGCTCGACGTGGTCAATCGGCCGCCGGTGATTCGTCTGGTCAACGACGTGTTGTTTCGCGCCCTCCAGTTGCGGGCCAGCGACATCCACGTTCACCCCTACGAAACCAAGATCCAGATCCGTTATCGGATCGACGGCATTCTGTACGACGTGCTGACGTTGAATCGCAACGTGCTGCCGCTGGTCACCTCGCGTATCAAGGTGATGGCGGGGATGGACATCGCCGAACGGCGCATGCCCCAGGACGGACGCTCCAGCGTGCGTCTCGGGCAGCGCGAAGTGGACCTTCGCGTCAGCACCGTGCCCACCAGCTTTGGCGAGCGCAGCGTGCTGCGTCTGCTGGACAAGAGCACAGGCGTCTTCGCCCTGGAAGAGCTGGGGCTCTGGCCCGAAGACCTGAAGAAGCTCGATTCGCTGCTGCACCGCGCCCACGGCGTGATCTTCGTGACCGGTCCGACCGGCAGCGGCAAGAGCACCAGCCTCTACGCCTATCTCAATCGAATCAATTCCGCCGAGAAGAACGTGCTGACGATCGAAGACCCGATCGAATATCAGCTCGAAGGTATCAGCCAGATCCAGGTGGCCAGCAAGAAGGGCATGACGTTCGCCACGTCGCTGCGTCACGTCTTGCGTCAGGACCCCGACGTGATCATGGTCGGCGAAGTCCGCGACGTCGAGACGGCGCGTATGGCGATCCAGTCGTCGCTGACAGGGCACCTGGTCTTCAGTACGCTGCACACGAACGACTCGGCCGGCGCGGTGAGTCGTCTGCTCGACCTGGGCCTGGAACCCTATCTGGTCAGTTCTTCGCTGATTGCCATCATCGCCCAGCGACTGGTCCGTCGGGTCTGTCCCGACTGCAAGAAACCCACCAAGCCGGCGCCGCACGAAATTCGCGACCTGGGTCTCGATGAGACGGATGAGCACAAGGACGCGACGTTCTACGTGGGCGAAGGCTGCTCGCGGTGTTTCCAGACCGGCTATCGCGGGCGAACGGGCATCTACGAGGTGATGCTCATCAACGAAGAGCTTCAGGAACTGATCTACAAGCAGGAAACCGCCGGGAAGATCAAGAGAATCGCGGTCGATGCCGGGATGCAGACGCTTCGCATGGACGGGGCTCGAAAGGTCCTGGCCGGCGTCACGACGGTGTCGGAGGTGCTCCGAGTGACGCAGGCAGACGTTTCGTAGGATCGATTCGCGACCGATCCGGCGTCGATGGGAATGCGACGCGTCAGGGATATCAAACGTTCGGATAGTTGGATTTCGCGATGCCAAGATATCAGTACACGGCTATTGCCGCCGGGGGCAAGAAGGTCAAAGGCACGATCACGGCCGAAAGCCCCTATGCCGCCCGCAAGCAACTGCGCGTCCGCAGCATCCACCCGTCTTCCATCCACGAGATCCGCTCGGCTGCGCAGAACCAGCGCGTTCTGTTTCCCTCCCTCCGCAAGGCCAGCCGAGGGCAGATCGTCGATTTCACCAAGCAACTCGCCACGCTGCTCAATTCCGGCATCAAACTGACCGAAGCCTTGTCCGTCCTCACGCTACAGACCTCCGATCACCGGTTCAAGACCGCCCTGACGGAGATTCGCGACCGCGTTGTGACCGGCGAATCGTTCACCGATGCCCTCAACGAGTATCGCGATTACTTCGACGTGATCTACGTGGCCATGGTGCGGGTCGGCGAAGTCACCGGCACGCTGGGCGGCAGCCTCCAGACCATCGCCAACTTCATGGAGAAGCGCCAGCGGGTCGAGGCGAAGGTGGTCACCGCGATGATTTATCCGATCGTCCTGATCTGTTTCTGCATGCTGGCGGTGCTGATCCTGACGACCAAGGTCATCCCCAAGATCGGCGAGCAGATCGAACGGGCCGGGCAGGAGTTGCCCTGGATCACCGCCCAACTGATGGGGTTCAGCCATCTGGTCACGAGTTGGTGGATTCTGGTGATTCTGGCGGGACTCGCGGCGGTCGTACTGATCTTCCGGAAAATCTTCCAGACCGAGCGGGGAGCGTATCTGAGAGACAAGTTCATCCTGTCGCTGCCGTTCTTCGGACCGCTGATCAAACAGCGCGTGGTGGCGCGTTTCGCCTCGACGCTCTCGACCCTGATCGGCTCGGGGCTGGCGATGGCCGAATCGCTTCGCGTCGTAGCCGAGACGACGGGCAACAGCCTGATGAAACGAGCGATCCAGCACGCGCGCGAGCGCATCCTGGCCGGAGCGGACATCGCCACCCCGCTGCGCGACAGCGGCGTCATCGATCCCGCCATCGCCCATATGGTGGCCGTCGGCGAAAAGAGCGGTGAGCTGGAGACGATGCTCAAGAGCATCAGCGAAAACCTCGAGTCCTCGACCGACGTAGTCATTGAGAGGCTCAGTGCAGCGGTCGAGCCGGTCATTATCATTGTCATGGCGGTGGTGGTAGGCGTCATTGCCTACGCAACCATCCTGCCGATCTTGCGGATCTCCGTGGTGAATTTTTGAGCGTGTATAGGAGTCGATGGATATGAAGGAGAACAGAAGGCGACAATTCAGAACCGGTTTTACGATGGTCGAGCTCATGGCGGTCCTGATCATCCTGGGCCTGCTGGCGGGGGTGGTGGTCAAGAACTTCGTCGGGCAGACCGAACGGGCGAAAGTCACCACGACCAAGGCGTCGTTGCGACAGTTGGCCAGCGCCGTCAATCAGTTCTACATGGACACGAATCGGTATCCGACCGAGGACGAAGGGCTGTACTCACTGATCGAGGCGCCGTCGGATGTGACGAACTTCCAGCCGGGCGGCTATCTGGATACCACCGATGTGCCCACGGACGGTTGGGGACGTGAATTCATCTACGAGCTGTACCCCGAGAGCGGCAAGCCCTTCGTGATCAAGAGCCTGGGGGCCGACGGCCTCGACGGCGGCGAGGACTACAATGCGGATCTGCTCAGCACGGATCGCTGATCGAGCCGGCGCCCGATTCGACTTCTGCGTCCTGAGACCGTCGGCCGGTTGCGTCGCCTCTTCCCTGCGTTTGCGGACCGGCGCGTTCACCCTGGTCGAGTTGATCGTGGTGCTCTCGGTCCTGGCGCTGTTCGTCATGATGGCCCAGTCGAACCTGTTCGGTACGCTGCGGCGCAGCACGTTCAAGGCGCAGGTGCAGAGCTTCGTTTCGGCGATGCAGATGGCCGCTTCCGCGGCGGGCGAAACCGGACGGCGCTACGAAGTGATCGTGGACGTCACCGAGCAGAGCTATCTGCTCCGCCAGATCCGTTCGTCGAATCTGGCCGAGGTGCTGGATGAAGAGATCATCGTCAACGAGCAGTTCGGAGACAGTTGCCGCGTAGCCTACGTCGAGTTCGATGACGCCACGTATGCCAACGAAGGGCAGGCCAAGTTCCGCGCCGGTCACGCCGGCTGGCAGTATGGCGGCAAGGTCGTCTTCCTCGACGAAGCCGAGCAGGCCCATACGGTGGCGGTCGGAAGGCTGACCCCGATCGTTCAGGTGCTGGAAGGCGATCCCGAACTGATGAAGCCCAAAGCCCAGGACGAAGTGCCGCAATTCCGCTAGGGCCCGAATTCTCACACCCTCATGCAAAGAAACCGAACCAACACGTTCCATCCAGCAATCCCGACGGCGATGCGTCGCCGCACGGGGGCATTTACGCTGCTGGAGGTGATCACGGCGCTGGCGATCCTGGCGTTTGCCAGTTCGAGCGTGCTGTTCGTGATCAATCGGTGCATGACCACGGCGGCCAACTCCAACTTCCAGATGGAGGCCTTCCGACTCACCCGCGAGAACCTCGAGAAGCTGCTGACGTCCGACACGCTCAGCGAGCAAGTGGAGTATGGCACCAGCGACCGCTATCCCGACATCTCCTGGCAGACGGTCGTGGAGGCCTTTTCGGAGCCGGTGACCGGCCAGATGTGGCTTCGGGCGGTCTGCTCGGCGGAATACACCGATCCTGCCGGCAAAACGCAGACGGTCGAACTGGTCCATTGGATCACCACGCTGACCGATCAGCAGGCCGAGCAGCTTCTGGGCGAAGAGGATCTCGAGACGCTGGCGGCCGAGCAACTGCTGGATACGACGGAAGACGCCGCCGCGTACGCTGGAGTGGAGCCCGAGACGATCGAGGGTTGGATGGAAAACGGACTGCTCACGAATGAGGACGGCGCGTTCATCAAGCACAACCTTGACATTTACGTCCGCAGCCAGGGCAACCCCACCGAAGAGGAAAAAGAGCTTCAGGTCGATTCGATCGAGGCCCTGGCCCTGGCCCGGCAGCAGGCCCTGGGGCAGACCGGCGACGAATCCGATCTCGGCATGGGTCGCGACGGGATCGACCCGGCCACCGGACTGCCGTATGACCAACTGGAGAACATGGAGGTCGGAGAGGTCATGGAATTGCTTCAGAACCAACGGAACTGATCTCTGCGATCGGCGGATCGAAGGACCCGAAATCGTCATCATGAAAATGCGAGCCGGACAACTGAGATACGATCGAGGCTACTCTCTGGGAGAGATGCTGGCCGCTCNNAGGCCAACCGGGCGGCCCAGGCGGTGCTCGACAAGATCGAAAGCCCCGCGCTGGGGGCCGAGGTGCTGCAACGCATCGCCGAAGATCTCGACCGGATCGTCGGCGCCGACGACAACGTCACCGTGCAGATCCGCAACGGCTTCGACAACGGGTTCGTCACAGCCGAATTGACCATCCGTCGGACGATGGAGGATGCCGAGGACAAGGACCAGGTGCTCGAGGAGATCACGTGGCGTGCCGGCTACGACTACGACAGCGCCGTCCCCGGGATGGTGATCTACCGCAGCCGTACCGGGATCGGGCTGGAAGACAAGCTTCTCGATGCCAGGCGAGAAGACTGGGAGAGCAACTATCCTCTCATTCCCATTTGTCGCGGAGTGACGTATTTCCGCGTCGAAGTCCCCAAAGGAGATGGCGCGGTCGACCGCTGGTCGGACCCGATGCCTCCTCCCGGCGTGCGGGTGATGCTCTCCTTCGCCAAACCCTATGAGACGGTCCGCGGTACGATGGATGTGCTCGACGAAGAGAAGGTGACCCGGACGATCGCCGTCGATCGTTTGCGAACGATCCGGTTTGGCGGCGCCGCCGATGCGAACGCGCCGATGACCGGCGGCAGCGGCGTTCGGATGAACGAAGAAGAGGAAACCTCGGACACTCGAGAATCGGAGAATGGACAGGTCGATGTACGATCGGTTCTGCCAACCCGGAGACGCTAGAGGCTGCCGTCGCCAGGGCGTGGTCCTGCTGATTACGCTAGTGATCCTGGTCATCCTCTCGACGCTGGGCTACACGCTCAGCGCCCAGGTGGCTGCGCGCCGGCATCGCGATCGATTCATCGTGGATTACACCCAGGCGCAGTACGCTTGTGCCTCTGCGATGAAGTACGCGCTGCTTTCGCTCAACGATCTTCAGCCGCAGTTGGTCCGCGATCCGAACCAGCCGGATTTCTCCGATGTCTTTGCCATGACCGAACCGCAGTACCAGGCGCTTCTGGCGGAGGTCGCCGCCGGCATGGCAGCCGAGGACGAGTTCTTCGATGCGATGGACGCGAATGCGAGGAGTTTCTCGTCCCATGCGAACGATCCCAACGACTTTTTCACCGTCTCCACGGCATCGGCGACGATCCCGGGGCCCTATGGAGCGCCTTGGCCGCTGGTGACCGAGCCCATGGAATTCGAGATCGGCTCCGCCAAAGTGACCATTGAAATCGAAGACGAAAACGCCAAGTACCCGCTGGGCTGGGCCCTCATCCAGGACGAGAAGCTCAAGGCGGAGGCCAACGCCGGGTTTGTCACCTTCTGCGAGTGGATGGGGTACCTGCCCGACGAAATCAAGAGCGTCCAGGAGGACCTGGGCGAAGTGGGCGCGGTCAGGCCCTTCAACGTTGAGTTCAAGGCCATGTCCGTGGCCGCGGCGCCGCCCCCGAGTTTGAGAAACCGGGTGACGCGGACCCGCGCCGCCAGTGCCCGATCGTCGACGGTGCGACGCACGGTTCGAAAGACCGTCACCGCGACCGAGCAGGCGGATCAACAGAACGCCGCCTTCTCTCGGCTCTTCCACAGTTCACTGATCGATACGGACGTCTTCACCCGGCCCACCATCGAGAGCGACACCCGGAAGGAATCTGCGATGAAGTATCTCGGCCTCTGGGCCACCCGGCAGGTCAACATCAATTCCGCGCCGAGGCATGTTCTGGAAGCGGCCCTCAACTTCGGCAGCATCGCCGACGCGCCGAAGATCGCCGAGGCCATCATCCAGCGCCGTCGCGTCAAGCCGTTTTCGGACGTTGAGGAACTGAAGAAAGACCTTTTCCGCTACGGTGCCGCGATCGAGAAATGCGAGCCGTTCATCACCACCGCCAGCACCGTCTTCACCGTGCGGGTCACCGCCGTCAGTGGCGTGGCCCGGAGGGTGGCCGTCGCGGGCGTCAGCAAGGAAGCCCGCAAAGTTAAGCGGATCGCTGTACTATCCGATTGAATAAGGGCCGCTTGCGCCGCGCCTCGGTCGCGGACCCGGAGCCGCCCTGAGTTTGGAGATTTTCGAGCATGGAATCGCGAACGCGTTTAGGCATCTACTTGAGAAAGGACCGGGCGACCGTGGTCTGTCTGGCCCCGCAAGGGCCGCAGGGCAGGCTGCTGGGGGCCTTTTCCCTTGATCTTAGCGACGCCGAGCAGGTCGATCCGCAGACGCTGGCCGACCGCATCGCTGAGGCATGCGATGAACGGGGATTCAAGTTCGCCGAGTCGGTGGTGGCCCTGGACTGTGCGCTGTTCATGCAGCACAAGGTCCACAGCGAGTTCGCCGACTACAAGAAGATCGCCGCCACCGTTCGCTTCGACACGGAAGAGGCGCTGGCCACCGACGTCAGCGACATGGCGGTCGCCTTCCGCATCGTCGCGAAAGACGAAAACGGTGCCAGTCTCGATGTCTTCACCGCGCAGCGCAGCATCTTGACCGACATCCTCCTGTCCCTGGAGAGCAACAAGATCGATCCGGTGGCGGTGCTTCCCGATGCATCGTGTCTGTCGAGGTATCTCGCGGTCGCGGAGCAGTCGCAGGATGCCCCGCGTGCCTACGCATTGCTTTCCGACGCACGCGGGTACCTCATCGGGCCGCCGAATACGGAGGGAGCCTCGTTCACGCGGGCGTTTCTGGTCGGGCCGGCACAGGATCGCAAGGCATTGTTGACGCGCGAGGCGCTGGTCACCGCCGCAATCAGCGGCACCGGCGACGAAGCCGCCCGACTGTGCGTCCTGGATTCCAAGAATGGGCTCATAGCGGGCGATCTGGCACCCCGGCTTCCGTTTCAAACCGAGGACTGCGATTTGACAGCTATCCGGGGCGTCGACCGGGCGGATCTCGCCGATTGCAGCAATGCGGTCGATTTTGCCATTGCCTACGGAGCAGCGCTGCCGGAATCGGAAAAGGACAAAGGCGCCAACTTCCGCAACGATCACATGCCGTACCTGGGCAAGGCGCTGCGTTTGCAGAAGTCCGTGCGGTTCCTGAGTATCTCGCTGACGGTTCTGTTGCTGGCGTGCGGAGTCTACGCACAGACGCAACTGATGCGGGTGAACCGCTACCAGACGACGCTGAACGAGAAGTTGGAACCTGA
>NPID01000968.1_pt2 | contig 11256 bp, 10 predicted proteins | sample 8637491 | NCBI WGS metagenome assembly NPID01 (sample SAMN07420843, study PRJNA396082) | bioreactor metagenome | isolation source: sample BA6 brine-fed electro-methanogenic bioreactor BA | place: Japan: Kochi | collected 2016-06-14 | reverse complement strand
CAGCTCTATGGTGTCCCTCTGATTCAGCGGAGGGATAGAGGCCCGTATGGCCGCGTTGTGCATCAGAGCAGCTTCGGGAGAGGTGAATATCACAGGCAGGAGCTCGTTGTGAATGGCCTCCATGACCTGAGATTCCGTCCAGTCCGTGCCGCTGAAGTGAAGTCTTACCTCACCGGATGGAGTGTACTCTCCTATCACCGACGCATCCGGGGGAAGGATCATCCTTGCGAGTATCCTCTCAAGCATTGCAGCGGCGTAGGCGGCCCTGGAAGCGCTGCCGGCATTCCCCGGAAGCGTTACCGTGAGAACCTCCTCTATCTCGTGGTACTCGAAAAGCGGCACGATCCCCGGCCTGCTCTCCACCTCCACCGACGCCACAGGGCGGGGGGAGGGGGAGGGAACCATTCCCCAGGGGAACATCCTACCGCCGCCGGTTCCCCTGATCCAGACCAGCGAGTTCATGGAACGGGCGGGCAGGGAAGCCCTGCGGGCGACTATCGAGTCAGCCATGGCAAGTACTGGAGCCCAGGTTCCTTCCCACAGGGCGTCAAGCTCCATGGGGTGATACTCCAGATCGATGATGTCTCCCGGCGACCCCTGTATGACCCAAGAAACGATGGCGTTCACACTGCTTCCCGAGAACGGGATCACCTCGGTTCCCACACCCCTCCATGCAGAGGCGCTGAAGTCGCCTGAGTAACCCCCGGCCCATAGAAGGACGGTATTCTCAACCGGCAGGGAAAGCATCAGGGTGTCCTCACCGGCCTCCAGCCAGCGGCTGGTCCTCACTGGAAGATCGCGGATCTCAGGCAGCGTGTCCTCTATCACCGCATAGCCTGGAAGGGCGTTCCCGTCCCAGACCAGCTGAAGGGTCCTTGCCCAGAGGGAACTGTCCGGAATGGTGCTGTCGGCGGCCAGGGTGGCGCAGATGCCCTCGAGCAGCTCCCCTGACCCCTCCGGACCGCGGAGGATATAGCCCGACCAGGCCGACCTGGTGACCTGGTAGCCTTCTATCCCGTAGGTCCACATCTCCTCCAGCTGAAGCTCCGACAGGGATGCCCAGGGCTCAGCGGGAACACCGTGGAGCATCACCACGGCGCAGTCGGTTCCTGCGGTCTGCAGCAGCAGGGAAGCAAGCATGGAAGCAAAGATCATTTCATCCTCCAGGGTTCGAGCACACGCCTGAGAACATCCGGGCCCTCGAACCAGGAGAGGGCGAATCCGTAGTTGGTGACGGGCACGCCTGCTTCGGCAAGCCTGGCCACCCGTGCGGAGAGCTTCTGCCGGCTTATCATGCAGCCGCCGCAGTGTATCACAAGGTCGTAGGACCGCAGTTCCGCAGGTTTGGGGAACTCCCTGCCGAAGGCGTGGTCAACCGTTATCCCGGGATACAGGGAAGCCAGTTTGGCTGGTATCTGTACCGTTCCGATGTCCTCGGCGATCCTGTCATGATTGCATGCTTCGGCAATAAGCACCCGGCTTTCAGAGGAGAGACCGGCCATTGTCTCCACCCCCCTGGCGAAGAGGGACATGTCCCCGCCTGCGGTCTGGTTGATCATCATGATGGAGAAGGTGGTAAGGGGAACTCCAGGGGGAACCCACTTCGCCATCACATCGATGGCCTGGGAATCGGTGATCACCAGCTGCAGCCCCCCACTCCCCTCCTCCAGGGCTGAAAGGAACGAAAGGAACTTGCTTCTTTCCCTCTCTGCAAGCATGGAGGAACCGCTCCTGGCCAGGGCCAGATCGGTCCGGTACAGACCCACCGGCACCATCATACGAAGGAGATACTCCATGGCCATCTCCTGGGGCCTGAGCAGCCGGCCGGTGGGAGACTCGGCATCCAGGGGAATGTGCATGAGAACCGGGCTTCTGGGGTTGAGGAAGGGTAGCAGGGGAATCGGGCTCATCTCTTCAGGGCGGGAGGAGGCTATGAACTCTATCACCCTCAGGTAATCCCCGGCAACGGAAAGGTCCGCTGAGATCTCAGGGGTGTTCTTCCTGTCGGGAAGCACCGACCTGCAGAATTCCCTTGCCTCTGAAAGGGTTGCACCGCTGTCTGAAAGGAGTTCGCCGCTGCTGGCCCGCACATTGAACACCACCGCCAGCCTCCGCCCCGCCCGGGCAGACATCGAGGACACCAGTTCCTCAACATCGAGCTGCATGGAGAGGAAAGCCTGGACCGGATCGACCACCAGCAGGGCAACATCGACCTCCTCCAGGGCGGCCAGCGCCTTCGCCCTCTTCTTGCCCCCAAGATCGGAGGCTTCGTCCAGCCCCGCGGTGTCCAGAATGCGTACCGGCCCCAGGGCGTGGATCTCCATCACGGAGCTTTTGATGTCCGCGGTGGTTCCCGGCTGGGAATCCACAATGGATGTTTCCTGCTGGGTGAGCAGGTTCATCAGTGTACTCTTGCCGGCATTGATCCTGCCGAATATCCCGATAACCAGCCTGTCGACCCTGGCCATCTGCCTTCCCTTCGCTGAATACAAGGTACTATAAAACCGGAACCCGCCCCGGGGCACCACCCTCCGGGGTTGACCACGACCGTGTTTCTTAGGATAATTGACCCCCGATTGAATGCGCGGAGAGGTGGCCGAGCTGGTTTAAGGCGTACGCCTGCTAAGCGTATGTGGGGGAAACTCCACCGAGGGTTCGAATCCCTCCTTCTCCGCCATTCAATATCACCCCCTGAAAAGGGGGTTTTTCAATATCCCCTGGAGTTAAGGTAAATGCACTTATCCTGATCAGTATAACTGACACCTGCATTCCAATTCCTGATCCTGCATGCAGAACTCACGGTCCTTATAAACAACCACCTTTACAAACGGGAATAGTGCGACCATAATCCATAGTAAGCGAATGGAGAAAAATGCGCTGCACTGTTTTCGCCGCCCTGCTCATTCTGTTATCCGGTGCCTATGCACAGCCCTCCACCGACCAGACGGACTGGAGTTCCGGCATCGTGTTCTTCCCGGATGACTATGGTTTCGGAACAGGCTTCGTCCAGCAGAATGGGACCGAATGGCTTTCCGAGGGAAGGCTCTCTCTTGAGTATCCCCTGGAGTACGAGCTGATAGCGTATCAGATCGCGAACGGCTGGGATGTGGTCGCGCAGGACTTCGACAGCGATGGGTTCCCAGACCTGGCCTGCTCGGAGCAGCAGCCTGTTCCCTACATATCGATACTCCATAACCCGGGTGTGGGCGGAAACGGTATCTGGCAGAAAACACCGGTTTACTCCGGCGCCGGTTCTCTTCGAACTCTGGCCTCAGGCGATATCGATGGAGACGATGACCAGGACCTTGTGGCAAGCAGAGGCAATGCGTTTCCCTACACCCTTTTCTGGCTTGAGAATCCGGGAAGTACCGGTTCCTGGGAATACCATCACATTGCTGAAACCACCGTTATCGCCCACATAGACTGCGGCGATCCTGATTCCGACGGCGATACCGACATAGCCGCGGCCTATTCCATGGATGACCGAATATCTGTGTTCATCAATAACGGCAGTGGGATCTCCTGGCAGGAGGAATCGGTGACGAATACTTCCGACGGACCCTGTCAGGTCCTGTTCGATGACCTGGACAACAACGGTGTACAAGATATCCTGGCAGTCCTGAGAATGGCGGACAGAGTCTCATGGTTCCACAGAGACCAGTCCACATGCTCATGGACGGAGCATATAGTTACCGAGTTCACCCATCCATGCGCTGTTTCCACCGGGGATTATAACGGCAACGGAACACTGGATGTACTTGCCGTAGGGTACGACGAGGGGCAGGTTTATCTCTGCTACAGCCCCGACGGTACGGGTGAATCCTGGGTAACCTTTCAGATTCTTGAGGAGTCAGAGAGTGCTTTAACCTGCGCCTTCGCTGACTTCTGCGGCGACGGCTTTCCCGACCCTGTGGTGACCCAGTATTCGGAGAAACTCCTTATCGTTCTGTCCAACAATGCAACCGTGCCCTCGAACTGGTTCTCCACCGTTCTCAATACGGACAAGGCTGTATCCGTGGCTGTATTGGATTCGGATCTCGACGGCAGGGAGGAGGTTGCCGTCCTTTTCGGGAACTCCCTCCGCCTGGCTTCAGTACGACCGGATACGTTCTGCCTCGAAGGCTCCCTGAACTCGCAGATAGCCCCTATACCCGTGGGCTGCGACTATGTGGACTGGGGTGAAATCTTCTGGAACGCATCTACTCCTGAGGGCACATCCATCTCATTCCAGGTAAGGGCTTCCCAGGATCCCTATGAAATGGGCGCCTGGTCAGATCCCATTACAGAATCGGGAACATCTCTTGACGGTATTCTTCCACTGGACCCCTACTACATGCAGTACAGGGTCAATCTGCACTCCTCAAGCTCTTCTGTTTCCCCTCTTCTCTTCTCCGTGGGCATTCAGGGATGGTGGCCAGGAGAGATAGAGGGAGAGAACAGAGCTTCACTGAACACCGATATAATCGCGGTCGCGGCGAATCCGTGCCGCGGCGCTGCTTCGGTAACGGTATCACCCGGGAGCCTTGAGAACGGAGTTCTTGCGGTTTACGATACTTCAGGCAGGATTGTCTTCAGCGAAGGGGTACCGTCAGGCGGCGGATCAGTAACGGTGAACATTCCTCCTCTGCCTCCGGGGGTGTACACACTGACATACCGCTCCAGTTCACGGAGCGCGGTAAAAAGGCTGTGCATGATTCGCTGACGCTCTCTGTCAGTTCCGAAAAAGCTCCATCGCCTCACTGCAGCCGTTCCTGAACACATAGGCGCCTCGATAGTTATCCGGAGCGTTAGAACAGTCTCCGCTTGATATCTCTTCCCGGCAGATCTCCCCTGCCCTCTTCCAGTTCCTGTTGGAGCGGTAGAGAAAAGCTCCCTGCAACACCGCGAAAACAAGAAGAAGAACAGCTGCCCTTTTCAAAGAAAATACCGAGAAAGCCCATTTCACAAGGGCAAGCACGGCAAACACACCAGGAAGGTAAAGGAACCGCTCCGAGCGGGTATCGAAGAGGGAAACCGACATGAAGACCACCGGAAGCAGTGAAACAAGGAACATGGCCATGTATCGAAGCATTTCCCTGAAGTCCTCCCGGCTTCTCCGGTAAAGGGGATAAAGCAGACAGACAATGAAAACCCCTGTAAGAAGAGGAATCAGGTAGAGGTGCCCCTCAAGGAAGGGTCTCAGAGAACCTGGCAGAGGGGGAATGAACACCCTCAGCAGGTACCTCAACAGGTTGCCTGCAACTGAAGCCAAGTGGGTACTTCCCCCTGCTGAGACAAGGTTACCTGAAACATCTCCCTGAATAAAGCGTAACAGAGCATAGATGGCCGAGAGGATCAAACCTGAAGGAGCTATCCACCCCGAGGCACTCTTCCCCTTCCTCCATGGAACCAGGAATATCCACGCAGCAGGAAGAACGATAGCGCTCTCCTTGGCCAGCAGGGCAAGGGCCAGCAGGGCAGGGAGAGGAAACTCCCCCGGAGGAAAAGAACAGTGGAAGCGAGACCGAAGGCTGCAGCGATCAGGTCCGTCCTCCCCGAGACCCAGCTCACGGATTCGGAGTGGCTGCCCAGAAGGAGGAACACAAAACCAGCAAGCACAGCCTTCCTCCTGCAGGAAAACAGGCGAAGTGAAAGCAGGCAGACAAGGATCGAGCACCCGATATGCCAGAAAAGGTTCGTGAGGTGGTAGCCGAACGGTCTCAGGCCCCAGATCAGGTTATCCGTAAAGTATGAGACAACCGTGACCGGCCTGAAGAAGGCATCCCCGGTATCACCTCCCCAGGAGGTGAAGTACCCTTCGCTGACCACCCTGTGTACAAGCACGAAATCATCGGACATGAAGCCGAAAAACAGGGTCTCGACAAGCAGTGCAAGGGCAATGAACGAGAGAAGAAAAGGACCGAATCCGCTGCAGTCAGTTCTCATTCAACCTCCACAGGAAGACGGAAAGATCCTCTCCGGGCCAGCGGCGTATCTCGTTTATCTCAAGGACCTCGATGGTGTTGCCATATACCCTGCATTGTGCTGGGTCTGGGATCCAGAGTTCCCATCTGTCATAGTCTTCGACCATGTGAGGCCCGGTCCAGCTCAGTATGTATCCACATCCTGAATCATCAAGGTATTCCTCCAGGTTCCCTGACTGGATAGCCCGTACCAGCTCAACATCCCCTGCCAGCCCCTCGGCCTGTATCACATGACCATGGAAGAAATAGGCGAAGCTCCCGGCCCTGTCTCCCATGGCAACGATCGATGAATCCGGCAAGAGTTCATTCATCTCAATTGCTATAAGCATGTTACGGTACCTGAAGTCATCCTCGGGGATCCTGCCGTAGCTGATGCCCCAGTAAACACTGAGAATAACAACAACGGTTAACAGCAATGCAGAAACCATGCTCTCAGCCCGAGAAGACAAACTGATTCTTCTGCAAACACCCTGCAGCACCGGTGGAACACCGAAAGCCAGAAAGAGAACAGCCGGGTAGGCGTACCAGTACCAGAGCCTCCACTGTGACATGAACAGCTGAACGAACGTGAACCCTATGAGAAAAATGGCTGAGGCATGGGCCGACCTGGGCTTCTCCTTCATGAACACTACTAAAAAGGCCAGCATAAGAAGAATGAGATACAGTCCCCAGGGGCTTCTTATCCCAAGTGGATCTGACATGCCGAACAGCTGTTGGGCAAACAGGGAGTTCCATCCAAAACCTGATGCCTTCATCATACCGGACACGGAGAACGGGGTACCCATATTAACCAGGTTAGCTGTCAGATAGGCAGCTCCAGCAGCAAGTCCGGGTATCAGGAGAGGTGCCGCTCCCTTTCTGCCCGTGCTTCTAAGTGTAAGGAGAAACAACGGAAGCAGCAAAATGACCGAATCGAGCCTCGAAAGAAAGATCAACGCTGCGAGAACTCCATTGGTCCACAGGTTTTTTCGGGAATCAACATTCACTGAATCGCTTCTTAGAAGCAGCAGAAATGCCAGGGGAAGCAGCACTGATGTCTCCATGCACATCAGCGAGAAATCCCTGATGTATCTCAGAAGCAGAAGATATGTGAGAAGAACTACAGGCAGGGAATACCTGGAAGAACGTGCAAGAAACAGGTAGCCGCAGACACCCATGAGAACAGCAGAAAGAGTGACCGCGGCCACCAGGAACCCAGTCCCTCCGCCTGCAACGAAACGAATCAGCACCAGAAGTGCCATCCAGAGGGGATGGAATCCGTTGGTTGCCGTCAGGCCGTCAAAAGACAGAAAGCCTTCAGAAGCAAAATTGTCCGCTATCCTGCAGTAGAAAAAAGCGTCGTCCTCCATGCCGAGGAACACAGTCCGTCCCCAGAGAACTGCAAGGAAAGAAGCGGGGAACAGAATTGAAACGAAGACAGAGCGCTTATTCATCGATCAGCTCCATACCCTCATGGTGTCAACTAGGCAGATCTGCCACTTGCAGCCAACTAGCATAGAGCACTATGGATTTGGTGCGGTGTCTTAATCCAGCACTGCAAACCGTCTGGAAACAGAGATGCCATGCGAAGAAATGCTGCAGAAGTACACTCCGGGAGCCAAACCGCTGTAACTGGTTTCAAGGGATGATCCCGTCATCGGGTACGCCCTGCTCAGTTGCACTATTCGCCCTGCACAATCAATTATGGTGACCTCTACTTCCCCGGAAGCTCCACTTCCAACCTGTACGGTGATCTCTCCGCTGGAGGGATTTGGAAAGAGGTTTACGGAGAACGGTTCTTCAGGAGAACCTGACTCAGACTCAATGCCGGTCAAGTTATTCGTAGCATATGAGAGATCCGAGTTTGACATGTTCTGATAAGCCAGATGGACATAGCCATAAGGATCCGGGCAGATCGAGCTGTCCCAACCTGTGTAGCTGCCTTCTGGATAACTCGTTTGCCAGGTGTCTCCGGTTTTGTAGAGGCACATTATGAAGGATTGATAATCAGTGCGGCATGCGGAAATGTATGGAGTATCATCTGACGAAAAGCACAGTCCGTTTGGAGTCCCTGGAGCAATGTAATTTAGATAATAGGTTACATCACTGTTCCATTCTGTACCGTCAAAGTACAAATACTTCAAAGACTGGTTGCTTTGCAGCGAATGATACGAAATCCCAGGTTCGCCATTTGAGTTCAGCGCTATGGATGTTTCACCGACGGCTTCGCCTCCCACCGAGAGTTCCTGAATCTCCCAGGAGCTGCCATCAAAAAGGGCATAGCACACATGGCCCGGATCGCCTTTTACATAAGAGACATGCAAACGATCCTGATCATCGATTGCAACTGAAGGATCCACACCAGCATCGTTTCCCTCATCCACCGTGGTGATTTCCCATTCACTCCCGTTCATGCAACCATACCTTAGCCGCTCTCCTGTACAGTCATGCCAGACAATGTGGGGATTCCCAGCTGAATCCAGCACTATGTCCGCCCTTGGGGAGTAATATCCTGATATGTTGGCAGATTCGAGAGGAGTGACTTCCCACCCGGAACCGTTGCTTCGGATATGTGAAATCATGCTGTTTGCAGGATTCCAGAACACAATGTTGGGCATGTCACTATCGTCCAGCACCATGCTTATGAATGAGCAAAGACCTGTGAAAACGGTTTCTTCTTCCCAACCGGAAGGGGTCTGCCAGATGTGTTTCATCGAGTTCTCAGAATTACTCCGATAAACAATGTGAAGTGAGCCCTGGGAATCAATATCAATGGCTGTGTAGTAGCCAGTATCTTCAGATGTATCTGGCGCTTCAACGAGCCAGGAAAAAGATGAAGATATACCAGCAACAACTGCAAGTACAAGAATGTAAAGTTTCATATCTTCCTCCATCCAAATAAAGAATCACCTAATTGAAAAGATAAATCAATTGTAGATCAGGAAACAGTATCCAGAAGAATGACCCCTTGAGATTCAGGAGAGAGTACTATGCGGAGACCCGTGCTCTCGCTGGTTATGGAAACAGCGTTGCTCCAGCTGGTGACATATGCCCTGAAGCTGCCAAGACTGCTGTTCCTGTACCAGCCGGTGTAACCGAAAAGCCCTCCGTTACCTGCGGTCCTCCAGAGGCCTTTCCTTATCTCCGGCTCTGCTCTGAAGACGGTATCGGGTGAAAGTGAAATGGTCGTTGTCCAGAAGGGTCGCTGAATCTTGAGGACCCCGTCTTCGATGGCGTAGCCCCTTACTGCGAAGAGCCATGTCACAAGAATTATCAGAGGCATCACCAAAGCCCCGTAAACCGGCATGTTGGGAATGAAAGGAAAGGCTCCGGCCATTACGATCACCACAGCTGTGAGTACTCTTGCAAGGGTGTCCATGGGCGCTGCGTTGAACTCACCTGAAATCATAGTGCTTCCTTATCGGCTCCGTGATGCGCCAGCGGCATTTCATCCCGGCGGGGAAGGTAACCAGATCACCGGGGGCGATCTCCACGGGAGAGCCTGATTCCGGGGTAATGATAGCTCTGCCCTGAATGATGTAGCACACCTCCTGCATGTCGTACTCCCATGGGAACTCGGAGACTTCCTTTTCCCATACCGGCCATCCGAACACGCCTTCTCTGTTCAGACGGTCTTCATCTGGTTTCTCAACAGTAATCACGGTGCCCTCCCTTCAGAGCTTTGAAGTATTATAGCAACCTGCGGAGAACCTTGGAAAGGCGGCCATATATGAAGGTTAGAACAAGACTCGCCCCGTCCCCCACAGGCGACCCACATGTGGGTACTGCCTACCAGGCACTGTTCGGTTATGTCTGGGCAAAGGCAAACGGGGGAGAGTTCATACTGAGAATAGAGGATACCGACAGGGAAAGATCCACCGACTCCTCAGAGAGGGCAATCCTTGAAAGCCTCAGGTGGATAGGCCTCGACTGGGACGAGGGACCGGACAGGGGGGGCCCCTGCGGCCCCTACAGGCAGAGCGACAGGCTTTCCATCTACAGGGAGCACATAGACAAGCTTCTCGAGGAAGGACACGCTTACCCCTGCTTCTGCTCCAGGGAGCGTCTTGATAGTGTTCGTGCGAAGCTCGTTGAGGAGAAGGCCGCCAGCAGGGGATATGACCGCCACTGCCGGAGCATCGACCCCGCTGAAGCAAAGAAGCGAATTGAGGCCGGCGAGGAATACGTGATACGGATGAAGGTTCCCCTGGAGGGGGAATGCGTATTCACAGACCTGCTTAGGGGTGAAATACGCAAGGACTGGGCCTCAATAGACGATCAGGTGATCCTGAAAGCCGACGGCTATCCCACATACCACCTTGCTGTGGTGGTGGACGACCATCTGATGGAGATAAGCCATATCATCAGGGGAGAGGAGTGGATCAACTCCGTTCCCAAACATGTGCTCCTTTACAGCTTCTTCGGTTGGGAGCTGCCTGTGTTCTGCCACCTGCCGCTTCTGCGCAATCCTGACAAGTCAAAGCTCTCAAAGCGGAAGAATCCCACCTCCATCAACTACTACCGCAGGGCAGGCTTCCTTCCGGAGGCCATGCTTAACTACCTGGGCATGATGGGATGGCACATGCCCGATGAGTCGGAGAAATTCACGCTCCACGACATGATATCGAACTTCAGGCTTGAGGATGTTTCGCTGGGAGGGCCGGTGTTCGACAGGGCCAAGCTCCGCTGGCTGAACGCCAAGTACATGAGGGAAGACAACTCCCCGGCTGAACTAGCTGCAAAGCTGCATGAGTGGGCCCTGAACCCTGAATACATCCGCAGGGTTGCCGAAGTGGTTGCCTCAAGGCTGGAGACCCTTTCCGACTGGGGATACTTCACAGCGATGTTCTTCAGCGATTCCGTACCTGTAACCGAAGACCTTCTGGAAGTGAAGGACCTGGATACCGACCAGGTGCTGGAGCTTCTTCAGGTAACTCTGTGGAGCCTGGAAACGGTAAGGGAATGGAACAGGGACAACATATCCACCGCTTTGCGGGAGGCTTCAGAAAAGCTTGAACTGAAGATGAAGGCCTATACCTCACCTCTTTACGGAGCGATTTGCGGCAGCCGGGTAGCCCCCCCGCTCTTCGACAGCATGGAGGTGCTGGGCAGCGATCTCTGCAGAACAAGGATATCCGCGGCAATGGATGTTCTGGGCGGCATTTCCGGCAAGAAGCTCAAGAAGCTGGAGAAGAAGCACCGACCTTGACAAATGGAGTTCACAGGCAAATATTCCGCCCTCGGCGCAATGCTCCCATCGTCTAGCGGTTAGGACGCTGGCCTCTCACGCCGGAAACAGGGGTTCGATTCCCCT
>NPID01003584.1_pt5 | contig 11267 bp, 9 predicted proteins | sample 8637491 | NCBI WGS metagenome assembly NPID01 (sample SAMN07420843, study PRJNA396082) | bioreactor metagenome | isolation source: sample BA6 brine-fed electro-methanogenic bioreactor BA | place: Japan: Kochi | collected 2016-06-14 | reverse complement strand
TTCTTCATTGTTCGATCCCTCCTGTTTGTGTTTGCGTTCGTGTCATCACGGGCTAACCAGAATAACCCCTGTGTACATGTTCTGCCCGAACGGTTGAGCAATCAACGTTCGGGCTGATTATAGCCATTTTTATACCGGGAGCAAATACCCCGGGGTAAACCTTCACTTTCCCCGGCTTCCCCCTGGGGTATATTAGGTGTTACGTTTCCGCCGGAGGGTAAAACTTATCTCCGAAGGGAGTCTCCACTGAAACACATCAAGAACGCCGCGGTCCTCCTTGGCGTGCTTTCACTTCTGCTCTCCTGTGGAGGGGAGGAGACCGGTGACACAGGCAAGGTCCAGGTGATTTTCTGGCACGCCATGGGCGGCCCCCTGGGGGACATGCTCGAGGACTCGCTGATAGCCGAGTTCAACCGCACACATCCTGATATAGAGATAGTTCCCGTGTGCATGGGCAACTACCGGGCCCTGAGCCAGAAGATCATGGCGGGGGTAATGGCGGGTTCCCCGCCGGTGCTGGCGCAGGCCTACGAAACCTGGACGGCACAGCTCATCAGAGGCGGTGCCCTGGTTCCCCTGGATTCCCTCATGGATGCCGATCCCGGGTTCACCGATGAGATGTGGAACGATTTCTTCCCGGTCTTTCAGGCTAACAACACATTCGACGGAAGTGTCTACAGCTTTCCGTTCAACAAGAGCGTTCCTCTGATCTACTACAACACCGAATGGTTCGACAGCCTGGGAATAAGGCCGGCGGAAACCTGGGAGGAACAGAGCGAGAACCTCAGGCTTCTGACCAGGGACGTGAATGAGGACGGCGACATGCTGGATTCCGAAGACCGCTGGGGAACGGCCTTCGGCACTTCGGTGTGGACCTTCGAGTGCTTCCTGGCCCAGGCAGNNCTCCTGAACGCCGACTCAACCGCCACCGCCTTCAACTCCCCCGAGGGCGTGGAAGCCCTGAACTACATGACCGGGCTCCTTTACGATGATTCAACAGCTTACCTGACATCGGGCTACGACCACCAGAACGCCTTTGCCGACGGCAGGGTAGCCCAGGTGCAGGGGTCGGTCACCAGCCTGGCCTTCATGACCAGGGACATGGAAAGCAGGGCCGAGAGCGGAATGCCCACCTTCACCATAGGCACCGCACCCCTTCCAGCGGGCAGGCAGCAGGGGGTTTACATAGCCGGAACCAACGTGGTTCTCTTCAGGAACCAGGATCCCCGGAAGGTGGAGGCCGGATGGGTCTTCATCAAGTGGTTCACCAGGCCGGACATACAGGCAAGGTGGTTCGCCGGGAGCGGCTACCTTCCCGCCAGGATGAGCAGCCTTCAGGAGCCCTGGTTCCTGGAGAAAGTCGAGAGATACCCGGGGCTTCAGAGTGTGGTAGATCAGCTCTACTACGCCGTTTTCGAACCCCAGATAACCGCCTGGTACGACGGCAGGGAGTTCCTGTCCGAGTCGGTGGAGATAGTGCTTTACGGAAGAATGACGCCAGAGGAGGCCCTCTCAAGGGCCGCCGACCTGGCGGATGCCGAGATAAGAACAGGCCGCTAGGCCGGAAGAGGGAGGAACGATGACAAAGGCTTTACTGCCGGCGCTGCTGCTCTTTGGCATGGCCGGTGCCCAGGTCCTTACCATTGCCCAGGCCAGGGAGGACGCCGACGGCGACGGCATACCCGACCTCCTGGGGCAGACGGTTACCATCAGCGGGATCGCAACCTGCGAGACAACGCTGTTCTCGACCAGCGGCGTGAGCTTCTATGTTCAGGACGCCACCGCCGGCATCAATGTTTACGCGTATGAAGCCCCCATGGACCTGATGCCCGGAGAGGAGTGGGAGATAACCGGCGAGATAAAGGTCTACAACGGCCTGACCGAGATATCCCCCTCCTCCGTGGACGATTACGAGTATGTGGGAAACCCCGGTATGCCCCAGCCGGTTCAGCTTTTGAGGAACCAGCCCGTATCGGAATCCCTTGAGGGCATGCTCCTTGCCGCGGGGAACCCGGGGCTGGTGCAGTGGGTCACGGTGGCCACCAGCCCGTCCTACGCCGGAGGGGGCTACAACTTCGACGTGTGGAACGGACAGACCGTGATACCGGTGAGGGTGAACGAGACCACCGGGATCGACGTTTCTGGTATTTCCCAGGGAACCAGGCTCTTCCTGAAGGGCATCGGCGGGCAGTACGACTCCACCGAACCCTACGATTCAGGCTATCAGCTCCTTCCCAGGTACCAGACCGACATCACGGTGTTCAACCCGGCAATAGACAACTTCTTCCACCTTGATGTGAGCGGAAACCCCTTCGCCCCGGTGCTCGGTGAAACATGCACCATAGAGTACGGCGGACCCCAGGGAGTAAGGTTCAACCTTACCGTCTACGACAGGGCGGGGAGGGACCTCGCCGGCCTGGCGATCAATTCCCCCGCCGGCGATGTCTTCAGCTGGGACGGACGAGACGACATGAACCAGTACCTGCCCATGGGCCAGTACCTCCTCCTTCTCGAGGCGGTGTATCCCGACGGCGACAGGCTCACAACGACGGAAACCGTGGTAATCGCGGCTCCGCTGGAATAGGAGGGACACGATGAGAAGCAGAACTTTGGGACTGGCTGCGCTTTTCCTCCTTGCCCTGCCGGCTGCCGCCGCCTTCGAGGAAATGGAGATGGGTATTCCCGCCATGGCAATGGGTGGTACAGGCGTGGTTTTCGGAGGTTTCCAGGGAGCTCTCTGGAACCCCGCGTCGCCGGCCACCGAAGGGGAGGCATCGGTAACGGTTTCCGGAAAGCTGCCTTACACGAACCTGGATTTTACCACCGCTGGTGTCGACGGCGGATTCGCCCTCTCTCCCCGGTGGAATCTGGCCGGTTCGGCGCGGTGGTTCGGGGGAGATCTCTACAGCGAACAGATGCTTGCGGTCACGGTTGCCGGAAAGCTGAGCAGGGATTTCTCCCTGGGTCTGCAGCCGGTGGTCTCCAGGGTGGCCATCGAGGACGGCGTGAGCAGCTACGGCTCCGCAACGGCGTTCTCGGTCAACGCCGGATTCAGGATAGACATGTACGACAGATGGGTCTTCGCCGCCGCGGTGAAGAACCCCTTCGAGTCCAGGATCGGCGATTCGCAGGAGTACATGCACAGGCAGATGGACGCCGGAGTATCCTATGAACCCGCCGAGGGTTTCGTAACGGCGTTCGCCCTTTCCAGGGACTTCAGGGGCACCAGGGTCCGCGTGGGCGGAGCCCTTCCCCTGGGACCGGTAACCATGTACGCAGGCGCCATGAGCGGCCCCGCCGCCCTTACGGGAGGGTTTTCCGCCCAGGTGAAGGGAGTGGGGCTCTCCTACGCGGTGGTTACCCACCCCGAGCTGAACCTTTCACATTCCTTCGGGGTGAGCCATGGTTTCTAGCCTGATACTGACCCTTCTGATCGCCCAGGTGTCGCCTCCGGGTTTCGACCTGAACTCCGCCACCCTTCAGGAACTCCAGGCCATGTCAGGCCTCACCGGCGAACAGGCCGAGACCCTGTACGAACACATCTGGGCCACCGGCGGTCTTCAGACCATCTACGAGGTGGCGGAACTGCCGGGCTTCGATCCCGAGACCATGCTGTGGCTCCGGGAGAACTGCATAGTGGTCCCTCCTGAAGCGGGAAGCATTTCCCCTCAGGTTCTGGACGTAATGGAAAGGCTGGCCACCGAGGACGGCCCCGGGGATGCCGCGGTGGAATACTGGGAGGACCTTCTCCTCCGCCCCATGCCCGTGAACACCGCAAGGTGGTGGGACCTGAGAAGCCTGGACAGGGTCAGCTTCGTGGACGCCGCCGCCGTGGATGCCAGGCTCAGGTCACTGGGTCCGGTTTCCTCCGTTACCTCCCTGAGGGGAACCGAGAACCTTCGCTACTACGGATACAGGAACATGAGGGACTACATATCCGTGAGGGAACCGGACTATTCCTCCCGGGAGTTCTTCGGCAACTACCGGTTGATCTACGAGGACGGTTCCGGAAGGGCGGGCATAGAGGACGGTCTCGAGGGCCAGATCTCGGAGATGAAATCCGCCATCTCGGACATCCTCGCCGGGGGGAGGGAGCTTTCCTCCACCTCCATCGACAGCCTGGAGCTGATCACCAGGCTCCAGTCCGAGTACGACCAGCTGCTTCAGGCCCGTAACACCGCCTGCTTCACCCACCGGGTAAGGGTGGGAATGGGCGACAGGTACCGCCTGGGAGCCAGGCTTTCCAGGGGGGAGAACTCCATTGCCGGAAGCGAACTGTTCACAGGGCTGGACGCCCCGGTGAACGACAGGTTCGACGTGGGCAAGGCCTACCTCTCCTTCCAGGACGACGGAATAGTACGCCAGGCGATCGCCGGCAACTACCGGATCTCCCTTGCGCAGGGCCTCCTGATCGACAACTCCGACGAGCTGATGTACAGGAACACCTACCGCACCTGGGGACTCACCCCGGACCTCACTTCCTCAAGACAGAGCGCCCTCTTCGGAGCCGCCGCCCAGATCGAAGCCGGTCCGGTGCTGGGATACGCCTTCGCCTCCCACACGCCCAGGGATGCCATAACCAATCTCGACGGCTCCCCCAATGTACTCTACCAGGGGGAGTTCAGGACCGACGAGTACAGCGGTGTCCTGGAAGAGACTACCGTGGGCGGATACGCCTTCTATGACATGGGTGATGTGCTTCCGGTTGGAACAGCTCTGGGAATAGGCGGGCTGGGGATACAGTACAGCGATTCCCTGAACCCCTCGGTGGCCGGGCTGGACATACCCAACGACACCTACCAGTGGAACTGCCCCGAATACGCCAACATGCCTTCCGGGGAGAGGCTCACCTATGTCGCTGGAGCGGCCCAGACGGTGTTCAGGAACATGAGCGCCGAAGTGGAGGCGGTGAGACAGGACAACGGAGCATGGGCCACGCTGGCCACAGCCACCTGGCAGAACAACTGGTTCCATGTGACCGGCTCATACAGGAACTACGCCCTGGATTTCATGAATCCCTACAACAGGGGGTTCGCGGAGCAGCACAGGTTCGACGACACCGTTTTCGAGAGCCCATACAGGCTCAACGACCCTCTGGCCTCCCAGCTGGCCGACCTTCCTGTGCCCAAGCCGGAGGAGGGCGTTTACATCGAGACCAGATTCCAGGTGAGCCAGCAGGTAACCTTCACAAGGGTTTATCTGGATGTCTGGAGAAATCTCGCCTACAGCAGCGAGAACCTCAGGTTCCAGGGCGAGGTGGAGTACAGACCCGCCTGGCCGGTGAGGTTCAGGCTGAAGTACAAATTCCAGGACAAGATAAACGCCAAGGACATCGTGCCCACCAATTCCAGGACCCAGGAGTACACCTTCAGGACCTTCTCACTCCCCGTCGGGGGCGACTACTTCAACATAGAGCTCCGATACGGAAGTGTTGAACTCACTCCCAATCCCCTCTACGGTGATGACAGGAACATGAACGGCGGTTTCCTGGCCATGAGGTACGAGCACGACTTCACCGGAAGCCTTTCGGTGCTGGGGGGGACCACTCTGTGGACCACCAACGGCATGAGCCAGTGGGAGTTCGAGGACACCGGCATAGATTTCCTCGACGGCAGCGGCACCAAGTTCTACGTTACCTTCAAGAACACCCTGTCGGACAACCTGCAGCTCAGGCTCAAGTTCGTGAGGAAGGACACCTTCTTCCCCCACAACGGATTCTACAGACCGGACCCCGAGGACCAGTACCACTACCAGGGATCTCCGGATGAAACGGTAACTGATTTCGGTGACCACGTCACCGATTACGGCATACGCTGCCAGCTCGATTTCCGCTGGTAGGCAGGAGGAGACATGGGAATAACTGCATGCGTCATGACGATCCTTCTGGCCATCTCCGGCGGCCTTCCGGAGATCATGTGGCTGGGCAACGTGGGCATGTCGGGTTCAGCCGCCGCGGCGGGAATGGGCGAGACCTGGTACGCCGACGGCTCCCCCCAGGGGGCCCTTGAGAACCCGGTGATGGCCTCCTCGCTTCCCCGCGGGTTTTCCGCCGGGGTGACCGGCGGGGCTGCGCTTGACATAGAGAAGAGGTCCCGAAGGGTCTACGACAGTTTCGGGGGTGTAGTGGGCGAGTCGGAATACGCCTTCAACCAGGGGTTCACTCCTTTTCCCGGCGGGGCCGCCGCCGGCTGGTCCGACGGCACCTTCTCCGCCGCCGCCGGCTGGAGGGCCGTGGGAACCTTCTCCTACGGCTACGGAAGGGTGATGAACGACGACAACTACGTTAAGGTGGCCGACGAGACCCTGGACATCTCAGGGCTTCTAAGCGACTTCTCGTTCTCAGGCAGCTGGAGCAGCGGAGGCCTGATCTCCCTGGGAGCAGGAGGCGGCTTCATTACCGGGACCAGAAGCTCGGAGTACACCATAGAATACGTTGACCCCACCCAGGCGGACATTATCCTGGACACCGACCAGTCCCTCTCGGGAATGGTGGTGAGGGGTTCCGCGATGGCGGATATGGGCAGGCTGGTACTCACCGCCGGGGTGGAGCAGCCAATGGGCTGGAAGTGGGAAACCGAGGGTGTTGACACAGATCTCACCCTTCCCATGAAGATACGATCCGGAGCGGTATACGCCCCGGGCAACAGGCTCATGAGCGTTTTCGCCGCGGACTTCTGGTGGTCACCGACTTCCGAAGTGGAGATAGACGACACCGACCCGGGTCTGGGTAACTCATGGGGCTTCGGGGCCGGGGTGGAGAACACCCTTCCCGGTAATACCATAGTCAGAGCGGGGTTCAACTACGAAGCGTCTCCCATCTCCTCCGCCCTGGACAGGATGGGTTTCACTGGAGGCATAGGCTGGCGTATTGGCAACACCGCTGTGGATGCCGCACTTGCATTCTCTCCCGTGAGATGGGATCAGTACGAAGCGGAGGGTCTGCCAACTTTCCAGGGCACGGATTCCCTTGTGGTGGAGTCCAGCAGAACGGCCTTTTCCCTTGGGGTAACAAGGTGGTTCTAGGGAGGAGGACACAATGCTGAGAACACTGTTACTTTGCCTTGCGGCGGCTGCGGCTTCCTCCGGCGAGATCATCTACCTCAACATACTGCACACCAATGACATGCACGGAGGCATCCCCTCCCAGCAGGCTTCCTTCATGAACCCGGATTTTCCTCCGGGAATAGGGGGGGGCGCCTGGATAGCATCCTATGTTAACCAGGTTAGGGACCACTGCGAAGCAAGTGGAGAGCACTTCCTCCTCGTTGACTGCGGCGATATCTGGCAGGGAACCCCTGTGGGGAACTGGAACTCCGGTGAGTTCATGGTCCAGTGGATGAACTCCTTGGGCTACGACATGATGACCCTGGGGAACCACGACTTCGACCACGGCGCCGAGGTCGCCATCAGGAACGCCAGGGCTGCCGAGTTCCCGGTTCTCTCCGCCAACTTCCTGGACGATGAAGGCAACATTCCGGATCCGGTGAAACCCTGGATATTCAGGGAGATCGGCGGTCTGGACATCGCATTCATCGGTGTGAACACATCGGACACCTACGGTCTGGTGGACCCGGAGCTCCTTGCCGGCTANNGGCTATGAGATCGCGCCGGAGCTGCCGGTCGTCCGCCGTGCCATGGAAGAGGTTCAGGACGAAGGCGCTGACATGATCGTCCTTGTCTCCCATCTGGGCCATCCCCCCGACGCCGAAAGGTACACCGAAAGGGTCTTCGAAGCGTGGGAACGGGGTGAGGAGTACACCAAGGACTTCGCCTACAACTCCGCTGAACTCACCTGCATGGTGGAGGGAATCGACCTGGTGCTAAGCGGCCACACCCATGTGGCCCTCAGGGAACCCTGGGTCAATCCTATAACCCACACCATAGTGGTTCAGGGTTACGCCAACGGAACCGGGATAGGCCACATAAGGCTGGCCATCGACACCGGGACCGCAACGATAGTGGGTTACGACTGCCCCGACGGCGAGGAGTACATCAGCCTTCTCCATGACAGGTTCTGGCCGGACATGGAGCAGCAGGAGATGATCGAGGAATACCGCCTGGTGGCGGAAGCTGGCATGGACAGCGTGATAGGCGAAGCCGTTTCCGAGATACCCAGGGGCGGTGCCGAACATCCCCTGGGCAGGCTGATGAGCGATGCCATCAGGTCCGCGACAGGCGCCGACGTGGGGCTGCTTAACCGCGGCGGGATCCGTGCCGCCATTCCCAGGGGACCAATTACCCCCCGCATCATCTACACGGCCATTCCCTTCGAGGAAGACCTTTACACAATTCAGGTGACCGGAGAAGAGCTTCTGGCGATCCTGGAAACCGGCATGCAGGGCAGAAGAAGGGACATGGAGATCTCCGGCTTCACCTGCAGGAGGAACCAGCTCAGCCCCGACGGGGAGAAGATAGAGGACCCTATGGTGGGCGGAGAGCCCCTGGATCCGGCGAAGGTCTATACCCTTGCCACCACCGGTTACCTCGCCCAGGGCAATGTGGGCTACGGCATAATGCTGGAGCACCAGGCTTCCTACGCAGGGATAACCCTGTTGCAGGCCGTAACGGATCACATCGCCGCCGTTTCCCCGATATCCCCGGACAACGTCATGAGGATCGTGTGGATAGAGGAGGAAAGGTAGCCCTTTGAGAACCCTGGTCCTCGGCGCCGGCCTTGCAGGTCTCAGCGCAGCACTGGAGCTCGCCCGCCGCGGGGTGGAGGTGACGGTCATCGAAAGGGCCCCCGGTGTCGGGGGTCTGGCCTCCACGATATCACAGGGGGAGTTCCGGTACGACCTGGGCCCGCACAGATTCCACACCGAAAATCCGGAAATACTGCGGTTCGTGGAGGAGCTGCCCGGTGTTCGCCTGGAAGAGCTGTCCAGGTTGAGCAGGATAAGGCTTCTGGACAGGTATTTCGACTATCCCCTCTCCCTGGGTAACGTTCTGTCGAAAATGCCCCCTGCGAAGGGGGCCGGGATGCTCCTCAGCTTCCTCTGGGAGAAGACCCGGGGCCTTGTTTCCCGCAGGGATCAGAGCACCTTCGAGGGATGGGTGATGAGCAGGTTCGGAAGGGGTCTGTACAATCTCTATCTAGCCCCCTACAACAGAAAGCTCTGGGGCATCGAGCCTTCCCAGCTCAGCGCCGACTGGGCCAGTCAGAGGATAACCGTTCCCAGCCTGGCCGGACTGGTGAGGGAAACCGTGGCCCCGTCAAGGAAGACCGTGAGGAGCCTCGTCAGCACATTCCACTATCCCCGCGGGGGGATCGGGATGATATCCCGTGGTCTTCAGAGGGCAGTGGAGGAGTCCGGAGGGGGGATACTCACCGGAACCCTGCCCATGGATATCTCGAAGGAAGACTCCCTCTGGAAGGTCAGGACATCCCGGGGGATCCACACCTCCGATTCCATCATCAGCACCATACCGGTGGGCAGTTACGTTTCGCTTCTGGGAGACATGATGGCGGAGGAGGTTCACCAGGCGGCCGGAGAACTCAGGTTCCGGGGGCTGGTGTTCCTTTCCGTTCTCCTGAACGGGGAGGTTCCCCACGGCGATCACTGGATATACACCTCCGAGGACAGGTATCCATTCAACAGGCTCTCCATCTCCAGGAACTTCGATCCCGGTTCCCCCTCCCAGGTGATCTTCGAGTTCTCCTGCCAGGAGGGCGACGAGTTATGGAACGCTCCCATGGAGAGGCTTCTTGAGCAGACCGTTCCAGGGGCGGAGCACCTGGGCCTTTTCACAAGGGGGATGATCCTGGGAGCATCCATTCACCGGGAGCCTGAGGCATACCCCATATACGACCTTAACTACGGCAGGGCTTCCAGAACGGTGCTTGACGCCCTGGAACTTCTCAATGGCTCGGTTACCTGTGGCAGACAGGGTCTCTTCAGGTACAACAACATGGACCATTCCATAGAGATGGGGCGGTGCGCCGCCCTGGAAACGCTTGGTGAGGGATCGGTGAGGGAGAACTTCGACTGGAGCCCCGGTACCTGGGCGGACGGCTGATCTGAGGAAAACCGCCGTAATAGTGCTTTTCGCCATGGCCGGTGTTTTCACCGCCGGGGCCTTCACCGACTGGGAGCCCCTGAGACCCCTTCTCAGGATGACATGCCACCGGCTTCCGGAACGATCCTGGCCCTGGGCTCCGGGCCTCTGTGCCCGATGCACCTTCTTCTGGATCGGAATGACCCTTTCTCTTCCCTTCATGTACTTCAGGAAACTGCCCGGTTCCGTAAAGGCAGGGCTCATGATGATAGCGCCCCTGGTGCTGGACGGGACCCTTCAGTACGCCGGTCTTTACCAGAGCACAAACTGGATAAGACTGATAACCGGCCTGCTGGCGGGAACCGGGATATGTGTGCTCCTGGAATCAGGTGCCCGCACCGGTTGAAACGCATGTAAAGCATTGACAAATCTTCCCGAATGAGTGAGATTTGATGCCAACCGGCGGGAAGCCGGTATCCACAGATATGGTGGAAGAGGCCGAACCGGACGGTTCGCTGTTGCTCTTCCGCAAGCAAATGTTCAACTTGCGGAAAGGACGACTGCAATGAGCAGAAAGAGAACCCTAATCCTGGGCGCCGCCGGGCGCGATTTTCACAACTTCAACACCCTTTACAGGAAAGACGAGAACTACGAGGTAGTGGCCTTCACCGCCACCCAGATCCCCGACATCGACGGCAGGAAGTACCCGGCCGAGCTTGCCGGAGACCTGTATCCCCAGGGCATTCCCATCCTCGATGAAGGTCAGCTTGAAAGCATCATCGAGAAGGAGAACATAGAACTCTGCGTGATGTCCTACAGCGACCTCTCCGACAGCACCGTGATGGCCCTGGCAAGCAGGGTGAACACAGCAGGGGCCGACTTCACCATGATCGGGGCCCGGCGCACCATGATAAAGAGCACCAAGCCGGTGGTGGCCATCACGGCGGTCCGCACCGGATGCGGCAAGAGCCAGACCACCCGCAGGGTCGTGGAAGAGCTTACCGCCGCAGGGAAGAAGGTGGTGGCCATACGTCACCCGATGCCCTACGGCGACCTGGTGAAGCAGAAGGTTCAGCGTTTCGCCACCATCGAAGACCTGAAGAAGCACGACTGCACCATCGAGGAGATGGAGGAGTACGAACCTCACATCAGCCGCGGCAACGTGATCTACGCCGGCGTCGACTACGAGGCCATCCTCAGGGAAGCCGAGAAAGAGGCGGACATAATCCTCTGGGACGGCGGCAACAATGACACCTCCTTCTACGCCCCGG
>NPID01001480.1_pt1 | contig 11270 bp, 6 predicted proteins | sample 8637491 | NCBI WGS metagenome assembly NPID01 (sample SAMN07420843, study PRJNA396082) | bioreactor metagenome | isolation source: sample BA6 brine-fed electro-methanogenic bioreactor BA | place: Japan: Kochi | collected 2016-06-14 | reverse complement strand
TAAAGGGTGCGGGAATTTAGGTACCCAGTAACGTTCCGGGCGTTCCTGCTCCAAGGCAGGAAAAACTTGGTTCCGGAAGAGTTTGTGGAGATCCTCCGGGGTAAAGACTTCCCGCTCTTGTCGGGGGGATTTTGTACGTTTCAGGGTAAGGATACGGAGGACATTATCCGAGAGGGCATGCCCCTGTTCCCGTACCCAGATCAGGAAGGAATTTATCTTGTTGAACCGGTTCCGCAGGGTTTGAGCTTCCATGAGGTCTTTCTCGGGAATCTCCATGGTAAGGATCTCCTCAATGCTCTTATTGCTGTACTGAGGCATCTTATTGAAGTTCTTGGGAAGCCTCATAAGATCCTGCCGGAATTGCCGCACCATCTCCTTATTCAGATCTTCCACATAGGGATCATGCACCATCTGCACAAACTGAGAGATCATAGGCATATTGCTCCGCCGGGTTTTCTCCGTCCAACTCCCCAGGCGCATCTTCTCCTGCTCATACTCTTCCATGAGAGTGCTGAGTTTTGTCTTCTCTCCCCGTTCCTGCTCCTCTCCTGCCCCCTCTTCCTCAATGTAACTCATCCTATTGATTTCACCCCTTGTGTTACCACCACTCAAAATCTGCCCCATACGGGCACAGAGGGCTCCAAAAGTAACCGAATGAGACTTCAGGTTTATATTATTCTCTTGAAATATTTTGGCAATAAGTGAAGCGATTTCACTGGGATATGATGCCTCTTGGGGCTCTTCTGGGGAGTTTGTACCAGAAGTTTGTACCACTCTTGTACCAGGGGAATCTCTCTCTTCCAGGGCTTCCCGGAGAACCTCCTCCACCAGATAGGCATAATCATCCCCCTCCCACACCCCTCCAATTCGCATCCTATGCCACAGGTCGGAGAGAAGTATCCCTAACTTGCGGCATAAGGCTTTAGCGGCTTTAGGAGTACATCCAGGGAGGGATTTTTTGATCTCCCTCTTCCCTACAGCATCTTTCAAATCCCTGGGCACTGCCATTCTAAAGGTGTGGGAATGTCCATTCCAGTGGAGATAATGAGGGGCTCTTACACATGCCTGCATAGTCATTTTTGTACCACTCCTTTGTACCAGAAGTGGGTTTTGCTACGCTTGCATGGGAATTTTGAAGAGGAGTAAAACACAAAAAAGGCAGTAACCGCAATGAATGGGGTTACTGCCTTTTTCTATTTTGGTGGAGGCGCGGAGATTGCATTAAATCTAATTTATAATTGTACCAAGATATCTCCGCTAAGCAAGCTATAGCAACCCCTAAGGGGGTACGATAAAGTGGCACTAAAAGAAGTGCAAATAATAAACTGAAATATTTCGAAAAGTAACGTCTCTTGATGTAATTCAGTTACCCCATCAGTCACAGTAAGATACATGGGACAATACTGGAATCAAGAGTAATCTTTTCACAGATAAAGTATCAATAGGTTTACTTCTACTCCTCCTCTAACAGGGCACAAGCTGCATCTCCATACACTTCCCCAGAAAACATGTGCAAGATGTACAACCTGTGCAACTATCCCCTGGTAAGTACCAATAGATAGGGTTTCCCATAACTAGGGATACTATGGCTAACTCCAGTAATGGGAATGGATAATCTCTCAAAAGGAGTAGATAAAGTACCTTGAACCCCCCGGACACCATAATCCCAGTGCCACTGGGGGTAGAGATAACAGAAGTGTCCGGGGTTAGCTGTAGTGGAGAGATTTATGGTGGAACTATCCCCGGAACGCAGATACTTCTACTGTAAGTCTCCTATGGGTTCCTGTTACTCTCAAGGGGGAAAAGGTGGCAGGAAGAGACAAGGGGGAATATGTAAGGGGATAGGGAATCAGGAGAGGATATGTAAGGGATACTGGAATCCATAAAAGTGCCAGTACCTTCAAGGGTGGTAGGTAAGGGAAAGAACTCCTGGGGATCTCAAAGGGAGAGATGGATGGGAAGGGTAACATGAAGAAGAAAAAAAAAAAAAAACATGTCCGCCGCCATTAACTGCACCCAAAGCGCTTCCGGCACTAACACCTTGTCCGGATAAATTTGATAAACCAACAAATAAAGCAATTCCATCATTTGATCCGGTATTTAATTTACCTTCAACGCCAATATAAAGGTGAGTATCGTCAACATAATAAGAGAGTGCTACAATATCAATATCACCACCGAATCCGGAATTTGAATTTTGCTTATTAGCAATTTCTGAAAAAGGTTCTAAGAAAAGACCGTCTGTAACTTGGGGTGCTGAAATTGTATAGGCACCTACACCATTATTTGTACTTAATACGAATAAAGTAATAGTACCATCTTCATTATAACAAATATCAATATCACCGGCACCGTTAGTATTTGTTACAGAAAACATAGAAGGAGTTTGACCGACACTAATTGCATTTGCCGGATCTTCACCTACTAATACTAATCTTGCATTTTCTGTTGTAGCACCATATTGAAAAGTAGCTAAGTAAGTTACATCATTAATTACGGTTACCATAACAGCATTAGAACCAGTTCCAACAATTCCTCCCGGCACAGCCCCAACTTGTGTACCTGTTACATCATAAGCTCCAATATTTTTACCATTACTATTTGTGACTATTATTTCTAAATCACCGCTGTTTTCATTAAATACCGGGAAAACAGAAGGTGTAGAACCAAATGAACTTGCAGGTAATACAATAGTTTCCTCTAGGGTAAATGTTTCGCCAAAATCTGCTGTACCTAGAATATAAACTTTACTATTAGTTGCATCGGCAAGAAATATTTTTACACTGTTATCAACAGCCGATCCATAAACAGTAAATTTATCTCCTATTCTTTTGTTATCAACTCCTCCTAAATCACTATTAAAAGCAACAGTAGGAACATCTGAATCATCGTCCCACTTGTAAATTTTAACAAATGATGTTGCACCAATTGCTAAATTAATTGCATAAAGTTTACCATCAAATGATGCACCAATATCATTTAGTGCATATGTACCGCCGGAGATTCCTGTTGCATCTAAATTACCAACATCGGAACCATCTTCACTATTCATTATTCTAATAAAAGTACCGCCGTTTCTACTTACAACATAAACATTATGGGTTGCATGGTTATAAGCTAAACCTCTTTCGAGATGAGTTGTACTAAACCAAGATGGAAGACTTGAACTGAGTCCCGTTTTTTCCCAATCCGTATCAATTTGCACCTGTGCAAATAAACTAACTGAGAATAAAAATATTAATGAACTGTAAATCATTTTTTTCATAAGCACCTCTTTATATAGTTAGAATATTCCTTCTTAATCTCTAACAATTTATTATAAATTCTGAAAAATAGCTACTTCAAACTTTACTTGTCTGAGACAAAATTCGATTTAGTTTTCTAATCAAAATCTCTCTTTTATTTGATTTATTTAGCACCGTCAAATCACTCAGTTATATTCATCCCAGCTTTTAACTTGAATTTCTCTATCAATAAATTGTTTTAATGATTTAACAAACCTTTTAGCGGTTTGAATATTAGTTATAAGAGGAATATTAAGATCAACGGCACGCCTTCTTATTAAATAATCACTATCCAATTCTTCCTTATCGGTAGTTTTGGGAATATTTATTACTAAATCTATTTTCCTTTCATTTAGATAAGTTAAGATAGAAGGTTCATCATTGTCGTATGGTCTGAATAAGGTTTGCATTTCAATTCCATTTTCTTTGTAAAACTCTGAAGTGCCATGAGTCGCATAAAATTTCAAACCTAATTTTTCCAATATCCTTAACTCATCAATAAATTCTGCTTTGTTTTTATAAGTTCCGGTTGAAAGAAGCACCCCTTTCTGCGGTACTTTAAATCCGGTTGATAAAATGCTTTTTAGGAATGCTTCGTTAAAGTCATCACCAAGGCAAGCTACTTCTCCCGTAGAAGACATTTCAACTCCGGTAACAGGATCGGATCCTTTCAATCTAGTAAAAGAAAATTGTGAAGCTTTGACTCCAACATAATCAACATCAAATGATGATTTATCAACTTTTACAACCTTCTCCCCCATCATTAATTTTGTAGCAATATCAATAAAATTAATTTTGAGAACTTTAGAAACAAATGGAAAACTTCTTGATGCTCTTAAATTACATTCAATTACTTTTACGTTATTATCTTTAGCAATAAACTGAATATTAAATGGTCCGGTAATTTTAAATGCTTTGGCAATTTTCTTAGTAATAATTTTTACTTTACGCATTGTTTCCAAATAAGTTCTTTGCGGAGGAAGAACAATTGTTGCATCACCGCTGTGAACTCCGGCATTTTCTACATGTTCAGAAATTGCATAGCAGAATAATTCCCCGTTATCACCTACAGCATCAACTTCTATTTCTCTTGCATCGGTTATAAATTTACTCATTACCACCGGATGTTCATTACTAATATCAGATGCCTTCTTAAGATAAGTTTCAAGTTCATCTTCAGTTAATACAACCGACATTGCAGCACCGCTTAATACATAACTTGGTCTTATTAAAACCGGATAGCCAACCATCTTTGCAAAATGTTTGGCTGATTCCAAATCAGTTAATTCCTTCCAATCGGGCTGATCGATTTCCAACTGATCTAAAATTTCAGAAAATTTGTGTCTGTTTTCTGCATTATCTATCTGCGAGGTTGAAGTACCTAAAACATTAACACCATTCTTGCTTAATTTAATTGCAAGATTGTTAGGTATTTGTCCCCCCATTGAAACAATAACACCGTTTGGATTTTCCCTTTCATATATATCTAAAACTCTTTCTAATGACATTTCTTCAAAATAAAGTTTATCGCAGATGTCATGATCAGTACTAACAGTTTCCGGGTTATAATTAATCATAATGGATTTATAATTTAGCTTATTCAATGTTAATACAGAATTTACGCAGCACCAATCAAATTCAACTGAAGAACCGATTCTATAAGCTCCTCCACCTAAAACTACTATTTGATTTTCATCACCGGTTTTAATATCGTCTTGAAATGCATTATAAGTCATATACAAATAATTGGTTTGTGCCGGAAACTCAGCTGCCATAGTATCAATCTGTTTAACAAAGGGCTTAATATTTTTCGATTTTCTAAAGTCCCTAACTTTCATTTCTGAAGAATCAACCAAGATTGCAATTTGTTTGTCAGAAAATCCTTTCTTTTTTGCATCAGTTAAAATTTCTTCATCAAGATCTTCCAACTGCATAACTTCTAATTCTTTTTTAGTAGTTACTATATTTTTTAGTTTATACAAAAACCATTTATCAATTTTAGAAAGCTGATGAATTTTCTCAACTGTATAACCTAAATCAAAAGCCTCGGCAATAGCATAGATCCTTTTATCATTTGGAATCTCAATGGCTTTATCTAAATCTTCAAATTGGATTTCATTACAGACAAGTCCATTCATTCCAATATCAAGCATTCTTATTGCTTTCTGTACTACTTCTTCAAAACTTCTTCCTATCGACATAACTTCGCCGACAGATTTCATTTCTGAACCAAGTTCTTTATTTACTAAGCCGAACTTTTGCAAATCCCATCTAGGAAATTTTAGAACTACATAATCAAGTGCCGGTTCAAAACATGAAGATGTTTCTTTTGTTATGATATTTTCAATTTCATTAAGATTATATCCAATTGCTAATTTAGTAGCTACAAAAGCAAGTGGATAGCCGGTTGCCTTGGATGCAAGTGCAGAACTTCTACTAAGTCTAGCATTAACTTCAATTATTCTGTAATCATCAGAAAAAGGACTAAGTGCATATTGAATATTGCATTCACCTATAATTCCCAAATGTCTTATAAGCTTTATGCCAATTGATCTTAGCTTAAAATTTTCTTTTGCTGTAAGAGTCTGAACCGGAGCAGCTACAATAGAATCACCGGTATGAATTCCCATAGGATCAAAATTTTCCATGTTACAAACAGTAATACAGTTATTATACTGATCTCTAACTATTTCGTATTCAACTTCTTTCCAGCCGTATAGTGATTCTTCAATTAAAATTTGACTTGTAAATGCAAAAGCTCTTTTTGATTTTTCAATTAATTCTTCTTTGTTATTAACTATTCCAGAACCAAGTCCACCAAGAGCATAAGCAATTCTAACCATAACAGGAAAACCTATTTTCTCGGCTGCTAAAACTGCCTCTTCAACATTTTCAACAGTTTTACTTAGAGCTACTTTTAATCCGGCTTCTCTAACTTTTTCTGCAAATAAAAATCTATCTTCCGTATCCTTAATTGTTTCAACAGAAGTACCTAATACTTTCACATTATATTTCTGAAGAATACCTTTATCGTGCAGTTCAACGCCGGCATTAAGTGCTGTCTGTCCGCCAAATCCGAGAAGAATAGAATCCGGTTTTTCCTTTTCGATAACTTTTTCTACAAACTCAATTTTTATTGGGACGAAATAAACTTTATCTGCCAAATGCTCAGATGTTTGAATTGTTGCGATATTTGGATTTATTAAAACGGTTTCAATTCCATCTTCTTTAAGTGCTTTAATGGCTTGACTACCGGAATAATCAAACTCTCCGGCTTGCCCTATTTGTAATGCACCTGATCCTAATATTAAAACTTTTTTTGGTTTACCTTTTTTTATCATTTATAAAGCCCTTACAAACATGTCAAAAATAAATTCGGTGTCATCCGGTCCGGGTGAAGCTTCAGGATGGAACTGTGCACCAAAAAACGGTTTTGAAATATGAATCACTCCTTCATTTGTTCCGTCATTATCGTTTTGGAACCATTCTCGCCAATCTTCTGATAGAGATCTGGAATCAATTGCATAACCATGATTCTGAGAAGTAATAAAACATCTTCTTGTTCCCATTTCATTTACCGGCTGGTTATGACTTCTATGACCATATTTTAATTTATATGTATCAGCTCCGGATGCTAATGCAATTATTTGACAGCCAAGGCAAACTCCTAATATCGGCATTCCCTTTGCCATAGCTCTTTTTACATTTTCTATTGTTATAGTGTTCATTTTAGGATCGCCGGGACCGTTTGAAATCATTAATCCATCAGCTTCAATAGATAAGAAATCATAATCATAAGGAACTTGAAGAACTGAAATATCTCTTTTTAGAAATGCTTGAATGATATTGTTCTTTACTCCACAGTCAACTAAAACTATTTTTTTTCTTCCTCTTTCATAAAGCTTAGGTTCTTTGATAGAAACTGTTCTAACCAAATCACTTTTATTTGGATCATTAATTAATGAATCGTGCTGCAAATTAAATTCATTCTCAAAAATAATTTTTCCAAGTAAAGTGCCATGATCACGTAATTTTCTGGTAAGCATTCGTGTGTCTATTCCAAAGATACCAGGAATTTTTTCTTCTCGCATCCAATCATCAAGTGATCTTACTGCGCTCCAATGTGAATACTCAAATGAATAATCAGAAATTATTAATCCATTTACTTGAATTTTATCAGATTCAAAATTCTTTAATAATCCGTTTTCTAATTCTTTATTTGGAACACCATAATTGCCAATCAATGGATAAGTCATCACCAATATTTGTCCGGCATAAGAAGGATCAGTTAAAGTTTCCGGATAACCTACCATACCAGTGTTAAAAACAACTTCCCCTTCAGTTTTTTCTTGTGAGCCGAAAGAAGTTCCTACAATCTCTGTTCCGTCTTCAAGTATTAGTTTTGCTTTCATTAAGTAGTCCTATCAGAAGAGTTAAAAATGGTTGGATTAAAATATAAGAATAATATTACTAATCGTGAAAACTAATTCGTATTCAATAATATCTATTTATGAGAATTTTCAATAAAATCAAAAATTATGATTTTTTATTCTTATAATAGAATTTTCTCTCTTAATCTAATTTGAAAAGAGCAAATTTTAGATACTTAGTTTCATCCATTGAAGGAAGTGACGGATGATCCAATGAAGCACCATTATAACGAAGTAGTTGTATTTTCCGGTTTGATTTATTTGCAGCCCTTAAAATCATTCTGAAAAATTCTTGCTCATTCAAATGATACGAGCATGATGATGTAGCAAATAAACCATTTACTGCTGTAGCATTTATTGCCAATGAATTTATCCGCTCATAACCCTTTATTGCACTGCTTAAGGATTTTTTATTTTTTGCAAATGCGGGAGGATCAATATTAACAATGTCATATTTTTCATTTCTTTCATTTATTTCTTTCATAAATTCAAAAGCATCAGTTTCAGTATAACCAACATTGCTTTCAAAATTATTTAGGTGATAATTTCGTTTAACATTCTCGATTTCAGATTTGGATGAATCTACAAACATAATTTCTTTGGCGCCGTTTAAGGCTGCATGAAGACCAAATCCACCTGAGTTGCAAAACAGATCTAGATATTTTTTACCATTGGCTAATTTTCCTAAAAATTCTCTATTATCACATTGATCAAAAAAGAAACCCGTTTTCTGAGTAGATTTAAAATTTATGTGATAGTTAACTTTTCCATCATTAATTATTTCTTCAACTGAATCAGAACCAAGAATAATCTTTTGATCAGTTTCTAATCCTTCCAATTTTCTAAAATATTCATCGTTATTAGTAAAAATATTTTCTGCATTAAAATCATTTTTAAGTATGCGGAAAATTTCATCAAGATAATTATTCATTCCAAATGAATAAACCTGCAAAACAAAAGTTGAATTAAATTTGTCAATTATTAATCCTGGCAGATAATCACTTTCACTAAAAACTAATCGAAATGATTTTCGATTTGGATAGAATAGTTTTCTTAATTTATAAGCGTTATTTATTCTTTCGCTTAAGAGATTTGGAAAGTTTATTTCTGTTTCCTTGTTTAATACTCTAACAGAAATCAAAGATGACTTATTATAGAAACCATTTGCTATAAAACTATTTCTCGAATCGAAGACTTGAACAATATCACCGGATTGAACATCACCTATTATTTCTTTTATTTCATTGCTGAATATCCAGATGTGTCCAAGATTAATTCTTCTTTCTTCATTCTTCTTTAGAATAACTTTTTTCATCTTTAATTCTTATTATTGTATAGAAATTTCAAAACAAATGTAATGAAACTATTTATCAAAAATATGGTTTGTCCGCGTTGTATTAAAGTAGTAAAAGACGAACTGAATAAATTAGAAATTTATCCAAGCAATATTTCTTTAGGCGAGGTTGAATTAGTAGAAGAATTACCTTTAAATAAGTTGGATAAAGTAAAAGAAGTATTACTTGAAAATGGTTTTGAATTAATTGAAGACAAATCTGCAAAACTTATTGAAGATATAAAAAAAATAATTATTCTTTCTATTCAAGAAAATGAATTGAACCGAAATCTCTCTTCCCTGTTGGAATCGCAGCTAAATAAAGATTATACCTACCTTAGTTCCCTCTTTTCGTCAAAAGAAAATATAACTATTGAACATTTTTATATTCTGCAGAAAATTGAGAAAGCAAAAGAACTCCTTAAATATGATGAATTAACATTAAGTGAAATTGCATACAAATTAGGATATGCTTCAGTTAATCATCTCTCTTCTCAATTCAAAAAAATTACCGGAATGACTGCCACGGAATTTAAAAAGAATACTAATTCTATTAGAAAATCAATAGATTCTTTAAAATAGCATTTTCAAAAAAGCTTAACCTTACCGTTTATCAGCAAAAATTATATAAAACTTTTTAAAAATTATGTAACGCATACTTCTTGTCTGATTAATATTTTAGATGAGCATTAATAAATAATTTAAAAGGAGATAAAATGGTAACTAAAGAATTTGCAATCGAAGGCATGTCATGCATGCATTGTGTTAAAGGAGTTGAAATGGAATTGAAGGAATTAAATCCGGCAGAAATGAAAGTGGAAATTGGTAAAGCCGAAGTTACATATGATGAAAATCAGTTCAGTGAAGCAGACTTTATAAAAGCAATTGAAGAAGCCGGATACAAAGTTAAAAAGCAATAGATTTTATAAAGTGCTTGAAGAATTTAAATTAATTAGTAATGTGAAGGTGTTTGAGAAATGAAAAAGATATTTAATATTCCGGTTGAAGGTATGACTTGCGCAAGCTGTGTTGCAAGAGTTGAAAAAGTTGTAAAGAAATTTGACGGTGTTGAAGATGTAACGGTTAATTTTGCGACTGAAAAACTAAGCTTTGAAGCAGATGATAAAGAAGTTGACTTAAATGAAATTGCAAAAAGAATTGACGAGTACGGTTATAAATTAAAGTTAGAAAATCAATCAGATGATGATTCTAGTCCAGTTGAAAATCAAAAGAATGAAGAGGATGAGGCAGATAAACATTACAATAAATTAAAAAATGATTTTCTGTTTGCCTTAATACTAACCCTTCCTGTTTTTGTGATAAGTATGGCTTTTGATTTTGAGTGGTTTATAAATATGTGGCCTTTAACTGTTAATCAAACTCAAAAGCTATTGTTGATAATTACTACACCAATAATGTTTATTTCAGCAAAAAGATTTTTTGTTGTTGCATGGAATAACTTAAAACATTTTTCAGCAGAAATGAATACTTTGGTTGCAATCGGAACCGGTTCAGCCTTTATTTATAGTACATTTGTAACTCTATTTCCGGAATTACTTCCAAATAGAATTGACCAGCATGTATATTTTGAAACCGCTGCAGTAATTGTAACATTAATTCTATTAGGTCGATTATTAGAAAGCAGAGCTAAGAAGAAAACTAGAAATTCTATCAAAGAACTAATTGGATTAAAACCAAAAACTGCTGTAATAATTAAGAATGGGAAAGAACAAGAAATCAATATTTCTGAGTTATCTATTGATGACATTGTTTTAGTAAAACCTGGCAATAAAATTCCGGCTGATGGAATAATTGAAGATGGACACTCAACTGTTGATGAATCGATGATTCNNACCGGCGAATCAATTCCAATTGAAAAGACTAAAGGTTCTAAAGTGATTGGCGGTACTATTAATAAAAACGGCAGTTTCAAGTTTAGAGTTAAAGCAGTAAATAAAAATTCTGTATTAGGACAGATTATTAAATTAGTTGAAGATGCCCAAGCAAGTAAAGCTCCTATTCAGAAACTTGCGGATAAAATTTCTGCTGTGTTTGTCCCAACAGTAATATTTATCGCAGTACTTACTTTTATTATTTGGTATATAACAGAAGGAAGTTTTGCAGATGCATTAATTTATTTTGTTGCTGTTTTAATAATTGCCTGTCCTTGTGCATTGGGATTAGCAACACCTACTGCAATAATGGTTGGAACCGGATTGGGAG
>NPID01004386.1_pt1 | contig 11284 bp, 9 predicted proteins | sample 8637491 | NCBI WGS metagenome assembly NPID01 (sample SAMN07420843, study PRJNA396082) | bioreactor metagenome | isolation source: sample BA6 brine-fed electro-methanogenic bioreactor BA | place: Japan: Kochi | collected 2016-06-14 | reverse complement strand
CTTCGCGGAGCTTCCGGAGTCAAAGATCCGTGGCTACGACAAGGGCCGGTTCTCCTTCAACATCAAGGGAGGACGCTGTGAGGCTTGCCAGGGCCAGGGGACGCTGCGCATCGAGATGCAATTTCTGCCGGAGGTCTACGTCCCTTGCGACGTCTGCCACGGCGCACGCTACAACCGCGAGACGTTGCAGGTGCGCTACAAGGAGCACAACATCGCCGAGGTACTCGAGATGACGGTGAGCGAAGCGTTGGAGTTCTTCGGGGCCCTACCCAAGATCACCCGCCGACTCCAGACCCTGCACGACGTAGGCCTGGGCTACATCCGCCTGGGACAATCGGCCACCACCCTTTCCGGGGGGGAGGCGCAGCGCATCAAGCTGGCGCGAGAGCTCTCCAAGCGGGCCACGGGCAAGACCCTCTACATCCTTGACGAGCCGACGGTGGGACTCCACGCTGCGGACGTGGCGCGCCTCGTCGAGGTCCTCCAGCGACTGGCCGACACGGGAAACACCATCCTCGTCATCGAGCACAACCCCGACGTCATCAAGGTTTCCGATTGGATCATCGACCTTGGTCCCGAGGGGGGCGACGCGGGCGGAAGGGTGATCGCCGAGGGAACACCGGAGCAGGTGGCAGAGACCCCCGGCTCCTACACGGGGCAATACCTGAAGCGCTGGTTGCAGACCGGCTGATAAGGTGAACCGGGAGGGACAGACAGGCGCCTGCTACGCGGCGGAACCTCCGTTGGCGCCTCCTACGGGCAGCCAGACGTGGAATCTGCTGCCGGGGCACTGCTCCTCATCATGGCCGACACTCTCGGCCCAAATGCGCCCCCCGTGGGCCTCGATGATGCCCCGGGCGATAGCCAAGCCCAGTCCCGGTCCTCCAGCCTTGAAGCTCGTCTCCCCCGAGGAGTGGAGGGCCACCTCACCCGTCTGGTAGAATTTCTCGAAGATGAGGGTCTGATACTCGGGATCGATGCCGATACCGGTATCCTCGATGAGCACCTCGACGAAGGCGGGCTCCTCCCGCACCTGAACGAGCTCCCCGCTGGCCGCGATACTGCCGCCGTCGGGTGTGAACTTGATGGCGTTGGTGAGCAGCTGCTCAAACACCTTGTAGAGCAAGCCCGGATCCGCCTCAATGAGCGGCAGGTCGCGGATGCCGTCCAGAGAAAAGGAGAGGCGCCGCTCGTCAAGGGTTGCGTGATATTGAGAGCTCAGCCTCTCGAAGATTTCACTCAGATGCATGATCCGTTTGGAGAGGTTGAGCACCTCGCTGTCGATACGGGCCACGTCTAACATGCTGTTCACAATACGGTGGAGGCGGTCGGCCCCGGCGATAATCCCCTCCAGCGAAGAGCGCAATCCTTCCTCGTCGCGAAGCAGGGGATGGATCTGCATGATCTGCGTGTAGCCTCGAATTACGGTGAGGGGCGTGCGAAGCTCGTGGGCCGCCACGTTGATGAAATCGGATTTGTTCCGATCCATCTTCTCCAATTGATGGTAGGCATGCTTCAGCTCTTCCGTGCGCTCCTGAACCATCTGCTCCAGCTGTTCGTTGAAGCGCTTGATCTCACCATAGAGATGGGCGTTCTCCAGCGCGATGGCCGCCTGAGCGGTGAAGGTGAGGGCCAGCTGAGCGTCGTCGGCGGTGAAGGCCCCCACTTTCTCTCGTGTGAGGGAAAGCATACCCACGACACGATTCTTGGTGATCAGCGGCAGCCCGAGCCAGGAGTGATGAAGCGCTAGAGTCTCGGAGACTTTAAAGGAAGGGTCCTGTTCGACGTCATCGATGAGCACCGGCTCCTGGCTGTCGACGATCTTCTGAAAGACGTCGCCCTCGCGGATGGGGATCTCCTGAAACGCGGTCACCGCCTCCTCGGGGAAGCCGTGTTGCGCCGCCCGGCGCAGCGACTGGCCCTCCTGAATCAGCAAGAGGCCTCTGTTGAAGGGTACAACCGCATCCAACTGCTCCAGAATGCGATGGGGTACCTCGGCCAGGTTCAGGCTGCTGGAGAGGGCACGCCCCGTCGCTTCCAGGGATTCGGCAAGCTGCCGGCGGGATTGTTCCGCACCGTAGAGCTGCGCGTTCCGGATAGCCACAGCCAGCTGATCTGCCAGCGTCTGCAACGCCAGCCGATCCTGTTCATCAAACGCAGCCAACTTCCGGCTTTCAATATCCAACGCGCCAATGGCCTGTCCGCCGATGTGCAGCGGCAAGATCAAGACGGAGCGTGTGTCCGGTAGTTGCTCCAACGGGTAGTAATCGGGGATCTTCGAGACGTCCTCGGCCATTCGGGAGCGCCCACTGCGGCAGACATCGCTGAGCATGCTGCTGGCGGAAAGGGCAATGGCGATCTGGGCCGGCGAGAGCTCTGTCTCGTCCAAGCGCATTCCAGCTCGCAGCTGAACCGTCTCACTCTGCTGGTTGATCAGCCAGATGCCTACGAAGTAATAGCCGAAGCGGGCCTGAATCAGCCGGGCAACGAGAGGCAACAAGATATCCAGCTGTAACACCGCGGTGGCCTGCTTGCCCACTTCACTGCTCGTCTCCAGCTGGACCGCCCGCTTCTCCAGCATGGCACTCGTCTTCTGCAGCTCTTCATTAAGCCACTCCTGACGCGCCAGCGCCCTGCGCAACTCCTCCCTGTTTTCAAAGAAATCGTTGGCACGTTGGCGGGCCATGAGATAACTCTGGGTGGAGTATTCCGCCATCACGTAGAGACTGCCGGCGGTGGAGCTGGCAATAGCGGTCGCCATAGCCGTCAAAAGAAGGGCCGGAATGATAATCTCTGACCGGTACCCATAGAAAGCGAAAGGCAACAGGGAGAGGGCTCCAATACCGGTGAGCAGGAGCGCCCGCCCCCGGGAGAGCAGTAGGCCCGAGGCCGCGCTGATCACCGTCAGCAGATAGGGCAGGACGTAGCGCAACTCCCAACTCTCGGGGGCCAGACTCATGGCGACCAACATACTGATCAGCAGGGCAGCAATGTAGAGGGTGGCAGGGAAGTTATAATCCCGGCGCACCTCCAAGACGCGCCGGGCCTGTCCAATGAGAAGGAAGAGCGGCAGCAGAGCAACGAAAGGCCAGATGGTCTCCCGGGCCACAATATCTTGATCCAGAATCTCGATCATAGCAATGAGGCCCAGAAGGAACCCCACGCCCTGAGTACCCCAGAACATACCCTGTAGGTATTCACGGCGCAACCGGACGACAAAATCGCTCTCTTCGAGATAATTCCGTCCCGGTGTAAAGGTATAGCGCTTTTCGCTCAAGATTCTCTCTCTACTCGAAAACCATCCGTGGAAAGCTGAAGGCTATCCTAATTATAACCATTTACCAACAATAGGCAACGGCACGCTCTATGAAGAGCTGCAGGAAACAGGGAGAACTTCAGGGGGACAGAAGGCGCCCCATATCCTCATCCAGGCCGGGCAGCATTGGGCGTCCGTCCACCTTGGCGAGATCCGAAGCTTCTGCCAGGAGCTGCCGGGCTTCCTCGCGCCGGCCCTGCTCCACGTAGACACGCGCCAGCACCTGGAGCGCCCGGGCTCTGTCCATCACCCACAACGTCTGATCTTGTTGCGCCTGCCGAACGAGGCGCTCTGCATCCACCAGACGCTCGGGAACATGGGCGGCGTAGAAATCCGCCAGGCGCAATCGGGCCCAGAAGTTATAGGGCGCCAGATTGAGCGCGTGCAGGAAATCGCCCTGGGCCTCTTCGATGTCGCCTTCGAGCAGACGCATCTCTCCCCGGGCGATATACGCCAGGGGAAGCCGCTCGTCGAGGCTAATAGCCTCAGTAACAGCAAACGCCGCCACCTCAAGTTCTTCGCTCTTGACCGCGGCTCGCGCCAGCCAGGAGAAGTACTCGGCATCCGTCGGGGCCAATTCCGTGGCCCATTGGTACTGATCGAGAGCCTCCTCATGCCGACCGGCGTAATAGTAGAGTTCGCCCAGCCAGAAGTGGGGGGAGGGCTGATCGGCGTCGAAGGAGATAGAGGTAAGCAGCGCTTCCTCCGCTTCGTTCCAGCGGCGCAGATAGAAATAGGCCCTTCCCAGCCCAGCGTAGGCCGCCGGATGCTCCGGTTCCAATTCGAGCACCCGCGCGTAATCGCGCACTGCCGCCTCGTAATCGTGGAACCTTTCTATATACTCTGCGCCTCGCTCCAATCGCAGTTGAACATCGTTGGGATATTGCAGCACCTGGAGATCCAGCCGAGTTACAACGGTACGTGGTGTAGGCGTGGGTGGGGGAAGCGTAGGGGCGCCTACTTCGCGGCTGCTCTCAGGAGTGCTGGTCGGAGGGGGTAGTGCCTCAGCTCCTTCCGAGCCACCGGGAGCCTCCGGCACGGAGGCAACGAGCGTTGCTTCTGGAACTACCCCATTTCCCGAAAGGACCCGCCAGAGCGTAATGCCCATCGCAAGATAAACAACCACCACGAGCGCCCCCAGCACTCCGAGGACGAGCTGTTGGCGGGGTTGTAATCCCAGGAAGTTCTTGCCGCGCTTCTTCTGTCTCTTGGGTCGAGTCTCGCCTACCTCCGGTTCGGTGGCGGCGAGAAACTCCTGCCGCGCGGCGTCAAGATCCAACGGCGTATCGAGGAAAGAAGGGGTTTCATCCTCCTCGGGCGCCGGAGCTTGAGAGCTCTTCTTGCGCTCCTGAGCAGCTTTTCGCCGGGCCTTGACGGGCCGGAATGTCTGACTCATCTTCTCGGCACGAGAAGACGTCGAAGCGGCAGGCTCGTCGGGTGTAACCCGTCCGGCTCCACGTTCAAAGGACTCGAAGAGGCTCTCGAAATCGTCCTCATGCCTCTTCCGGTTTAGTTCATCGGTCATTTGCTCTGCACTCCTGATATTGATGACAGGGTCACCAAGATGAGTGTTCAAAAATCAGCGCCCGCACCCGGCCCACGACCGTGCCCAGACGCTTTTAGNNAATGGGTTGGTAGAAACGCAAATACTCACCCGAAGCAGGACTTTACCCGTCTGGCCCTGATGAATGCTCCAGAGTAACTCCGATTCCGCCACAGATGCGGATTCCCCCTTCATTCCCGATGATCGAATATTATTAAATCGTTTGTGAATAAAATTAAATTAGTTACTTGACAAAATTAAAGTTAAGTCATATAATAGGCGTAATCAACAGAAAAGTAACCATTCAAGGAGGTGGAAATGTATCCGGTACCGTCAAAATGTCCCGTCTGTGAAGGCGAGCTTTACGCCGAGCGCCTTGCGTGTATGGAATGTGGCACCGCGTTGGAGGGCGAGTTTGTGCTTCAGCGGCTGGCCCGTCTCTCTCCCGAGCAGTGGGCCTTCGTCGAAATTCTGCTGCGCAACGAAGGAAAACTGAACCGCGTCCAAGAAGAGCTGGATCTCTCCTATCCCACCGTGCGCAGCCGCCTCAACGACGTGATTCAGGCCCTGGGTTACGAAGTGGGAGGGCAGGATGAGGAGAAAAGCCAGGAGCGGCAGAGCGTTCTCGATGCACTGGCCACAGGTGACATCTCCGTAGAAGAAGCTATCAAGCAGCTGCGCAAAGGGTAACAACGGTGGCTGTGGTCACGGTCCCCATTCGCATCCGCGCCACGCGCTCGGGCATCCGTCCTATGGATCCGCGACGGGACCTGATGGATGTGGTCGAACTGATCACGCTTGGCTTTGGAGAGGAGCTCGATCCCCAGGGACAAAAGATGTTGGACCAGATGCGGCGCGTGGCGCAGCGGGGCTTCTGGGCCCAGCTGTTCTACGGCGACCTCCCCGGGCCCGACGGCTACGTCTGGGTTGAGGAGGGGCGCGTCGTCGGCAACCTCTCCCTGCGCCGGGCCTCCCCCCACTGGCGGCAGGGTTGGATGATTGGTAACGTTGCTGTGCATCCCGACTATCGGGGGCAGGGCATCGGACGAGCGCTGATGACCCACGCCCTGGAAGCAGTAGAGGCGCGCGAAGGAGGATGGATAGGGTTGGAGGTGCGAGCCGACAACGAGATTGCTCGTGGGTTGTACGAGCGGCTTGGCTTCGTTGGGGTAGGAGAAACCCACCACCTCATCCGACCGGGAGAGATCTCACCACCTGCTACCCGCCCACCGCGTCTCGCGTGGCGTCCCTCCCATCCGCAAGATGCATCTCTGTGGCTGCAGCTCGCCACCAAGATCTACGGACGCCGCCAGCGCGAGGTATTAGAGATTCGTCCCGCGCTGTATGCCTTTGGCGGGTGGGAACACCGGTTGAACCTCTGGCTGCGTGGCCAGCAGGAAAAGGCCTGGCTGGGAGAGCGGGAGCCCCCTCGGCGCGCGGTTCACGTCCACAGCGATTGCCGCTACCGGTTCTATGTATGGGAGCTGATGCTGGACCCAGAGGCAGAGGCGATGGAGGCAGAGGACACGATAGCCCAGGCGTGGCAGGGAGTGGGACGGTTTGCCCGCTGGCCGATTATCATCCACATCGAGAAGCCATCCTCCCTGCTCCCGAGACTGGAGGAGGAAGGTTTCCAACACCATCGCACCCTGTTGCAGATGTATCTGGAGATCTAGAACCGGATAGGACAACGGGTCCAGCCCCCCGGACTCACAGCAGTCTATGGTAGAAGACTTATCGAGAAGATGGAGGTAAGAGTGATGGGCGTTAGAACAGAAGAACGCATGAAGATTCTGGAAATGTTGCAAGAGGGCGTGATCACATCGGAAGAGGCCAACCGTCTGCTTCAGGCATTGGACGGCCAGTCAAAAGCGCCCCCCGGTCGCAAACCGCGCTGGCTACACATCAAGGTGACGGATACGGACGCCAATAAGACGCGGGTAAACGTCTCCCTGCCGGTCTCCGTGGCCAAGGCGGGGCTGAAGATGGGCGCACGTTTCGCGCCCGACATTGAAGGCTTCGACGTCTCCATCCTGGAAGAGATGCTCTTCAGCGGCGGCACCGGTCACATCGTGGACGTCATCGATGAGGGCGACGGGGAGCGCGTCGAGATTTACCTGGAGTGAACCCGAGCTATCGCGTCAAAGCAAAGGCCCGCGCGTTAATAGCACGGGCCTTTGACATTCTTGGATGGGTCTGGAGAGGCGCCGCTCAGTCCCGGTCGAAGAACGCGTCGGCGTAGGCGAAAGCCGTGCCGAGCGCTTCTGCTGCTTCGGCATCCGTCTCCATATCACCCACGAAGAGCGCGGCCTCCGGCGCTACCCCGAAGTACTCGCAGGCCGCTTCCAACATGCCCGGACGGGGCTTGCGCCAGGTGGGATCCACCGAAGCCCGAACGTTGAGACCATGTGAACCCGCGTTGAAGGCCGCGGCGAGAGCCTCGAACTCCTCGGGCAGCAACTTGACCCGGGTATCGTGGATGGCGACGAACCAGACTGCGTCCATCAACGGGGGGAGCGCCTCCGCCGTCTCGCGGAACTGAAGGCTGAGCGATTCCACTGTAGGATACTTCTCCTTGCCTGTCCACTGCCGCCACGCCAGCCCCGCCTGATTGGTGGCAACGGCAAGAGAGAATCCGGCATCGCGCAACGCTTCAAGTCGCTCCAGTGTACCGGGGAGCGGTTCACTGGTGTAGGTCTCGACCAGCGTACCGTCCAGATCGAAGATATAGAGCGTCGGCTCTCTCATTGCACACCCCGCTGTCGCAGTACCTCATAGAGGACCAAGGAGCCCGCCACGGAAGCATTGAGTGAGTTGATCCGCCCGCGCATGGGGATCGAGAGCAGATAATCGCAACGCTCGCGAACGAGGCGACGCAGTCCCTCCCCCTCACTGCCCACCACCAATCCCAACGGCCCGGTCAGATCTACGATGGTATAGCTCTGCGCTCCGTAGACATCCTCCAGACCTGCGATCCAGAGCCCGGCATCCTTGAGCTGAGCCATCGCCTGGGAGAGATTCGTTACCTGAGCCACGAGCATGTGTTCGACGGCGCCGGAGGAAACATTGACGGCTCCCGGCGTGACACCAGCGGCCCGGCGGCCCTGAATGACGACACCGTGCCCCCCTGCGGCCTCCAAGGTGCGCAGAAGCGAGCCCAGGTTGCGAATATCCTGCACCAGATCTAACAACAGGATCAGCGGGGCTTCCTGACGCTCCTGGGCCAGATCCAGCATGTCGTAGAGCGAAGCGTAGGGATAGTCGGAGACATCGAGCGCCACGCCCTGATGATTCTCGTCACCCACCAGAGAATCCATGTAACGGCGGGCCATGGTCTCCACCGGTATCCGCCGCTCCTTGGCAAGGGCAAGAATCTCGTCAATGATAGGGTTTCCCACCAGCCCTTCGGCGAGGATGAGGCGGTAAACGTCCCGCCGCTCAGCGCGCAGAGATTCGCGCACCGCGTGGCGTCCGTACAAGGTCTCTCGCATGGAACCTCCTCTATTTCAGGGCCGAAAACTCAACAACCGCCCAACCGGACTGACTTGCAACGCCCGTTTTCGGCTTGCTGACGGTAGGTCGCAAATTAACAAACCCTCAGGGACGAAGTTGCCAGGTCGTGCCCTCGGGACCATCGTTCAGGATGACGCCCAGCTCTTCCAGCTGATCTCGGAGAGCATCGGCCCGCTCCCAGTTCCGCTCTTTGCGATAGTCATTGCGGAGCTTGATCAACATCTCGATGAGGCCACCGACCAGCTCCTCATCCCCCGCCGCTGCCGTGAGAGAGGAAGGAACGATCCCCAGCACATTCCCGGCCAAATCCTGGAAGACCCGATCCATCGTAGCCAGGGTACCCATGCTCGGTTCCTCATGCGTGTCGAGGTACCGGTTGACCTCCTTGGCAAACTCGAAGAGCACAGCGAGCCCTTGCGGGGTGTTGAAATCGTCGTCCATGGCCTCTTCAAAGGCCCTCCGGTAATCCGCAACAGAGTTGACATCGGCCAGAATGGCGGTTCCGCCTGCCGGCACGCCGGACACCTGACGGCGCAAGCTTTGGACGGTGTTGTGCAGGCGATATATCCCTCGCTGGGCAGCCTGGAGAGCCTCACGGCTGAAGTCCATCGGTCCCCGGTAGTGGCTACTGAGAATGAAGTACCGGATAGCCTCGGGGGTATAGAGCTCCAATGCGTCCTTGATGGTCAAGAAGTTACCGAGGCTCTTGCTCATCTTCACCCCGCCAACCGTCAATGCTCCTACCAGAATCCAGTACTTGGCGTAGGGCGCATCGTGATAGGCTTCCGCCTGCGCAACCTCTCCTTCGTTATGCGGGAAGATGTTCTCCAACCCTCCACCGTGGATGTCGTAGGTGGGGCCCAGGTATTTAGTAGACATGACGGAGCATTCGATGTGCCAGCCGGGATAGCCTTCGCCCCACGGGCTGGGCCAACGCATCAGATGTTCAGGATCGGCGCGTTTCCAGAGGGCAAAGTCCGCGGGGTGACGCTTCTCCTCGCGGACGCTGACACGCGCCCCGGCCAGCATCTCGTCAACATTTCGATGGGAAAGATCCCCGTACCCGTCGAACGTCTCAACAGAGAAGTAGACATTTCCATCCACCTCGTAGGCATAGCCCTTTTCGAGCAACCCCTCCACCCACTGGATGATCTCCGGCACGTGGCAGGTAGGACGGGGGGAGATGTTGGGTCGTAAAACACCCAACGCATCCATGTCGTCGAAGAAACTGTGCATGTAAGTCTGCACGACTTCCATGGGCTCCAGCCGATGCCGGCGGGCGCCCTTCGCAATACGGTCCTCACCGCTGTCGAGAAGATGTCCCACATCAGTAAGGTTCCGCACGTGGCGCACATCGTAATCAAGGTACTTGAAATAGCGGACCACAATATCCATTTCAACGTAGAGCTTGGCATGACCCAGGTGAGAGTGATCGTAAACCGTAGGGCCACAGACGTACATCCCCACCCGGCCCGGGTTGACAGGCTTGAACGTCTCCAGCTCTCTGGTCAGGTAATTGTAAAGCTTAAGCGCCATGCGATGTGATCCTCCTAGCGGTAACCGTTTTCATTCTCCGGACGGGCAAAGATCATCCGTCCAGCTGCGGTTTGCAGCACCTTGTTAACCACCACAGGGGTTGTCTCTCCGATGTGATCCCGCCCACCCTCGATAACGACCATGGTGCCGTCGTCGAGGTAGCCCACCCCCTGATCGATCTCCTTTCCTTCCTGCAAAACGTGGATGGAGAAGCTCTCACCGGGTAGCAGAACCGTCTTGACAGCGTTGGCGAGCTCGTTGACGTTCAGCACGGGCACGCCCTGCAGTTCAGCGACGCGGTTGAGGTTATAGTCGTTGGTGAGCACACTGCCCCCCTTCATCTTTGCCAGGGTGATGAGCTTGTCATCGACCTCCTTCACCGACTCTACATCTTCGTCGGTGATGTGCACAGGCACCGGGGATTCTTCCTGCAGGTGGCGCAAAATCTCCAACCCCCGTCGCCCTCGGTTACGGCGCAAAGTGTCGGAGGAATCGGCGATGTGCTGGAGCTCATTGAGCACAAAAAGCGGCACGACCAACTCCCCCTGGACAAAACCGGTGCTACAGATGTCGGAGATGCGTCCATCGATGATCACACTGGTATCCAGGAGGATGGGCGGCGCTTTGAGCGTGAGCTCCTCGCACTCCTCCTCCGGAGGGAGGAAGCGCTCACGGATCACCTGAAGAATGTCAGAGCGCGCCGTGGATACGAGGATTCCCAGATAACCGAAAAGTACAGCCACGATAAAGGGTGCCACCTCCCCCAGGGTGCCCGGCAATTGGGAGAGGGGGTAGGCGGTCAGCGCACCAAAAGCCAACCCGACGAATAGCCCCAGAATGGCGGAAAGTAAGGTGTGGGGTGGCGATTGCTGAATAAGCCGGCGCAAGTGACGAAAGGGACGGGTACTCAGCCAGGGCGCGACCACGAAGCCCAGCAGGGCCCCAAGAAAGCCAGCGATCACCCGCACCCAGGTGATGTAATCGACCAGGACGGGAAACCATTCGGCGATCTGATCAGCGGCAGCCAGCCCCCCGAGGGCCACGAGGATAAGACCAATGATACGTGCAATGAGATCGGCACTCATAGATAAAACCTCCATATAAAAATATAAGGCGACCACGCGCCGTCGCCTCGCTGTAGTTGATACTTCGTTTACGGATATGAAAATGAAAGGGCAATAATTTGCGCGCCGTTATTTATCTGCATCTTAACACAGCCGGGAGAAAAGTCAAAGTTTACCAAATATTGATTTACTTTTTATGCAGTGGCAGGCGAAGGCTTCAGCCAGGAGGCCACCGCAACCGGCGCCCTCCCAAGAGGTGCAGATGCAGATGAGGGACACTCTGTCCTCCCTGACGACCCACGTTCAACACTA
>NPID01012254.1_pt1 | contig 11287 bp, 9 predicted proteins | sample 8637491 | NCBI WGS metagenome assembly NPID01 (sample SAMN07420843, study PRJNA396082) | bioreactor metagenome | isolation source: sample BA6 brine-fed electro-methanogenic bioreactor BA | place: Japan: Kochi | collected 2016-06-14 | reverse complement strand
GTACTTGGTAACGAGCTTCTCCATCTCCTCCGGACCTGAGCCGGTCATGGTGCTTGCAACAATCACCATGGGGAACTCCAGCTTGGGGAAAAGGTCGATGCCAAGCTGGGTCAGCCCGAAGAAACCTACCCCGATGATGAAGATGAACAGCATAAGGAAGGTTATTCTTCTTCTTACGGAAAGGCTGGAAAGGCTCATCAGTTCACCACTTCCACGGATCCGCCCTCGGTAACGCTGTTCTGTCCCAGCACGATTACCCTGTCACCAGGCTGAAGTCCGGAAACGATCTCGATGTTGCCGTTGTTGGTCATTCCCACGGTGACGTCCCGAAGTATCGACCTTCCGTTTTCGACAAGTGCGACCTGGTAGCCGGACCTTGTTCTTCTGAGAACACTGACAGGAAGGACCATGGCGTCAGCCCTGGAGTCGGTGATTATGGAGACCCTGCCGGAGAATCCCGGTCGGAGGATACCCTCCGGGTCGTCGAAGCGAACCTCGGCGGAGACTTGCCCGCTAACCGGGTCGACCGAGGGGGAGACAGCGGTTACCACTCCGGGTACGGACGCGTTGTCCATGGCGGGTATGGTTACGTACGCAGGCTGCCCGGTGGCAACATCGAAGATGTTCGCTTCGGGCAGGAGCACCCTGGCAACCACTCCACCGTTCCCGGAGATGGAGAGAAGCGGGGTCTGTCCGCTCATGTTGCCTGCCCTCGCCCATACCCTTCCGACCCTGCCGCTGAATGGGGCGGCTATCCAGGCGTTGTCCCTGGTGCTTCGAGCCTGGGTATAGCCAGCGTGGGCCTGGCTCAGCTGGGCTTCCGCGGCCTCGAGGGACACCCTTACTCCCTCAAGCTCCTGTGCGCTGAGAGCGCCGGCCTCGTAGAGGGTCTGCATTCTTTCATAGTTGGACCTGGCGTTTTCTGCGTTGGCCCGGGCAGCACTCACGGAGGCAAGGGCGCTGGAGGTCCCGGCGCTTACCTGCTGATCGGTGTCCATCCTTACCAGACGCTGACCGGCCTCGATGGTGTCGCCCTCCGTAACCAGCACTTCTTCCACGGTTCCGCCCATAGCGGCGTAGATCAGGGCTTCCTGTGCCCCCTCCAGCCTGGCGTTGGCATAAACCTCGGATGAGATCGTCGAGGGTTCCATTATCTGAACCCTGACCCTGACCACCCTTTCCTCTTCCTCTTCATCACCCGGCGCACCGCAGGCGGCCGCTATCAGAAGGAAGGCCGCCGAAGCGGCTATCAGACCTTTACTCAGTTTTGCCATTTATGTCCTCCTGAACTTCCATTCCGTTCTCGCTCTCGATATCGATTTGCATGTCGGTGCAGGGAGCCGCTTCCGCCCCTCCACCGATCTCAAGTATTCCCAGTGACCTGGCCAGGCCGGCCTCGGCGGTTTTCAGGGAGTAGAGGGCGGAAGCGTAGTTGCTCCTGGCCTGGGTAAGGGCAAGGAAGGCCCCGTCCATATCAAGCCTTGTTATGAGCCCGGCTTCATATGAGATACGGGCTATCTCGGCGGCCTCCTCAGCCTGGCCGACTGTGAACTCAGCGCTTTCAACTGTTTCACGGGCCTGTTCCAGAGCGTTCCAGGAGGCAACCAGACCAAGCGAGGCATAGTTCTCTATATCATCCGCCTGGGCATAGGAGGCCAGACGCTGGTACCTTGCGGACCTGTAACCGCTGTAGTCGTTCAACCCGTTGAAGATGGGGATCTGGATGGAGGCCGAAGTGGTCCAGTTCCTGGAGTAGTCCTCCCCGGTGATCTCAGCTATGTCATCCACGGAAGCCTGGTACGAATAGCTTGTCTGGAAGACCAGCTGCGGGGCAAAACTGGCTGCTGCGAGGTTTACTCCGGCGTCTCCCATATCACGTATCTGCAGCGCCGTTTCCAGTTCCGGGCTGTTTCCCTCCATTATCGACCTGGCCTCTTCCAGGGTTCGGGGAAGGTCCACCGGGAAGGGATCGCAGAGATCCCCTTCGATGGTCACCGGATGGTCCTGCTGGTAACCGAGGCTTACGGCGAAAGCCGAAAGCGCGTTCTGAAACCCGGCCTCGGCGGCTATGGAATCCGGGCGCCTGTTCTCATAGGCGACCTGACTTTGAAGGAGTTCGAACCGGCTTATGGTGCCTGCTTCATGGCGCTGCAGCGCAAGTCGATAACCCTCCAGGGCTATTTCAGAGGCCTCGGTGGCCACATCGCGCATCATTGATGCCATCAGAACGCCATAGAACGAGCCGATAACATCGGCCACCGCGTCCTGTTCCACAGCGGTAAGCGATGTCTGCGACATGTTCCTGGCGCTGCCAGCCATGGAGGCCCCAGCCGGCCCCTGAAGGACCAGGGGCAGGGTGGCGGACACGCCGTAGGAAGAAGCCCATTCGCTTCCCATGGGGATGGAACCCACACCGGGAATTGTCATTTCCTGAACATCGTGACTCTTCTGGTAGGCCAGAGAGAAATTCACCTGGGGGAGGAACCATGTTCTGGCGGCTGTGTGTTCCCACTCGGCGCTATGGAGTTCGTTCCTGGCTGCGATCACGTCGCCCCTCCTGCTGAGGGCGGTGTTCACGGATTCCTCAAGCGTAAATGATTGCGCACCGGCAAGAACGATGATTGCAGGCATGTATGCGAATAGTCTTCTCATCGGGAAGCCCTTTCTCCAGTTCCTATGCCGTCAAAGACCATGCTGACGATCCTGGCGGCCATGTCCTCCGGTTCCATCTGTTTGAAAAACTCTATGCCTTTCACCCGCAGCGCTCCATCCAGGAGGGAATTCATCATACCCATTGTAAGGTGCAGGTCGGCGTCGGGACTGATCTCTCCGTTCTCTATAGCCCTGAGGAACACCGGTTCCAGTTTCCCGAAGAGGGCCACTATCCTCTCCCGGGACTCTGCTCCGCAAATGGTTTTCGTGGTAGCCATCAGTCTGACGCCGTTTGATACTTCGGGCTGATTGACGGTCTGTCTGATGCGCAGCGCCACGATGTTCTTCAGGGCTTCCCTGAAGGTGATCCCCGGGCGAAGGCAGCTGTTCACCATTTCGCTCAGGGTATCCTCTATGTGCTTCACCAGTTTCTGGTAGAAACCCATCTTGCTGCCGAAATAGTAATAGACCATTGGTTTGGTCACCCCGGCCCTCGCGGCCACCTCGTCCATGGAGATCTCTTCAGGTCTCTTCTGGCAGAGAATGGCAAGGCCGGCCTCAAGGAGCTTCTGCTGATTGTTCTTTGGTCTGGACACCTTTTCTCCAATGCTTACTTACGAGTAAGTAAAACATAAGGGGCTTTTCCCCATCGTCAACCTCCGTCGTTTTATTCAGTTCCCGTTTCTCTTCCGTTTCACGCGGGAACCCCTGCGCACTTTTCGTGTTGAGTTTCATGTAATAGAATAACTGCCATTAATGACGGGGCCTTCGTCCCGTTCCCGGCACAACACCATCAGATCGAAAGGCAAAGCATGACCCTATTCCTTCAGCTTTCCATGGTTCTGCTCTCAGTGCAGGCCGCGGACATCCAGTTCAGCCTCGACCCCGCCCAGGTTGAGTTCACCGATTTCATGGGTGAAGAGGTTGTCTACATTCCCGGTGGCGCATCTCCCTTCGAGAACGGCGATCCGGCCCTTCCGGGTATAGGCTATTCCATGGTCATTCCCCAGGGAACCGCCCTGGAGAATGTAGAGGTTCAGGTGCTGTCAACGGTGGAGCTCCCCGGCGTTCACAGGATCCTTCCCGTTTTATCGCTTCCCATCGGTGAGCCTATCCCGCCGGTTATCCCCAGAAGCAGCAGCTATAACGGTCTGAGTTTTCCGTCCAGCATGGTCCATAACATCCATACGGGCAACAAAACCGGATACAGAATTGCTTCCTTTACTTTCGTTCCCTTTGTCTGGAACCCCGGAACCGGCGCCCTCTCAGTGGTAACCGAAGCCAGGCTTACGCCGGTAACCGCCACGGATCCCCTGGCGCGCTCCCTTACCCTCACCGACGCTCAGATAAGGACCGCCGCCAGGGGCCTTGAAAACATGGTTCAGAACCCTGAGATGCTGAGGCACTACGCCCCTGCTTCCAGGGGCGGTTTCGACGGTCCTCCCTGGGTGGTCATAGCCGACGAGGCTCATCAGGAAACCCTTCAGCCCCTGGTCGACCTGAGGAACACCACCCATGGTTCACAGTTCGTTTCCACCCAGTGGGTGTACGACAACTACGATGGCAGGGACACCCAGGAACAGATAAGGAACTACCTGAAGGACGCCTACGAGAACCAGGGCCTGATCTATGCCCTTATAGTTGGCGACTTCGGTGAAACCACCAGGGTCTCTCAGTTGAACATCGGCGGAAACGTAATGAACGCCGTTGCCGACCTCTACTACAGCGACCTCGACGGCGACTGGGACTCCGACGGCGACAACATCTTCGGAGAGCTCAACGACGGCCTCGACTACTACAGCGACATCTACACCGGCAGGTATTCCACCGATGTTCCGTCAAGGCTGGCGACCATGGTCAACCGTACCGTAGCCTACGAGACCACCGCTCCCTCAGGTGACTGGCGCAACACCGCCCTTCTGGCTGGGGCCGGTCTCTTCTTTCAACCGGGACAGTATGAATACTGGGGATCGTTCGTCTGTGACTCTATTGATCTGAGGATTCCTGATTCATGGACTGTCCACAAGCTCTACGAGGACTATGCAAGCCATCCCAACAATCAGATCGACCTGATCAATGAAGGAGTTGCCTACTGCAGCCCCAACGGACACGGTTTCCAGAGCGGCATCTACTGGTACTTCAACCCTCCCACGGACATGGTCTCCGCAGCGAACTACACCGACCTCACCAACAACGACATGCCCACCGTCTTCCACTCCATTGCCTGCCTTGCCGGCAACATCCAGAACATCGCCTCCATTGCCGAAAGGCTCATGTTCTGGCCCTCCGGCGGAGCCGTTGCGGTAATGTTCAACTCCGAGAACGGCTGGGGTTCGCCCCCGAACATGGGCGCCAGCGAGTGGCTGGAGCTTTACTTCGCCATCGTTCTCTTCGAGCAGGAGCAGTACGAGGTCGGAGTGGCCCATGCACTTTCCAAGGACCAGTTCAAGGCCAACATCAGCATCGGTATGCAGAACTGGGTGCTTCAGGAGAACAACCTTCTCGGTGACCCGGCCCTCCGTTTCATAGCAGGGCAGATGGGGATCGAAGAGGGTGAAGAGGGTTCTGGAGCAATTGCCCCCACGGTGTTCGCCCCGGCCCCCAACCCTGTTTCAGGAACATGTGCCATCGGCTACAGCATGCCTGCTTCCGGAAGCGTGCAGGTTTCCGTGTTCGACATCACCGGCAGGGTTGCCGCAAGGGTTCACAGCGGCTATCTCGGCGCCGGTCAGGGCAGCCTGGGCTTCGATGCCTCCCAGCTTCCCGCTGGCTGCTACAGCATTGTGATGAGTTCTCCTTCCGGCGTTTCATCCGCTCCCATGCTGGTGCTTCGCTAGGGAACACATTGCTCAGAGCAGGGCCGTCCTCCGGGGCGGCCTTTCTCATTTCAGCGGTCATGCATAGAATAGGAAAGGAAATGCATTCTTATCGAAACCGGATAGGGGTATGAAATGAACATTGCCGTCCTGGTGCTTGTGTCTTCGTGGGGTTTCTCACCAGCTCCTCTGGAGTTCTGTCTTGATGACTCCGATATATCTTTCCAGCAGATCGGCTCTCAGGAATTCCTCTTCATCCCCGGGGGGTCATCCCCGTCCCCGGAGGGAGAACCGGCCATTCCAGGCATCGGTTACTCCATGGTGCTGCCCCAGGGCAGTGAACTGACCGGAGTTGAGGTGGAGATTCTGGAGGAGGTCATTCTTCCGGGGACCCACTCAATAGCACCTGTGATGGCAGTCCCCCTTGGCAGCCCGATACCATCTCCCGTCTTATGCAGCGCATTCCAGGGATCGTATCCTGCATCCCGGGTGATAGATGTGAACACAGGGCGGAAGACAGGTTTCAGGATCGGCTCCTTCACGTTCGTTCCATTCTGTTGGAACGCCGATACAGGTGAGCTGTCGGTGGTGACCCGTGCTGTTCTCTCCCCGGTGATCGAAACCGTCCCAACGGATGATGGAGCCTTCTCTTCATGCCAGATCGCCGTGGCCTCCAGGGCCCTGGAACGGGTTGTGTCAAATCCGGAGATGATCGCTGATTGCTCCCCTACTGTGGCTTACCGAACGGGTACGCCGTGGGTGGCCATTGCGGATTCTGCACTCCAGGAGGTCTTACAGCCCCTGGTGGACCACAGGAACACAACCCACGGAGCCTCCTTCGTTACCACCCAGTGGATCTATGAGAACTACTCCGGAAGGGACACCCAGGAGAGGATAAGGAATTACCTGAAGGACGCCTGCGAGAACCATGGCCTGGTCTACGCTCTGATAGTGGGGGACTTCGGGGAAACCACCAGGCTTTCATCGCTGAACATCAGCGGAACGGTGATGAACGCAACAGCGGACCTTTACTACTGCGATCTCGACGGCAGCTGGGACCTTGACGGCGACGGCCTCTTTGGCGAGCTCAACGACGGGGTTGACTACTATTCCGACATCTACTGCGGCCGTTTCTCCTCCGACGTTCCCGGAAGGATACAGACAATGGTGGAAAAGACCATTGCCTACGAAACGGACTCTCCCCCCGGGGACTGGCGGACCACCGCCCTCCTGGCCGGGGCCGGTCTCTGGGTGGACGATCCCCCGGGGTACTGGGGCTCCTTCGTCTGTGACTCCATAGACACCAGGATACCGGAGGACTGGACCGTCCATAAACTCTACGAGGACTACTCCTCCCATCCCAACGACCAGATCGACCTCTACAATCAGGGTGTAGCATACAGCAGCCTGAACGGTCATGGGAACGAAGCCGGGGTATGGTGGATGTTCGGACCATCCACCGAGATCGTAACTAACTCCAACTACTACGGGATGAGCAACGACGGGATGCCGGTGGTGTTCCACTCCATGGCCTGCCACCCCGGGCACCTGCAGAATGTGGCCTGCATTGCCGAAAGGCTGATGTTCTGGCCCAACGGGGGAGCCATCGCCGTTATGTTCAACTCCCACTGGGGCATTGGAACCCCGCCTGGATTCGGACCCAGCGAGTGGCTCGAGCTCTTCTTTGCCGAAACCCTCATACAGGACCAGGAGTATGAACTGGGAGTTGCCCACGGCATATCCAAAGACGAGTTCAAGGCGAATGTATCCATAAGCCATAAGAACTGGATACTCCAGGAGAACAACTTCCTTGGGGATCCAGCCACCAGGTTCGCCCCGGGGCAGATGGGGGTGGAGTCCCCCGCCGATCCTTCCGGCGACCCGATTATCCTCAGCGCTTACCCCAATCCAACATCGGGCTCCTGCACCATTGAATTCCAGCTCTCCGAGTCTTCTCATTTTTCAATGGATGTGTACGATATGACCGGCAGAATGGTCATGTCCCTGGCTGCAGGAGATGCTCCCGTGGCGAGGGGTTCCCTGCAGGCTGATATGTCGGGGCTTCCATCGGGATGCTATCGGGTGGTCATCCAGGGTTGTCTGGGTATGGCTTCAGCGCAGGTTCTGGTTCTTCGCTAGAACCCGTTGGTGCTTGTTTTCTCAGGGGGTTCCAGTTCCTGGCGCTCGTTCCGGGGAGTCACCCTGTCCACCATAAAGAAGCCACCGGGAAGGCCGAAACCAACCGAAGTTACCGCGGTGTAGGCCTTCTCTTTCCTTGAGGTATCCTGCAGTATGTAGAAGGGAACGCCATCCCTTTCAGCGGCTTTTTCCGCAAGACCTCGGATCTCGTCGATCTCTCCGAAGTACATTCCACCCCCTTTTCCGGGAAGATATGAAAAAGGGAAGGCCTGTGAAACCTTCCCTTCCCTGGCTGGAGAGACCGCTACCTCTGGGGGTGGATGCCCGGACCTCCGTGCATCATCGGAGCGCTGTCTCCAGGGTTTCCTCCATGGCCGGGCCCCATGTGTTCCCCTGGTTCGAAGTCGGCCATCAGTTCAAGCTGCTCCGGCGTAAGGACCCCGTGAATGTCCACAATGGCCTGGGCAATGATGAAGTTCACTTCCTCCATTGCTTCCAGCCTTGTGTTGAGGAGCCCCTCGACCTCGGTAACCGTAATGGATGTGGAGCTGAACATCTCCCGGAACTGTTCTCTCAGTCCCTCACGGTCATCCATTCCCCTGAGGGCCTCGATGTCCCTGCGTGCCCCGTCGACTATGTCCCTGATCTGCTCTGCCTGGTCGCCGCTGAGGTCAAGGTGATGGAGCATGGGAAGCATTCTTTCAAGAATGGTTCCTCCTCCCTGCTCATGGCCCATTCCGCCCCTGCCGGGGAAACCGCCCTCCCTGTCCATCATCATCGGCTGAGCTGCTGCGGTTCCCACGATAAGCAGCACCGCTGCCCCCAGGGCCATGATGGTTGTTCTTCTTTTCATTCTCTTCTCCTTTCCTTGTTGTCCCTTCAGGTTCGAAGAGAAGATGAGGTAAGGGGTGTTCGCTTTGTTGAACGGTCTGTAACGGATTGTAACGAAAAAGGGGGAGCCGAAGCTCCCCCGCATAGAGAGATGAATGTCAGAAGGAAGCGTTGGCCCCAAGGGCAAGGAAGAACACGCTCTTGTCGTAGGTCTCTCCCTCGTATGTGCCCACTCCCTCACCCTCCTTGAAGAAGGTGGTTCCAGCAGCCAGGGTAAAGTCCATGGTCTGGCTGGCCTGCCAGTTCACACCGCCTGAAAGCAGCCCGGCGTCAAGGTTGTACTCCAGGTCAGTATAGGTGCTGTCGCTGCCGCCGTAGTTGGAGTAGCTGTACCCCAGGGCTCCTGCAACGGCGGGGCTGATCTGGTACCTGCAGCTTATGTTGGCCTCCCAGCCGTCGTCATAGGCATCGGCAATCCCGTCGTCCTCGCCCTGATCGGCGGCTTCGATGAAGTAGTAGTTGCCGGATCCGCCGAGGCGGAGCCTGTCATTCACTTCGTACTCCACTCCGATTGCGGCAACAGCCGGAAGGTCCCTTCTCTGCATTGCGCCGTCGGCAATGTAGGGCATGAGGAGTTCCCAGTTGGACTGCACGTTTGCGGTAGCCTCGAAGTCCAGAGCCGTGGCGGTCTCGTACCTTGCCGCGAGGTTCACCCTGTCGGAGGGCCTGTAGTCAACGCTGAACACACCGGAGAAGCCGGAAGCGCTTCTTTCAACATCTATCTCCTCAGTAACCACCGCAACCGGCTGCATGGTGGTCGCGTCTATCACATTGAGGGTGCCTGAACCCTTGTAGTCCCTGCTGCCAACGGTGTACCTTCCTCCTACGCCGGCGCTGAACCTGTCGGAAAAGGCGTAGGAGACGCCGGCTATACCGCGGAGATACGTGGATGATCCCTCCATTGAACCCTCATCCAGCATTGCGAAATAGGTCGGGCCATACTGCGCCTGAACAAGGAGGGTCTCAAGCTTGGGCATGAAGAAAAGGCCGTCATCGTACTTGAGGGTTCCGCCGCCGGCTGGTGCGTTGAACCCGCCGAATGCCGCAAGGTCGCCGGTTCTGTATACAACGTAGAAATTGGGGATGAAGGGGGTGGGTTCCGTGGTGGAGGTTTCAGTTTCCTCGGTGGTGCCAAGGAAGGTACCGGTTATGGTGTAGTCCTTTCCTATGTACTGGGCCCCGAAATTAATATGGAGTCCCTGCTCCATGAATGCCAGACCAGCGGGATTGTAGGTAACGCCGTCGGCGCAGTCGGTTACCGCGTTCCGGGAAAGCTCCATCAGATACTCGGCGCTTCTGATGCCCAGAATATCGATGTTGCCTGCGAAAACACTGCCTATGCAGAGCAGTGCCGCCGCCGAAAGAAAAACACCCCTCATGATTCCTCCTCTTCAAAGTGCTGAACGTGAACACTCTGGCAATCTAGCCCCCGGTTACGAAGCGGTCAACGGCTGTTCAGTCTCATCCAGTTCAAGCAGAAGGACCCTGGGATAGTACTCGGGATCCCTTTCGAAAGCCGCTATGCCATTGGGTGTCACAACGAAGTCGAACGCGCTGAGGTCTTCCTCGGAGTGCACTTCCACCACAAGGGACGGCTCTGTATCTCCCGGCTCGAAGATATCGAACACAGGGGAGGGTTCCCAGCCCCTTCTCACCCATATCCTCCCTTCAGGGTCAACCCCAAGACCGGAGATGGCATAGTAGTACTCAGGTGGTGAGTAGGATACATCGGCGAACCGGGAGCCCCTTCCCGAGGAGGCCATGGCCTGAAGCCGCTCCTCGAACAACTCCATCTCCTCGTCTATTTCCTGCTGTGTCCGGGGAACAGGAGAATAGCCGGGCCAGGTGAGAGGCTGACCCTGGGAACCGTCAACGGGATAGGTTTGAACGAGGTACTCTTCCGTCACAGGCGGAGAAAAGTAAACCACCCCTTCAGAATAGACGATCCCTGCCAGCGGCTCCATGAACCTGGCAGCCATGTTGTCCGCAGAGAACAGGGTCTCCCTCTCCATGAAGAGAAGTATGGTGTCTCTCTGGAGGTCCCATTCCTGGACACGCTGGGTCACTGTGCCATCATCCCTGTTGAACCCGCCCTGCTCACCGGCAAAGCCGTTGTCAGTGGCGGTGATCACGAAGGGTGCCCTTTCGGTGAAGTCGGCAACTGTCTCAGAATGGAGGAAATCCGGGCTGAATATCTCCACTTCCCTGCTGAAAGGGTCGGAAACGGCTATTCTCCCGTCCACGAGGCAGGCCAGGGAACGGGGATTCAGGAACTCGCCCGGAGCTTCTCCTGTGCCTCCGAAGGATCCAAGGAAAACACCCTGGGGTGAGTAAACCCTTACTCGCCTCCTCTGGGCGTCAAGCACGGCAACGTTGCCTTCCACAGTGAAGTCCACATCCTGGATGGTGCCGAAAACGTAGTTACTGTCGCCCAGTTCCACCCCTATCTCGCCGGTCACAATAAGGGCCGGGGCACGGCCCGAGCCTTCACCGGAGACTTCCTCCGGGGGAGCATCCCCTCCGCAGGCGGAAAACAGCATTGCAGCTAAAAGGCCAGTCAGTGGAAATGGTACCTTCATGTTTCCTCCAAGATGAAAAGAGAGCAGTATGAAGGATGAATATAAGAACAGGTAAAGAAGAAGACCCGCCGGGAATTCACCCGGCGGGTCAGCCGGGTTATGCATTCGGTAAAGAGGGAGGATACCAGAATGGACGCCGGCTTTGCTATGTTTCCCGAAACATTACAGGAAAGAAAAGTGTTGTCAATAGAAAAAGGGGGCGGAATGCCC
>NPID01003305.1_pt3 | contig 11301 bp, 6 predicted proteins | sample 8637491 | NCBI WGS metagenome assembly NPID01 (sample SAMN07420843, study PRJNA396082) | bioreactor metagenome | isolation source: sample BA6 brine-fed electro-methanogenic bioreactor BA | place: Japan: Kochi | collected 2016-06-14 | reverse complement strand
AGGATCGACATCTGCGTGAGCGTTTTCGAGATGGAGGGCTGGATCGACGCCAGATCGGGCTCATACTCCCACGGTATGATACAGAGGGTAGTCCTTTCCGGTGCCTTCGCAGCCAGACCGGACCTTTATGTGATAGATGAACCGCTTGTGGGTCTGGACCCGCCCGCCGCCGCCACGTTCTGGAAAATGGTTGCACAGGCGGCATCCGCAGGGGCGGCGGTGCTGATATCGACACACACCCTGTCCGTAGCTTCCGCCAACTGCCACCGGTTCGGCATCATCAATAAAGGTGTTCTGGAGAGCATCATAACCTCAGGAGAACTCTCTGGAATGGACCTTCAGGAGCTTTTCTTCTCGGTCACCGGAACCGCTCCAGGCAACGTCAAGGGGCTGTTCTTCAAGGACTGACCGCCGCTTCGCCTTTCCGCGGCACCGGTTTATGGCTATAAATCTCCTGCACCTATGTCCGCTTGGAGGGGATGCCTTGCCTTTCGAACAGGTTCCGGAAAACACGGACTCGCTCACCGGCCTTCTAAGAAGAGAGCTTCTCACGAGGAAGCTCAACGAGCTTACAGGCGAAGGTCTGGGCTTTTCAATAGCAGTCATGGACATAGATCACTTCAAGAGCGTCAACGACGGCTTCGGGCACAGCCGGGGAGACGATATCCTGGCGGAGTTCGGCAGCCGGGCCATGGAGGTATCCCGGGAAGGCGATCTGATATATCGCTATGGCGGCGACGAGTTCATCGCGGTACTCCCGGGTTCCGACAGGTCCGAAGCGGAAGCCTTCGCCGGAAGGCTCCTGGCAGCATGCTCATCCACGGAGTTTCAGGGAACCCCGCCGCTTTTCATATCCCTTAGCATAGGGGTAGCTGTCTATCCGGAGGACGGCCATTCCCCCAGGGACATCTTTGACGCGGCGGACAGAAGGCTGTTCCACGCCAAGCGTCAGGGCAGGGGCAGAGTGGTCTGCTCCGACGATTACGAGGAAGGTGACGGCACGGGGATCGGAGATGGAAGACTTCTGGGACGGGACAGGGAACTGTCACAGTTCGTCTCCTTCACGCAGGAGGCAGCAGAAAAGGGCAGAGGTTTCTTCCTGGTTCTCGGGGCAGATGGTGCAGGAAAGGGGTGTTTCCTTGAGGCCGCTGCTGCCTATCTGTCACTGGGGGACTACAAGGTGCTTGAGGTCAACGGAGGTGATTCCCAGGTTCCCTTCTCCGCCCTGTCCGAAGCCATGGGTTGTCAGGCGGAAAGGTCCGCCGTGATCGAAGCTCTCTACTCCCACGCTGGAACCGACATGAGTCTTGGCATCTTCCTCAGGGACCTTCACACCATAGACGGCTCTTCCCTGGAAGCTCTATCGGAGTTCTACGGAATGTATCCAGGGTGGATGATAGTGGCTGCCTCCACGGAAAGGACCGCCGTTCTTGACGGTTACGGATTCGGGGGAGTGTCCGCCTCGGTGCGTCTGGGACCGGTCTCGATGGAGGACTGCAGGGCATGGTTCCGCTCAGCTCTCATGTGGGATCCTCCCGAAGGTTTTCTGGAGTGGTTCCATGGTGAGACAGGCGGACTGCCGGGGCTCTTCGTCCAGGGGATCAACCACCTGGAGAGAAGGGGATTCCTCTCCCGAACCGCCAGGGGATACTCTCTGGAGGACGACTACAGAGATTTCCCATTGGGCGCCAGGATGGCATTCGGTTCATCAGCAGAGATAAACAACCTGCCTGTGGATCTCACCCCTTTCGTAGGGAGGGAGAGGGAACTCGACGAGATCAGGGGTCTCATGGACCGCGGCTGCAGGCTTATCACGCTGAGGGGCATGAGCGGAATGGGAAGCCGTCGTCTTGCCATCAGAGCAGCGGGACAGAACGAGTTCCTCTTTCCCTCGGGGATTTGCATGGTGGACTGCTCATCCGAAGGGGCTGCGGTGGCTGCGAAGCTGGCCAGTGAACTGTCCCTCCCTGCAGGCCGCAGCGCGGTGGAAACCATTGCGGGATTCATAGATTCCTCCAGGATGCTCCTCCTTTTCGTGAACGTGAAGACCGGGGACGAAACGGCCCCCATTATCAGCGAGCTTCTTGCGTCCTGTCCGGAGATCACTGTACTGACCTCCTCCAGAACCCCGCTGGATCTACCCGGGGAGGTCGTCTTGCCGGTGGAGGGGATCTCCATGGAGTCACCAGGGGATGGGAGCCCTTCCCCTGCCGCCCGGGTATTCATACAGACCGCGGAAAGACTGGCGGGCATCAGGTTCGCCGGTGATCTGAACATGAATCTCGTGGAGGAGATATGCTCCCTTCTGGGAGGTTCCCCTCTGGCGATAGAGCTGGCAGCTTCATGGACCAGGGTGATGTCGGTCTCTGCCATCTGCAGAAGGATAAGGGCGAACCCCTCATTTCTCGGTACCTCCCACAGGGAGAGGAACACCGAAGGGCTCTCAGACATCTTCCAGCAGTCCTGGAACCAGCTTTCAGCCGTGGAGCGCAACGCACTGGCGAGACTCACGGTTTTTGCAGGGCATTTCACCGTTCAGGAGGCTGAGGAAGTATCCGATGTGTCCCCTGAGATGGTCCTTTCCCTTGTGGACAGGTCTTTCCTCCTGAGGGATGACATGGGCATACACATCCCTGCGATGACAAGGGACTTCATCATACAGGAGAAGAACCCCTTTTCCAGGGGTTTCGAAGTGGCCAGGGAGATGCACTGCAGGTATTTCGCCGCAAGGGCGGCGGCCCTGGGTGAAATGGCCTGGACCGGCCTGGAGGCTGGGCGGGGGCTGGACGGGATCAGGGCATGCTTCGACGACATCACCATAGCCTGGAAACTGGCGGTGGAGAAGAGCCGGTTCAGGTTCCTCAGACAGATGCTCCGCCCGGTTCACGTCTACTGCCTTGACAGGGGAAGGCTCAGGACAGGCTTCAACATGATGGAGGAAGCGCTCAGGGGAGCGGGGGTACCTCTGCCGGAGGGCCTTTCCTCCTCGATAATGGCTTGCCAGAGCCTGCTTGCCCTGAGGACAGGCAGGATGTCCCAGTCCGCCAGGCTGATCTCCTCCGCTCTGGAGACTTCCCAGGGCCTCGAAGACAGGGACAGGGCCTTTGTGCTCCTCACAAAGGGTGCGATGATGATGGAAACAGGCAGTCCTGCAGGTGCAGGCGAATACCTTGAAGAGTCCGCCGACCTTTTCTTCAGGGACGGTTGTCCCATGGAAGCCCTGGAGGCAAAGCTTGAGATGGTCAACTACCATCTCCAGACAGGCGATTACGCCACCGCAAGGAGGGTCCTTCCAGGGTTATCCGGCGAATGCAGGAAGTCCGGGTACAGGTGCGGCGAGTGGAGGGCCCGTCTCTACATGGGAAGACTGGCGGTGGCAGAGGGTGACTACCGCCGCGCCAGGGAGGCATTCCTGGCCTACCTTTCCTCGGTGAGGACCGCCGGTTACACGGAACGATGCGCCGGAGCACTGAACCTCGTTGCCGGGATAGAGGTCATCCAGGGAAGCTATGGCGAGGCTGAGCAGCACTACTCCACTGCGGCTGACTACTACAGGAGGATAGGCAGCGTCAGGGGTCAGGCGGCGATAAAGATGAACATGGCGGTGCTCAATGAGAAAAGGGACCTTTTCGAGGAAGCTGCCCGTGCCTATGAAGAAGCGCTTCAGCTCGGGGAGAGGAGCGGTGACGAGAACATCGTTTCCGGATCCCTCAACGGCCTGGCCTTCCACTACATGAGAGCGGGAGAACTGAAAAGGGCCCGGGGCTTTCTGGCCAGGGCTGCGGAGGTCGCATCAAGGTCCGGTAACGAGCCTGTGCTTGTAAAGACCGTTCTTGGATTCGCCAGGCTCTCCCACCTTCAGGGCGATCATGCCGCAGCGGCTGCCACTGTGATAGGTCTCCTGCATCAGCCCGCCTCCGATGCCCAGTCCGAGGGAATGTGCCTGGATCTCCTCAGGGAGATCAGGGACACGATAGGAGGAAAGGCCGTGGACAGGGCCAGGATCGAGGCGGGAAACGCCGATCTGAGGGAACTTGCGGCGAAATACATCTCCGGCGCCGGTCCTGTGGAGGATCCCCTCTACAGGAAAGGACGCAGTTGATACCGAACCGGCGGATGCCCTCCCAGGGCCGGACACCAGCCTTCCCGGGGTTGCACCGGCTGACCTCACAGGGTAGGATACCCGGGAAAATCCGCCGGTTACCCGTGCATGTTGTGAAAGTATTACCAAGGAGTGTTTTATGACTCTTTCAACGAAACCCCTCGGCGGTATGCGCCAGAGGTATCCAGAAGAGTTCAGGGTGGAAAATTTCGTTGCCGGCAAGCTCAGGGAGGGTTCCCTGAAAGCCGGATTCGAGGAGTATGACGGACCTGTAATGGAGCCCCTTTCCCTTTTTGCAGCCAAATCCGGGGGCGAGCTTGTGGAGAGGCAGAGCTACACCTTCCTGGACAGAAGCGAAAGGGAGGTCATACTCCGTCCGGAAATGACCCCCTCCCTGGCAAGGATGATAGCACACCGGGGCGAGCTTCAGCTTCCGGTAAGATGGTTCTCCATGCCCCTGTGCTTTCGGTATGAACGTCCCCAGAGGGGCAGGGTACGGGAGTTCCTCCAGTTCAACTGTGACATCCTGGGATCCTCTGATCTATCAGCCGATCTTGAGATAATGATGGTCCTGGGGGGAATAATGGAGTCCTTCAAAGCCCCCAGCTCCATCTACAGGATCGGCTGGTCAAGCAGAAGGTTCATGACCAGCGCCCTGGAGCGCTGCGGCGTTCTCCGGGAGAGGATCCCCTCGGTGTTTTCCGCGGTTGACCGCCGTGACAAGATGAAGCCCGGACCCTGGCGGGAAAGCCTTATGGAAGCCTGTGGCGGAAGCGATAAGACCGCCTCCATGGTGGAAAAGCTCGTCGCGGTGGAGTCAACCGGCGATCCCTGGCTGCGGGAGCTGATGGAAGGCTGTGAATCATACGAAGAGATAGTGAGATTTCAAGACCTTCTTGCGAGATCAGGGGTGGAGGGAACCGCATTCTCTCCTGCTGTGGTGAGGGGTTTGGACTACTACACCGGAATCGTATTCGAGCTCATGGACACAGGCGGCGAGAACAGGCGCGCTTTGTGCGGAGGGGGGAGGTACGATAATCTGGTGGGCCTTTTCGGCAGCAAGAAGATATCCGGCGTAGGATTCGGTATGGGAGTCCTCACACTTACCCTCTTCCTGGAGACCTACGGCCTAATACCAAAGACCCTTGAAAGTGCCCATCCTGCTGATCTTTACGTTGCGGTAGTGTCCGGTGACGTACTCTCGGAGGCAGCTGCTCTGGCCCGTTATTTCAGGAGCATGGGCTTCAGGACCATGATGGACGTTTCAGGCAGGAAGATTGGCAGGCAATTCGGAGAGGCTTCCAGACTCGGGGTTCCCAGGATAATAACGGTGGGTTCTGAGGAGGTCGCTATTGGTCGTTTTCCCATGAAGTCCCTCAAAGACGGTTCTGAGACCGTGGGTACCCCGGAAGAGCTAGCTTCCTTCCTGGCCGCGGATTGACAGGCGGGGAATGAACCGTCGGGGAACTATCAGGATGGTGAAGGGAGCGCTGATTCTGGCGGCCCTTCTGCTTGTTCTGTTCCCTCCTTCTTCCCTGGGCGGCAGCGTCACCAGGATATCCGCCGGGATCCTCTTCCTTGCAGCGGGGTTCTTCTTCTTTCTGGGGATGGACGAGCTTCTTTTCACGATAAGCCTTTCCAGAAGGCTCATACTGACGTTCTTCTCCATCGTCCTGCTTTGGGGCCTTACAGGGTATGCCGGCTCCGCCGGCGGGGTATCATCCTTTCCCGAAGACCCCGAGAGGGCGGAAAGGGTCCTGGAGCTGGGGCGGCGAATAGACAATGTCGCCCAGGTTGGAGGCGGGCAGGTGAGAAGCTTCGTCGATTCCACCTTCACCGGTCAGACCAGCCAGTTCCTGGGAACACTGGGAGAGGTAACCGGGGCTGCTACCGGGGTTCTGATCAACGCAGTGCTCACATCCACCAGCGTGGACACCTCGGGTACGGAACCGGAACACCAGGAGGGAAGGACTCCAGGGAGCCCTGTGGAAAGGGTTCCCCCTGTGAGGCTTGCCATACTGGCGGTTTCACTGGTGCTCCTGGCCGCGGTGAGGGGTTTCGTTTTCGTAGACCGTTCCCCGGCCACGATATGGCTCTACAGGGTTACCGTTACTCTGGTCTTCCTGAACGGCTTCCTCCACATTACCGGAATGAGGATCACCGTAGCCTCTGCCAGCGAACTCTTCACGGGGATCGAGCTTGAGCTTCCCGGTCTGCTCCTTCTTTTTTCATCGGTCTCCCTGGGTTTCTGCCAGAGGTGGGTTCAGTACCTTTCCCGCAAGTCAAGGTACATCGTGCTCTTCGGTGCCTTTGCGGCCGTTATAATGATCCGCGGTGTCTACTACTGGCTGTCAGGCTGGAGGTGTCCCGGCACAGGGGGTCTTGAGACGGCGGCGGTTACCGTTTCAGCCGTTTACGTTCTTCTTGCTTTCCTCACCATGCTCCTTCAGCTACCCACCGCCAGGATCCTGGAGAAGAAAAGCAGGGAGCTGGCAACACTTCAGGACCTGAGCCAGGTCCTCCACTCCAGTTTCGAGCTTGATCAGCTATGCGAGGCGGCGGTTCGCCTGGGTGTGAAGCTCACCGGAGCCGATGCGTGCTGGTTCCATCTTTACAGCGGCCGGGATCATTTCCATTCAAGGACCGGAGCGCTTGAGGACATCGCAGACAAGCTTGCTTCAGGCTGGTATTCCGGGGTAGCCAGAAGGATAGACGCCTCAGGTGGCGGATTCATGATGAACAACTACAGAAGAAGCTCTCTGAGGAGACTGGAGGATCAGTCCAAGGGGAGCACCAGGATGGCCTCGCTGGTCGCGGCGCCGGTGGAGGTGCGCGGCGAGAGGCTGGGAATAATCATGGCAGCCAGTTCCAGGCAGTTCTTCTTCCAGGAGTACACCAGAGGCCTCTTTGAAAGCTTCACCAGGCAGATCGCCCAGGCGGTCCAGAGCGCCAGGCTCTTCGGAGAGAAGCTCCAGAGCGAATCCCTGGCAAGGGAGCTGGAACTGGCCAGGGACATGCAGAGGAAACTGCTCCCGGGAACCATCGCCAGGCCTGCTGGATGGGACATCAGCGCGGTGAACATTCCATCCAGGGTAATGGGGGGTGACTACTACGACGTGATCCCCCTGGAAGGTGGAAGGACCGCTGTGGCCATTGCTGATGTTTCGGGAAAGGGAGCTCCCGCAGCCATGCTCATGGCGGCCCTCCAGGCAAGCCTGGGAACACTTCTCCGCGAGAACCTGGCCGTTGACGAGACGGTCTCCAGGCTCAATGCCGCTCTCTGCGGAAGAATGCCCGACGACACCTTCATCACATTCTTCCTTGGATTCATCGACGCCCGGGATGGATCTTTCCAGTACTGCTGCGCCGGCCATGACCCTCCGCTTCTCTGCCATGGGAACGAAGAGGCTGACATAGGGATTCTGGACAAGGGCGGACTCATACTCGGAGTGATTCCCGACGCCTCTTATGCGAAAGGCGAAGCATGCATCAGACCTGGAAGCAGGCTTCTTCTCTATACCGACGGGATCACGGAGACCATGACCCCCCAGGGCGAGCCATTCGGAGTCCAGAGACTTCGGGGTTTCCTTGCAAGGCACTGTTCCGATTCAGCTTCCGGGATCATCGGGTCCCTCACCGGTCTCCTGGAGAATTACAGGGAAGACGGGGATCAGCAGGATGACGTTACCGCCCTTGTGGTGGTAAGAGCGGCCGAAGGAGAAGGAGAATGTCCCAGTACCGGACAATGAACGAGTTCCTCGCCAGACGCGGGGAGCAGAGCGAGGTAATGATAAGGAACGCCGACAGGGTAATGAAGAGGATACTCAGCGTGGACACCCTCGCCTATGAGGAGGGCGCCCTGTCTGCCCAGGTGAAGGAGATGATGGGCCTTGTCGCATCCCTGGTCCTCAGATGCGACGACTGCATAGCCTGGCACATTCACAGATGCAGGGAGACCGGCTTAACAAGGGAACAGGTAGTGGAAGCCCTTGGAATAGGCACCGTGGTGGGTGGAACCATTACCATTCCCCACGTTCGGAGGGCCCTTGCCCTGTGGGAGTCCGCCGGGGAGGAGATGAAGTGATCACCCTTGAAACCAGGGAGTTCATAAGAAGGGTAATGGACGAGGCGGTTCCCGCCCGGGACAGGCTTCAGGCGGTATGCGACCTTCTCAGGGAAGCAGGCCCTGGATACGACTGGGCGGGTTTCTACCTGGTGGATCCCACCGAAGCTGACCAGCTGATCCTTGGTCCGTTCTCAGGCGAACCCACGGAACACGTAAGAATAGGGTTCGGAGAGGGCATCTGCGGCCAGGCCGCAAGCACATTGAAGGTCTTCGTGGTGGACGATGTGACGGCGGAGTCCAACTACCTGTCATGCAGCCCTCTTGTCAGAAGCGAGTTCGTTGCTCCGGTGATGCACAGGGGAGTGCTTGTGGGCGAGCTTGACCTGGACTCCCACACCCCCGCAGCCTTCGGAGCTGATGACGAGGAGTTCCTGAAATGGGTGGCGCAGACCGTGTCCCCAGTGGTGGCCGAGGCGGCGGGTATTGACATCTGAGGGTTCAACGCGGGTTCTTAACGCCGGTTTTACAGCTGTCCTTGTGCTTGTGGCCGCCGGAGCCGCAACCGAGACGCTGGTTCCTGTTGCGGCTGGAGTCTCCTTCCTCTTGATTGCCCTCATGGTCTTTGCCTACCCCCCGAAGATGGCCGCCCTCCTTTTCACCGTTCAGGTTGCGTTCACAACGATGTTCCTTGCCAGGCTGGGCTTTTACGCTGGCCCATTCCCGATAAGGATAGACGACGCCATACAGATCTGGATCTTCGTAATGTGGATCGGTGCGGTTATCGACGGCGAAGGGTCGGTCAGACCCACCGGGGTATCCAGGCTCATACTGCTTCTCATGGCGCTTTCCGTGGCGTCTTTCATCCACGGGGTTGCAAGAGGCTACGATCCGGAGAGCGCCGGGCTGTTCCTTAAGACGATGCTGGGATACCTTTTCTATTTCCCTGCCATGTGGCTCCTCAGGGAGGGAAAGAACCGGGAGCTCCTGGTCCGCACCCTTGTATGGGTCTCCATCGCTGCTTCGATATGGGTCCTTTTCAAGGGATTTACCGGGGGCGAAGGAGTTTACGAGAGAGCCACCTCGGGACTCAGGGTCACCTCCAGGGAGCTGAATGTGGTAATGATCGGTCTTTTTATCGCAGGTTTCATGCTCTGGAAAAGAGGGGGTTTCCTCCCGGTGCTCCCGGCTGCGGCGGCTATCCTCCTCATGGGGGCCGCGATACTCCTGGGGCAGTCCCGGGCCCTCTGGCTGGCGGTGGCGGCAGGGGCCATGGCTGCTTTCCTGGGAGACATGGCGAGGGAGGGGCGTGCCGGGGTGCGGCTGGGACCAGTTGTATCCAGGGCCCTTCTTGTTCTTGTGTTCACCGTGGGTTCCGTGGCGTTCGTGGCAGCGGCGGGGCTGCTGACCCCCGGTGATGTTGCCGCCAGGGGAGGGGGGGCCGACGGTGGGCTGATCGGCGATATATCCCTGTGGGCAAGGTTCCTCTCCTGGTACGAGATACTTGTAACAGTGACCGCCTCGCCTTTCACCCTTATGTTCGGCACGGGATTCGGCCACGAAATACACTATTTCAGGCCGGACCTTCTCTCCATGGTTTCCATACCGTATGTGGACGGGAGCTTCTTCCAGCTCCTCCTCAACACCGGCCTTGTGGGAACTGTTTTACTTGCAATGCTCTACGCCAGGGGAATAACCGGGGGGTTCAGGCTTACCGCCAGGGCCGTCTCCTCCGAAGACGCAGTCACTGGAATGTGGCTTACCGCCTCTTTCACAGCCCTTGTCATTGCGGCCCTGAGCAGTTCGCTGATAACCAATTACCGGTTCTCCTGCATCTGGGCCTTCCTTTTCGCATTACTGGACAGCAGGCTGGCCGATCAGGGTGAAAAAAGGTTGAGGAAAACCGAAGAATAAGGTATGTTCCCCGGGCGGCATTTCCCGTTTCAAGGACACCATTTCTATTAGAGCAAGAGGCTGAAATGAAGATTCTCGTTATCAACAGCGGCAGTTCATCGATAAAATTCCAGGTGATAGACGGAACCAGCGGCAACATGCTGGCCTCCGGCCTTATAGAGCGTATCGGCCTGGAGCAGGGAAAGATGAAATACAAGTGCAACGGCGGGAAGGTCGAGTTCGAGAAGCCCATTCCCGACCACGAGACAGGTCTCTCCATGGCGCTGGAGATCATAGTGGATCCTGAAAGGGGAGCCCTGGGTTCCCTTGAAGAGATCACCGCCTGCGGCCACAGGGTGGTTCACGGAGGTGAGAAGTTCACCAGCAGCGTGCTCATAGATGATGCCGTTCTGTCCGGTCTCGAGGAGGTCTGCGAGATGGCCCCCCTCCACAACCCGGCGAACATCATGGGCATTAGGGCGGCGATGAAGGCCCTCCCGGGAATACCAAATGTTGCGGTATTCGATACGGCTTTCCATCAGACCATGCCCATGGTCAACTACCTATACGGGCTGCCCTACAGGCTTTACGAAGAATATGGAATGAGGAGATACGGCTTCCATGGCACCAGCCACCAGTTCGTATCCCAGAGAGCCGCAGAGATCCTGGAAAGGCCCCTGGAGGAGGTCAACACCATCACCTGCCATCTGGGCAACGGTTCATCGATCACAGCGGTGAAGGGCGGCAGATCCATAGACACCAGCCTGGGCTTCGGCACCTTCTGCGGCGTGATGATGGGAACCAGGTCCGGCGATGTGGACCCGGCCATCCTCTTCGACCTTATGGAGAACAGGGGCTGGACCCTGGAGCAGGTGAAGAAGATGGTCTACAAGGAGAGCGGGCTGCTGGGAGTAAGCGGCGTCTCCATGGACATGAGGGATGTGGAGGAGCGCATGTGGAACGGCCACGAGCGCTCCAAGCTCGCCTTCGAGATGTTCGCCGACAGGGTGAGGAAGTACATAGGCTCCTACGCCGCGACACTGGGAACACTGGACGCAGTGGTTTTCACCGCAGGTATCGGGGAGAACGGATGGGAACTCAGGGAGCTTATCTGTGATAACATGGAAGCGCTGGGAATACGGATCGACAGGGAGGCGAACAGGGTGAAGGGCGTGGAACGAATCTTCTCCGCCCCTGACAGCGCCGTGAAGGTCATGGTGATTCCCACCAACGAGGAACTGAT
>NPID01007479.1_pt1 | contig 11306 bp, 6 predicted proteins | sample 8637491 | NCBI WGS metagenome assembly NPID01 (sample SAMN07420843, study PRJNA396082) | bioreactor metagenome | isolation source: sample BA6 brine-fed electro-methanogenic bioreactor BA | place: Japan: Kochi | collected 2016-06-14 | reverse complement strand
GCAGCCGGTGTATATTCCACACCGGCCACTCAAAGACCCGCGCAACATTCGCATGCTCGACCCGGCCTGTGGTTCGATGCACTTTGGCTTATATGCCTTTGACCTGTTCGAGCGCATTTATCTGGAAGCCTGGCAGTTAGAGCAGCAGTTGGGGCCGGATGCCTTTACTCGTGAAGCAGGTCAAAAAGCGCTGCAAAGCACTTATGAATCGTTAGAGGCTTTTAAGCAGCAAATCCCCAAACTGATTATCGAGCACAATATCCACGGCGTGGACATCGACCCGCGTGCGGTACAAATCGCCGGTTTAAGTTTATGGCAACGTGCCCAGCGCGCCTGGCACCAGCAAGGCATTAAACCGCAACAGCGCCCAGCTATTGTTAAATCCAATATCGTCTGCGCCGAACCCATGCCGGGCGAAAAAGCCCTGCTGCAGGAATTTACCAGCAAACTCAACCCGCCCGTTTTAGGCCAATTGTTAGACGTCATTTTCGACAAAATGCAGCTGGCCGGTGAAGCTGGTACTTTGCTCAAAATCGAAGAAGAAATTCAAACCGCCATTCATGAAGCCCGTGAACAGTGGCTCAAACAATCCGGCAGTAACAGCGTTGGTGATCTTTTCCAAGCTGAACTGGAAGCTGCCACCCCACAAGCCAAGCTGGGTTTTGATTTGCGCGGTATTGATGATGCAACCTTCTGGGACGATGCCGAGCAGCGTATTTTGCAAGCGCTGAGTGATTACGCGGATCAGGCGGAATCCAATGCTGACCAAAAGCGACTATTTGCGGAGGATGCGGCGAAGGGTTTTGCATTTATTGATCTGTGCCGAAAGCGGTTTGATGTGGTGTTGATGAATCCGCCGTTTGGACAAACAGGGCTATCTTCTGACTCATACATCAAGAAAGCATATTTAAATAGTTACTATGACTTGGGTGCTGCATTTATTAGCAGAAGTATGTGCCTGCTACGTGACAATGGTAAATATGGGTTGATTTCAAATAGAACAATTTATTTCAACAGCAGGCTCTCTAGTTTACGCCAAACAATATTGGAAGATTCAAGTCCAGACTATTGGGTTGATTTAGGCTCAGATGTTCTGGATGCGTTAGTAGAGACTTCACTGCTTGTTGCAACACTAGCTAGTCCATCAGGTAGATTTCCCTTGCTAAGTGTAAGTGGATCAGACTTGAAAGATATAGAGCTTGAAGATGCGCTAAGCGGTAGCGATAAAATTGCTCTTGTGGATGATTTGTTGCGTGATAAAAGCGCTATTTTCAAGCCTTATGAGCCTATTCCCTTCGACGACATTGGGTCAATATCTGAGAATGGTTTTGAAGTTAGGCAAGGGCTTGCGACTGGTGACAATTTTTCACAGCTTAGACTGAGATGGGAAGTGCCAGTTTCAGATATTAATCGCATCTGGTTCGTTTACTCTAAAGGGGGAGAATATGCGCCATATTACTATGATCCTCATTTGATGATTAAGTGGACCGATAAGTCAATTGACTTCTACAGAGGGAAGACAACCGTATTTAGTTGCTTAATTACCAAAAATAGCCACGAGTTTATTTTTCGAAAAGGACTGACATATCCGAGCAGAACATCTTCTAAAATGTCAGCAAGATTGCACTTAGAAAATTCTTTGTTTGATACCAAAGGGCCTGTTGTATTTAGTAATAGTGATCAGCCAGAAAGGGAGCTCTTGAAACTTTCATATATATTGAACTCCAATCCGTTTCAGTATTTATTGGATAAAGAAACGTCCGCAAGTGAAAATGCAGCGAGAACTTATGGTGAAGGGCTTGTAAGTAGAATAAAAATACCAAATTTAAACGATGATACAGTTATTGACTTGGTAATTAAAAGCATTCGCTCCTATAGAGATGCGTATTCGTTGTTTGAAACATCGTCCAATTTTTCTGGGTTTGAGGATCTATCCTCCGAAAGTTTGAAATATAGAGTAACTGCTGCTTTACGCGATATCGATGCTGCAGAAGATGCTATATCTTCAAAATTTTTTGTTCAGTCTGAGGATGTCTCTAAAAAAATCGATCAAGCAGTACAAAATACATTTGGAAACAGCTCCCACGAGATAAAGACCTCTCTCAAAAATTACGACATTCCGTGTGCATTATTGTCATATGCAGTCGGATTGTGCTTCGGAAGATGGAAGTCTGGGCTTTTCTCTAGCAAAAAAACTGCGGTATTTTCCCCCATCGATTCGCATCCGCCAGCTTATTCAGATGAAGAGGGTCGATCTGTTGTTGATGGTGATGATTTAATAGCATGTATTCGCGCCTTTGCTATCGAGGAATTAATATCAAAATCTCCTGAAACCGATAGTCAAATGCAGGTAAAAAATTTCGTTAACACATTCTTTAAAACGCATCTCTCTTCATATTCGATGAGCAGGCGCCAAGCTCCAATTTACTGGCCGCTTCAGACTCCATCCGGCTCATACACCATATGGGTTTACTACCACCGTCTAAACGGACAAACCCTCTATACCTGCGTCAATGATTTTGTTGAGCCCAAGCTTGCACAAGTCGAACAAGACTTGAATGGCCTACGCAGCAAATCCGCCCGCAGCACCCAGGAAGAAAAAGAGCTGGAAAAACTCAGTGATTTGGCCAGTGAGCTGCGCGACTTCCGCGATGAATTGTTGCGCCTGGCTAAATTCTGGCGGCCCAATTTAAACGACGGCGTACAAATTACTGCAGCCCCGCTGTGGAAACTGTTCCAACACAAAGCCTGGCAGAAAAAACTTAAAGAAACCTGGGAAAGCCTGGAAAAAGGCGACTACGACTGGGCGCACCTGGCCTGCAGCATCTGGCCAGAGCGCGTACTGCGCAAATGCCACCAAGACCGCAGCCTCGCCATCGCCCACGATGTGGAAGATCACTTCTGGCACGAAGTGGAAGTGCCCGTTAAACGCGGCAAAAAACTCACCGGTGAAACCAAGCTGCAATGGCAGCCAAAAGACCTAAGTGATGCCGAGCTGAGTGCGCTGGTGAAGCAGCTCGCAGCGGAGGTGAAATAGTGCCTTCGTTACCACTCATGGATACCAAACGAAAGCGCTGTGATTCGCCTCATGTGGTGATTTTGGGTGCCGGCGCCAGTATTGCTTCGACGATTCGCAACCCGGAGAAATACGGCAAGTCATTACCCAGTATGGCGAATTTGGTGGAAACGCTCGGGCTAGAACCGCTTATCAATAAATACGGGCTTGCCTATGGGGGTCAAAATTTTGAAACATTTTATGATGCTTTGTCCCGATCAGGTCAGCGCCCTGAGTTGCTAGCTGAGCTGGAGCAGGCAATCTACTACTATTTTGCTGATCTCAAATTGCCCGATGAAGCAACCCTCTATGATTACCTGGTGTTGAGTCTGCGCGAAAAAGACATCATCGCCACCTTCAACTGGGACCCGTTCCTGGCACAAGCCTTTGCCCGCAATATGCATATTGTTGGCTATGAGCGTATGCCTCAAATCGCGTTCCTTCACGGTAATGTGGCGATCGGTGTTTGCTACGATTGCAAAACTATGGGTTGGCGGAAAAATGGATGTACAAAGTGTGGTAACGATTTCAATCCATCTAAATTGCTTTACCCCGTTGGGAAAAAGGACTACGCCAGTGATGAGTTTATCGCCGCAGAATGGAAGCGACTCAAGTGGCACATGCAAAGAGCTTATTACGTCACTGTCTTTGGCTATTCGGCACCCAAAACCGATGCCGAAGCCAGAAAAATGCTGCTAGATGAATGGCAAGAAAACCCAGTACAAGAGCTCGCCGAAATCGACATTGTGGATATTTTAAGGCGCTCAGACAGGCCGGCACTGGAGACGAACTGGAAAGAATTTTTTGTCCGCTCTCATTACGGTTTATTTGAATCATTTCAACAGTCTCAACTTTTCCATCACCCTCGTCGCAGTTGCGATGCCTTTGCTATGGCAACGTTGCAAATGCGTCCTTGGTTTGAAAACAATTTTCCGGAAGGAATTTCTCTCGTCGAGCTTCAAGAGTGGGTGCAACCCTTAATAGAAGAAGAAAAGACAGGAGTGTTTTCAGGAAACACCTGTGAAGAATTAAGGAAAGCACAATGACAATTATGCAGCAATCTAGTAAAGCCCAGGATAGAACATTGGGCGTATGGTTTCAGGCCATTCAACTGGGGCAGGTGAAGCTACCTAGGTTCCAGCGTTACGAAGCCTGGGATAGAGGCCGCATTACCAGCTTCTTGAATACCATTATTAATAACCTGCCCGTCGGTGTCACGTTGGCGCTGGATGTGGCAGGCGAAGAAAAGTTTATCTCGCGGTATATCGTTTCAGCAGATCCAGCGATACCGGGTGCCGTGACACAACACCTGCTCGATGGACAACAGCGCCTCACGGCATTCTGGCGTGCAATGCACAATAACTATGAATGGGAAAAATACTACATTTGCCTGCCAGATTTTGATACTCGCCAGAATTGGCGAGAAACTCAGGAGGTGCATTGTGAAGCGCGCTGGAAGAAAAAAGATGGCGCATTAATGCCGCTGTGGGCTGATAACCCAGCCAAATGTTTAGAGCGCGGTTTACTCCCGATCGATCTGCTTTGTCCTGGTGATAGATCTGCAGCTATCGATGCATGGATACATCAAGCCGTTGTGCATTTGGAGCCGAACGATGATGATCCTGAGGCATTAAAAAAATACAAACAATACACCGCGACCAAGGAAAGGTTAAAAACAGAAATTAGTACTCTACGCGAGAGGGTTACGCATTTCAATTTGCCGTATCTGTCGCTGCCATCTGAAACACCGAAGGAAGTCGCGTTGCAGGTATTCATTAATATGAATACCAACAGTAAACCGCTTTCACTCTACGATATTATTGTGGCCGAAGTGGAAAGTGTCGCCGGTAAATCGTTGCATGATTTAGAGAAACACCTCATCAGCAAGTGCCCAAAGGCCGCACGATTTGGTGATGTGAGAAATTTGATTCTTGCTACCTCTGCCTTGTTACAGGAGAAAACGCCGAATAATAAAGGCATGGTAGAGATGAACAAACAGGTGTTACTGGATAATTGGGAGAAATTAGAGCGCGGCTTGGAGCGTATGGCGAACCTTCTTGAAAGCCAGGGTGTTTTTGACGAGGCCCGATTGCCTACCAGCAACGTACTCGCCGTAGTCGCAGCTGCTTATGAGTTAGTGCCTGAACATGGCGATTTTGTCGCTAAGGCAGAGAAATTATTACGCGCTTATTTGTGGTCATCATTCTTCACTGATCGATATGAAAACTCAGCGGCTTCGCGCGCGTATGCAGATTTTGTCGGTGTTAAGGAAAAGCATCGAGGCATAAAAGCCTTTTTAACTCAGCAGGATTATAGCGAAATCGATTTGGCAGAGGTGCCCGTATTTAACCGCCAAGAACATGCGCTTGCCGATGTGGATGCATTGATGACGGCAAGATGGCCGAAAAATGTTGGTATCCAGGCGCGTGGAATTCTCGCTGTTTCCCATTATTTCGGTGCACACGACTTCGCTGATGGCAAGTCGGCAACTTATGACAATATTCAAGCCCGTGAGTATCACCATATCTTCCCTGATGCGCTGCTATCTGAGGCCGGCATCGACAGCTATTACGCATTGAATTGTGCGCTTATCACCTGGAAAACAAACCGAATTATTGGTCGTAAAGATCCTCTGGATTATTTAAAAGAACGTGTGCAATGGGCTGATGAAGAAGCGGTTTCGAACCGCTTAAAAACTCATTTAGCTTCCTTCGAGTTGTTAAGCAAAGCGCACTATCAAGGCCTAGATGGGGATGCTTTAAAATCGAAGCTAGAAACGGATTTCACCGCTTTTATGCGCCACCGTTCAATATTGGTGCACCGTGCAATGTTACGCTTAGCAAATGGAGACCAACCTTCCTTAGATTCGATATGGAGTAAGGTTGTGGAATCGAATCAAATGGCGGAGGCCCTCTAGTGAGCATTCAACAATTTATTCAAGAGCAGGTGCTCGCACCGCGTTTGGCCAAGCAGCAGGTATTGGTGGTGTATGACGCCGAACAGCGCTATCGAGATGCCTGTTTAGCGATGGCACATGACAAGCTTAAAGTGGTGGATGCCACCGATTCCAGCATTTTAGCCAGAGCAGAAGCCATAAAGTCGTTGAACGAACTGGGTGCTCACACCATTGAACAGCTTTTGGTTTATGTACCCGCGCCAAAACCGTTGGAAGATGAAGACAAACAAAAAGACCCCTACGCGCTTTACGGTGCCTGCGGCAGCGTGTTCCCCAACGGTGATGGCGATAATTATTTAAGTATTTGCCTTAAAGCAAAACCCGACCATGCCACCCAGGTGCGCGCCTTGTTTGAGCAAAATAACAACCCCAGCTTTGCAGTAATTGATGCCATTGGCGGTGGGCTAAGTTGGCCAAACTTACGAGCAACTTTAAAAGTGGAATCTACCCGCGACATTCTGTTCAGCTTGTTGGTACCAAGTGGTGTACAGCAAGAGGCACTGAAAGCCAACGAAAGTTGGGTAGCAGAGGCCAAAGAACTGCTCAAGGCCAGCATTGGCCTGGCTCTGAAGACCCGTGGCAAAACCTGGTCGGCCATTGCTGAAGAGCTGTGGCGTTTTGTGTTGTTTAGCGAGTTTGTGTTCGATTTGCCCGAGTCGCTTCCTGCTCAGTTGGCCGATGTACCGCGCGCCAGTGATGCCGCCGAGCCACTGATAGCTGATATTTGCGAACGGCTGCGCAGCGATCGTCGTACCCAGGCCACCTATATTGAGCGTGCCGAAAGTGTAGAAGCCGAGCTGGATCTTAAAGCACTATGTGGCGGCATTGTGGATTTAGGTGAGCGTGACACCTTCCCGTTTGAAGAGCGTACCTTTTTACACCAAGCCATGGATGCATTGCAGCGTGACGATACCGACAAGGTTCGGCATATTTTATCGCGCCACGCCCAATCGGTATGGACCGGTAAAGGCGAAAGCCAAGCCCAATGGGATTTGCTACGTTCCAGCCTGGCGTTGGTTGAGGCCTGCCAGGACAATGAACGACTATTGGCCGACCACACCCGTTCAATGGATACATTGGTTGCCTTCTACATCGCCCAATTCCGCGAAGTGGATCGCTTGCACCGTGAGTTCGAGCAGGCGGTCAGTGACTACGATTGGCAAGACGCCCAAGGCCTTATGCACCCGCTGCAGCAGCAGGTGCGTAAGCAATACGGCCGATTGATTGAAAAACTACAGCTGCTGTTCACCAAGCACCTGCAAAGTAGCGGCTGGCCATTGCCCGGCCACCTGTCGAACACTGAAGTCTTCGGCAAATTGGTGGCACCCAAACTTTCGCAAAGTGGTCACAAGGTGGCCTACCTGATGGTAGATGCCTTGCGCTATGAGCTGGGCGTTGCTTTAGAACAGCAATTAGCCGAAGACGGCAAGGCCGAGCTCACACCAGCACTGGCACAGCTGCCCAGCATTACCCTGGTGGGTATGGCAAGCCTGTTACCCGATGCGGGCAAAAGCCTTGCGCTAAACAATGTAGACGGCAAGCTGGTGCCCTTTATTAACGGGCAAGAAGTGAAGACCGTTACCCAGCGGATGGAGCTGATCCGCAAGCGCTACGGTGCTCGCTTTCAAGAAGGTCGTTTAGAAGATTACGTGCGCAACCGCTTTAAGGTAGAAGATGGCACTGAGCTGCTGGTGCTGCGCAGCGTAGAAATTGACGGCCACTTTGAGAATCACCCAGATACCGCACCGACTGAAATCATCAATGCGTTGAAGCGAATTCGTGTGGCCATCCATAAATTGAAAGACGCTGGTTTCCGCGATGTGGTGATTGCGACAGACCACGGCTTCTTTATGAATACCCACGCACAAGCAGGCGATACCTGCAGCAAGCTATCTGGGGATTGGCTCAATATTCATGAGCGCTGTTTATTGGGTGATGGGGTTGCCGATCAGCACCATTATGCCATTGCGACGGATAAGGCAGGCATCCGCAGCGATATGGCGAAGCTTGCCGGACCGCTCACTATGGCTTCCTATAAGGCGGGCATGCTTTATTACCACGGCGGCGCCTCGCTGCAAGAATGTGTGGTACCGGTGATTACCCTTCAGCTCGATGCACCGGATCAAGCACCGATCGAACAAGCAAACGTGGTGCTGAGCTATAAAAATGGTGCGAAGCGTATTACGACTCGCTTACCCGTAATGGATATAGCGGTTGAAACCCAGGATATGTTCTCGGTGAGTAGTGACTTCGAGATATTACTTGAAGCACACGACAAGAACGGTAATGTCGTGGGTGAAGCCAAGCCAGGCGGTGCGGTCAATCCCGCAACCGGTACCATTACCCTGAAACCGGGCGACAAAACACAGATTACTCTCAAGATGCAGTTGGAGTTTGAGGGTAAATTTAAAGTGAAAGCACTGAATCCATCGACCATGGCGGCATACAGCCAATTGGATTTAGAAACTGACTATACGGTATAAGCCATGGATACACTTGATCAAAAGCTCAACACCTTATTTGACGGCAAGGTCGTAAGAAAAGACCTGGTTCACCGCATTAAAAAAGGCACCAACGTGCCTACCTTTGTGCTGGAATTCTTACTGGCCCGCTATTGTGCCAGTGATGATGAAGCGGAAATTCAAGCCGGTATGGAAGCGGTGTTGGATACACTTAATGACAATTACGTGCGCCCTAATGAAGCCAACAAAGCCCAATCGAAGGTGGCCACCAAGGGTAAATACCGCTTTATCGATAAAGTGCATGTGAACTATGTCGAGAAGGATCGTCGCCATTGGGCGGCCTTGGAAAACTTTGATTCGCGCAAGGTTGCCATCAGTGAGAAGTTTTACCGAGACAACGATCGCTTATTGCAAGGCGGCTTGTGGGCAGAAGTCACCATTGCCTACAACGAAATAGAAGATGATGATTATGCGTTTTATATTGAAGATTTGCGACCGATTCAATTAAGCCGCTTTAACTTTGAACAATATTGCGAAGGCCGCCAAGCCTGTTCACGTGATGAATGGATGAGCTTTATTATGCGCTCGGTAGGTTTGGAGCCAGATCGATTAACACCGCGCGTGAAAATGCATTTTATTGCGCGCCTTCTGCCGTTGGTGGAGCCAAACTTTAACTTCATCGAGCTTGGTCCACGCGGCACAGGTAAATCCTATTTCTTCAGTGAGTTTTCTCCGTACTCAACGTTGATCAGTGGCGGCCAAGCAACCAAGGCCACGCTGTTTTATAACAATCAACGCAAGAAAATTGGCTTGGTTGGTTTTTGGGATACGGTCGCTTTTGATGAAGTGGGCGGCATTAAAGTAAAAGATCAAGACACCATACAAATCATGAAAGACTTCATGGCCAACGGACGATTCTCACGCGGTGTAGAAGTCATCGCCGATGCCTCTATGGCCTTTGTAGGGAACCTGGATTTGTCGGTTTCGCAGATTGTGAATTCTGAAGTGTATGATTTATTCCAGCCACTTCCTAAGGAGTTTGACCTCGCGGTAATGGACCGTTTTGCCTGCTACCTACCAGGCTGGGAAATGCCTAAAAACAGTAGCGAATTCCTGACGAGTAATTATGGTTTTATTACCGATTACCTGGCTGAAGCTTTCCACTACCAGCTTAAACACACCAACCGATACGAAGAAGTCAGCAAGCGAATTCGCTTGGGCAGGTCTGTTGAAGGGCGCGATGAAAAAGGCATCAAGAAAACCGTGGCGGCTTTTCTAAAGATTCTACACCCCAGCGGTTCACCCTCTGATGCTGAGTTTGAAGAGTATGTTGCTTATGCGGTAGAAGCCCGCCGCCGCGTAAAAGAACAGATGAACAAGCGGAAATCGGATGACGAATTTGCGAAGATCAATCTGTCGTATATCTCGGCCGACGGCAAAGAGGTTGTTGTTTTTTGTCCGGAATCGAAATCTGCACCAGCAACGCAAGATCCAGTGCGTCGAGACATTCATGATGCGTCTGAAAGCGCCGAGGATACGCCAAGTGAAGTATCAAAACCGGTGCTGCCAACGCCTGTGGACACTCCAAACATTCCTGATCCGGTCTCAACGCCTGTAGTTGCTGAACTGCCTGACGAACCGGCACTGCAGGAGCAGCACTATACGATCCACTATGGTGCGACTGGCTACAGTTACGAATCGATTATTGGGCCATATTTGGAAGGCGCAAAGTCCATTGAAATTGAAGACCCCTATATTCGCGTAACTCATCAAATCCAGAACTTTGTTCGCTTTTGTGAGGCCGTCATTAAGGCACCTAACATCAAGAAAATCCGCTTGATCACGAGCTATGACGATGACACAGATGTGAAAGAAATGTCGGAGCGGCTCAGCGAATTAAAGCAAAGCCTGCTCGAGTTAGACATTGAGCTGGATCTCAAAGTTAATGAGCACATGCACGACCGAGAAATTCGTATCGACAATGGCTGGACGGTGAAAATTGGTAGAGGCTTGGACTTCTTCCAGAAACCAGACAGCTGGTTCAGCGTTGGGACCAATGATCTATCGCTGAGAAAGTGCCTTGAAACCAAAGTCGATATATTCAAGATGTGAAAGGTCACGCTGCAAAGCAAAGGAGAAACTATGTGGCATGACAACGACACGTCCGTTGATTAGGTGTTAAAACAGAGCTGGTTGAAAAAGTAACAGTTGAACCAGACTGGTTTTTAAGTCTTTAGCTCTATCATCACTACAGATAAGTGCATGTTTCTTGCGACTATCTAACATCCTAATTGTTAGTGAACCTTCACACTATCGTGTCGGAGGTTCACTATGTTCAAAAACCTATTTTTTCAAGCCAAAGCACTACCAGAGCTGTCATCTCAACTGGATGCAGACATTCCACGCTATCCGCCATTTCTGAAGGGGTTGCCTGCTGCGTCACCCGAGGATTTGCAGTCCACACAAGACGAGCTAATTGCCAAACTTCGCCAGGTACTTGGCTTCAACCAGCGTGATTTTCAACGGTTGATTCAGCCCTGCATTGATCATCTGGCTGCTTATGTCCACTTGCTGCCAGCTTCTGAGCATCATCATCACAGTGGCGCTGGTGGTTTATTACGTCACTCGTTGGAAGTTGCTTTCTGGGCGGCACAAGCAGCGGAAGGGATCATCTTTGTTGCCAGTGGCACACCGGTTGAGAAAAAAGAGCTAGAGCCAAGGTGGCGTGTTGCGGCGGCATTAGGCGGTTTGTTCCATGATATTGGTAAGCCTGTTTCAGACTTATCCATCACAGACGAAGATGGACGTTACCAGTGGAACCCTTTTTTAGAAA
>NPID01016350.1_pt2 | contig 11337 bp, 11 predicted proteins | sample 8637491 | NCBI WGS metagenome assembly NPID01 (sample SAMN07420843, study PRJNA396082) | bioreactor metagenome | isolation source: sample BA6 brine-fed electro-methanogenic bioreactor BA | place: Japan: Kochi | collected 2016-06-14 | reverse complement strand
TTTAATATTATTTAGATCGATTTTCTGCTTTAATAATGCACGGGAAACTGAATCGCCGGCATCAATCAACAATCTAAATTTTTCCGTATTTAATAACAATGATGAATGAAACCTTTTCAGGCTTGTTTTGCCCGAACTTGTGCCGATGAATAAAATTTGATTGTTCATCTATTCAATCGGAATAATTCTACCGTTGAGTTTGTAGTTATTTTTGAGATGTGTAATTAATTTCTGAGCATTTTGCTCTGATTCAAATCTGCCTGCAGTAACCACATTTAATATTGAACCCCCTACTTCTTTTGTACTTAATTCTGATGTATAACCGTCACTTTCCAAATCCTCTTTTAATTTTTGAGCATTAGCAAGATTCAGAAAGGCTCCTGCCTGCACAGTAAATTTTGCATTCTCAACTTTTTTAGGAGACTCAATAATTTCAACAGGTTCTTTAGTTTTTTCAGCAGCCGGTTTTTCTACATATAAATCTTCTTCCNNGAATGTTGCGATCAGCGATTTTTAGATAAGGTGAATTTGGATATTTATTTTCAAGTGCAGTCAAATATTCTTGAGCTTTGTTATAAATACCTAGTGAGTAGTAATAAGAAAAAATTCTATATAAAGATGCATCTGCATAGTTTGAATTGGGATGGTTTTTATAAACCGATTCATATTTATTTAAGGCATCTTTGCCGTTTTCGGTTAAGACCGCATCTAAAAAAATAACTGATGGATCACTTGGATTGTTTTTTTTAAAATCAGATAAAGCGGCAGCAGCTTTATCCTTATTGCCGCTTTCAATTTGTTTTAATTGTTCTACAATATTTACTTCTTGTGCAAAGATTGAAAAAACCAGAAGTAATATTGGTAATATTATCTTCATTTATAATTAAGCTGTTTTTGCAATATCTTTTTCGTAAGGAATTTCAATACTTAAAAAATCTGCAAATAAAGTAGCCGAAGTTGCTTTATTGATTCTTACTTTAACGTAATCACCAACTTTCACTTTTTCATTCTTAGGGAATATTACTACTTTGTTTGAATCAGTTCTACCGGCTAGAAATTCATCCGATTTTTTACTGTTTCCTTCAACTAAAACAACCTCTTCGGTATTAAGCAAAGTTTGATTTACTTCAAAAGAAATTGACTGTTGAAGATCTATAATCTCATTCAATCTTTTTGTTTTAGCTTCCTCTGAAACATCATCTCCCATTTTGTATGCTTTAGTTCCTTCTCTTGCAGAATACTTAAACATGTACGCTCCATCATACTTAACTTTCTGCATAACATCTAAAGTAGCTAAATGGTCTTCATAAGTTTCTGTAGGGAATCCGGCAATAATATCTGTAGAGAAACTTACTCCCGGAATAATTTTCCTGGCTTTATCAATTAAATTAAGATAATGCTCTATTGTGTAAGTGCGATTCATAAGTTTAAGAATTCTATCTGAACCGGACTGAACCGGAAGATGAATATAATTGCACAAATTCGGATTTTCAGCAATTGTATAGAGTAATTTATCGGATAAATCCTGAGGGTGTGAAGTTGTAAATCTAACTCTAATTTTTCTATCAACTGCGGCAGAGGCAGCGAGAAGATCAGCAAAATCTCTTCCATTATCATTGTAAGAATTTACATTCTGACCAAGAAGAGTAACTTCTCTAAATCCTCTTTCCGATAGAATTTTTATTTCATCAATAATTGAGTCTAAATTTCTGCTTCTTTCTCTTCCTCTTGTAAAAGGAACTACACAGAAAGTACAGAATTTATCACAACCACGCATTACTGAAATCCAAGCAGAAAGTCCTTCTTCTCTGTATGGAATAATATCATCATAAGTTTCAGTTCGCGAAAGTTTAACACCAATTCCCTTTTCACCGGAAAATGCTTGATCAATAAATTCCGGAATCCTTCTGTATTCATCCGGACCAACAACAAGATCAACCATTTTCTTTTCTTCAATTAAAGATATTCTCAAACGCTCAGCCATACATCCCAATACACCAATAACGGTACTTGGTTTTTTCTCTTTAATTTTTTTTAGATTTCCTAATCTGCCGTGAATTCTTTGTTCAGCATTATCTCTAATGCTGCAAGTATTTAAAAGAATTACATCGGCATTATCAGCAGTTTCAGTAACAGAAAATCCTTTATTCTTAAGAATGCCGAGAACTAATTCAGAATCGGCAACATTCATTTGGCATCCGTAAGTTTCTATATATACGTTATTCGTCTTTGTCATCAAAACAACTTTCTAATTTTTAAACTTTGGTAAGAAAATACATAACAACATTAAAAAGAATAAAAGCAATAACACCAAATACAACGGTTAATGTTATTCTTTTTCTTTTCTGATCTGTCCTAAGATCGATTTCTTCTTCAGAATTTTTATTTTGCAAAAATGCTAGCATATCCTATATCCTTAAACCTTAAATTGCTGTATAAAATTTTGTAACAGCTTACAAATTTATTAATTAGATGTTCTAATAACAAGGCAAATGGTAATTCATAGTTTCTTTACATAACTTAGATTTTATTATTTAAGAAACTTTTTAAGGAAAATATAAAATGAATATGAATAAAAAAGTAATCTTAATCACAGGGGGTTCATCCGGAATCGGAAAGTCAATAGCAGCAAAAGCAAAAGAAAAAGGGGCAGAAGTTATTATTACCGGAAGAAATAAAGAAAAATTAGAAAAAACTGCAGAAGAACTTGGTGTTAAAAGTTATAATTTTGATGTTTCCAAAGAGGATGAAGTTTTGAAATTCTTTGAAGAATTCAAATCCGATTACAAAACCTTAGATGCTCTAATTAATAATGCCGGTTATGGTTATTTTGATTTATTAGAAAATATAGATTCAAATAAATTTCTGGATGTCCATTCAACAAATGTTTTTGGTGCAATGCTGATGGCTAGAGAATCTGCAAAAATTTTTATTAACCAAATGAGCGGGAATATAATTAATATTTCATCTACGGCAGGCAAAAAAGGATTTGCATACGGAACCGCATACGCTGCGACTAAATTTGCGTTAAAAGGGATGACTGAATGCTGGCAGGCAGAACTAAGAAAATATAATGTTAGAGTTATGCTTGTAAATCCTAGTGAAGTTCAGACCGAATTTTCAGTAAATGCCGGAAATGGAGAAAGAGAATTTAACCCAACAAAATTGTTATCCGAAGATATTGCTCATGCCGTTATTTCTGCATTGGAAATGGAAGATAGAGGATTTATTACTGAATTAACTGTCTTTGCAACAAATCCAAAGGAAAATAAGTGATGGAAGCAGAAGAACTAAAACAAATGGCTGCTTTTGAAGCAGNNAAGCAGTAAAACATGTAAAATCTAACATGGTTTTAGGACTGGGAACAGGTTCAACAACAAAATTTGCTCTTGAAGAAATTGGAAGATTGTACAAGGAAAAAGAGCTTGAGAATATTGTTGGAATTCCCAGTTCAGTTCAGACTGAAACGCTTGCAAAAAAATATGGTATCCCATTAAGTACAATTAACGATCACCCGAGAATTGATTTAACAATTGACGGTGCCGATGAAGTTGACAAATATCTCAATCTGATTAAAGGAGGGGGAGGAGCTCTGCTTCGTGAAAAAGTTATTGCCCAGAACAGCAAAAAAAATATCATTATAATTGATGAATCAAAACTCTCAAATAGACTTGGTGAGAAGTGGGCGGTTCCTGTTGAAGTTTTAGAATTTGCATTAGAATCCGAAAGAATATATCTAGAGGAATTAGGTGCAAGTGTAAAATTAAGATTAGATTCGAACGGAAATCCTTATGCAACCGATGAGGGAAACAGAATTTTAGATGCTGATTTTAGAATTATCCATAATCCATTTGAACTTGATATTAAACTTAGCAGCAGAGCAGGAATTGTTGAACACGGATTGTTTATTCATCTTGCAACAAAAATTATTATAGCCTCAAAACAAGGATTAAAGTTTATTGAAAAAAATTGAAACCTAAGGTTAGTTTAATTTTTATAAGCAATTGTGTTTTTCAAATTCTTGAAAAACTTATATACGATTTATAATTTTTGCATCTAAAAAATTTGGTTCTTTTTATATGAGCATTATTGTTGAAAACCTAACAAAAAAATATGGAAGTCAAAGAGCAGTAGATAATATTTCATTTGAAGTAAAAACCGGAGAAATCGTTGGATTTCTTGGCCCAAACGGGGCTGGTAAAACAACAACAATGAAAATTATTACATGCTTTATGGCACCATCAGACGGCGATGTAAAAGTCGGCGGAAATTCAATCCACAACAATCAAGAATTAATCAAAAAGAAAATCGGTTATTTGCCGGAATCAAATCCGCTTTATTACGATATGCCGGTACTTGAGTATCTCGAGTTTGTTGCGGAACTGCAAGGTGTGCCGCAAGACCAAATCAAGAAGAGAATAGTTGAGATGGTTCGCGTTTGCGGATTGAATGTTGAAAAGCACAAAAAAATTGGTGAGCTTTCAAAAGGTTACCGTCAGCGAGTTGGGCTTGCTCAGGCAATGATTCACGATCCCGATATACTGATTCTTGATGAACCAACAACCGGTCTTGACCCCAACCAAATTGTAGAAATCAGAAAACTCATCCGCGAGCTCGGCAGAGAAAAAACTGTTATTCTCAGTACTCATATTCTTCCCGAAGTTGAAGCAACTTGTGATAGAATATTAATTATCAACAAAGGAAAAATTGTTGCCGATGGTACACCCGATAGTTTGAGAAACAAAGCTCAAGGTCAGGAAGTTTTACGAGTGCAGATTTCAGAAGCGCCAAATAAAGATGAAATCATTTCATCTTTACAGCAAATTGAAACCGTTGCAATGGTTGATCCTGTTCCGTTAAATGAAAATACGTTTATGGTTAACAGCAAACCAGAGCAATCATCGCGCAAAGAAATATTTAAGCTTTGCGTCTCTAAAAACTGGGTACTTACTGAAATGTCACCGGTCGAAACAAAATTAGAAGATATATTTAGAGAATTAACAACCACAAATTAATTATGAAATCAGTTTGGATAATAGCAAAAAGAGAACTCCGGTCATTTTTTGATTCGCTCATTGCCTATATAATGATTGTCGTTTTCCTCGGTTTAAGCGGATTCTTTACGTGGCTTTTCGGCTCGGATGTTTTCTTAATTGGACAAGCAACACTTCAGCCGTTTTTCTCCGTTGCTTATTGGACGCTTTTCTTTTTCATTCCTGCTCTAACAATGAAAATGATTGCAGAAGAAAAACGAAGCGGTACGCTTGAACTTCTGCTTACAAAACCTGTGTCCGATTGGCAGGTGCTTCTCGGTAAATTTACTGCATCATTATTGTTAATCGTAATCGCATTAGCTTTAACATTGCCCTACTACATAACAGTTTGGGCAATCGGTCCTGTTGATCACGGTGCCGTTTGGTGCGGTTATCTCGGAATGATTTTGATGAGTATGTCTTACATAGGCATCGGACTTTTTGCGAGCAGCATTACCAATAACCAAATTGTTGCCTTTCTCTCTTCATTATTTATTGGGATGTTCTTCTTAATAATTTTTGATGTACTCGCGGGAAGTTTTACCGGTGGAATTTCTCAGCTTTTCAGTTTCTTAAGTATATCAACTCATTATGAATCAATTTCGCGCGGTGTTGTCGATTCGAAGGATATTATTTACTTCTTATCGATCGCGTTTTTGGGTTTAACATTAGCCGAATCTGTTTTATCAAAAAGAAATATTGTTGAGAATTAACAGCTATGCTTACAAAAAGAAAAATTCAAGTTTCACTTGCGTTTGTTATCGGGATTGTCATTCTTCTTAACTTTATATCCGATAAGTTTTTTGTGCGTTTAGACTTTACCGAAGATCAGCGTTACAGTTTAAGTGATGCAACACTCAACATTTTGGATAACTTAAATAACCCTGTAACAGTAACTGCATATTTTTCAGAAGATCTTCCACCCGATATTGCAAAAGTTAGAAGAGACTTTAGAGACCTCCTTGTTGAGTATTCCAACCGCTCAGGCGGAGATGTGGTTTACGAATTCTTGAATCCCAACGAAGACGAGCAGAAAGAAATGGAAGCTCAGCAGAGCGGCATTTCACCGATAATGATTAATGTTCGCGAAAAAGATCAGATGAAACAGCAGCGTGCATACCTCGGCGCAGTTGTACAGATGGGTGAAAGCAAAGAAGTTATTCCTTTCATCAAACCCGGTGCTGCAATGGAATATGAATTATCTACTTCAATTAAGAAAATTTCCATTGATACAAAACCGAAACTTGCTTTAATTCAAGGGCACGGAGAACCGGCACTAAATGAACTTGCACAGGCAAGTCAGCAGCTTTCTATTATGTATGATGTTGAACCTTACACAATAACCGATACTACAACAATTCCATCATCTTATAAAGCTTTATTAATAGTTGCGCCAAAGGATACGGTTCCCGAAAGTCATATTTCACAGATTAATGATTATTTGAATAACGGAGGAAGAATTCTCCTGGCATTAAATAGAGTCGATGGTGATTTACAAAATGCAAGAGGCAAGGAAGTTTACACTGGTCTGGAAGATTGGCTTAGCGAAAAAGGAATTCTGATTGAGAATAACTTTTTGATTGATATAAATTGCAGTAACATTATGGTTCGTCAGCAGCAAGCCGGATTTACTTTTAATACCCCTATACAATTTCCGTACTTGCCGATAATAACTAATTTTACAGATCACCCGATTACCGAAGGACTTGAACAAGTTTTGTTACCATTTGCCAGCCCGCTTAGTTTCAATCCCCAAGATACATCGGCAACAATTACTCCACTTGCATTTTCATCGGAAAGATCCGGAACACAGCCGTCAACTACTTTTTTTAATATTTCAAAAGAATGGCGGCAAAGCGATTTTGGTTTATCCGGTCAAGCAGTTGCGGCAATTTATGAACAAGCAAATAAAAGAATGGTTGTGTTTGGAGACGGTGATTTCATTGTCAATGGAAGCGGTCAAAATCAACAGCGTTTGAACGAAGATAACGTTAATCTTTTTGTTAATTCGGTCGATTGGCTTGCCGATGATACCGGTTTGATTCAGCTTCGTACAAAAGGTGTAACAAGCAGACCGATTGATCCGACCTTGGAAGACGGCACGAAAACTTTATTGAAATACCTTAATTTCTTGTTACCAATATTAGCGATTATTATTTACGGTGTTTTTAGATTCCAAGTAAAAAGTAAAATTAAAAACAAATTAATGAATGCCGACTATGCTTAATAATGCTTCGAACAAAACATTAGGAATGATTTTTACGGGACTGTTGATCGTCGCTTTAGTTATTGTCCTTTCTGATTTGGGCAATGGCGAAAGAACTTTTAGAAGCGAACTTGTAGATATTGATTCTTCCGCTGTAAGTAAAATTTTAATTTATCCAAAAAAATTAAACGGTGCCCCTGTTGAACTTTTTAAAGATGGGAATAATTGGAAAGTAAAATTATCTGAAAATAAATCCGCTTCTGTTCCCCAGAGCAAAATCAATCAAATTCTTAAGCAATTGATGGAAATTAAACCGGATAGATTGGCGGGAAGAGGAGAAGAAAATTGGGCTGAGTTTGAGGTTGATTCTTCAGCTACTCGCATTGAACTTTATGAAGGATCTGATAAAACTTTGGACTTGGTTATCGGTAAATTTACATTCCAACAGCCGAGGTCTATGAAGACTTTTGTCAGATTAGCAAATGATACGGATGTTTATGAAACTGAGGGTTTTTTGAGCATGACCTTTAATCAAGATGCAAATTATTACAGAGACGATAGCGTAATTCAAGATGATGTAAATAATTGGAAGAGTTTATCGTTTTCATATCCCGCTGATAGCTCTTACCAGCTTGTTAAAGCTAATAATAATTGGCAGCTCTCCACAGGTGAGGAGATTGATTCAGCTAAAACAGTTGCACAACTTAATCGAATCTCGAATGTTAGGAGTCCCGGATTTGTTGATGTTGATAAAGATACTCTGCCTTTACCGCAATACAAATTAACGATAATTAAAAATGACGATTCACAAATTGAAGTTTTCGGTTACAAGGTTGATGATAAAGTTATAATAAACTCTTCTCAAAATTCCGAATCGTTTTTTGACGGAAGTAAAAACGATTTATTCAAAAAAGTGTTTGTTGGGTCGAAGAAGTTCATTGGCAAATGATTTATTCGTGCATTCGTGGTTATGATAATTTTTGTCGCCACTAATGCACGAATAAAAGCCGAATATCACTTAACTAAAATTTCTCTTTCATAATTTCCATCTGCAATTTCATATAAAGTTCTAAAGGCAAGTCTGGTTAATTGTTCGAATAATTTGGGATTCAGCGTTTCCGGTTTATCATTCATTGAATGTAAATAAGTATAGCTGAATCTACTGGCGAAGTATAATGTAGGAATTCCCAAATTATGAAAAGGAGTTGCATCGGCACCACCGCCGGACCAAGTTGCATCTACCATTAAATTAGCTTCATCTTCATCAAGACTTTTTGCCAGCTCCCATAATTTAGGGGCGCTTTTTCCGTTGCCAATCTGTATGCTGTCACCATGCCCGATGCAATCCATATTCAACATTGCAATAATATTTTCTTTTGGTACGGGTAAATTGTCCGCAAGAAATTCAGCACCTTCCAAGCCTGATTCTTCATTTGAGAAAAGAACAAAAATTATTGAGCGCTCAGTCTCAATTTTTTGTTCAGCGAATGCTCTCGCTATTTCCAATACGGCAGCAGAACCGGAGGCANNGGCATTATCGTTCGCACCGGGGAAATAAATTTCCCCACCTTGCCCACCAACGTGATCCAAATGAGCGCCGAGGATTACATATTCATTTTTTAATTCTTCATCGCTTCCGGGATAAATCCCGATTACATTAACTGTTTCTTTTTCCTTTTCATACTTTGCATTAACAACAACTTGTACTGTTTTGTTTAGCTCGATTGAAAACGGTTTTTTAGTCGAATCAATTTTTGACTGCAGTTCCGATAAAGTGTACCCTGAGCCGGCGAACAGATCACCCGCGGCATCTAAGTCCATATGAAGCTGTGGGAAGTTTTCATTTTGTTCACCGCTTCCGTGTAAAACACTACCGATTGGCTCTTGTGGTTTTTCATCATTCGGCAACGACACAAAAATAATTGCTTTAGCGCCGTGATCAGCCGCAATTTTTGATTTGGGTCTCGGGTTGCCTTCCGGCCAATTTTTATCATCAATTTTCCACTTGGGATTGTATTTAAAAGCTATGACTATTTTATCATTCACATCAATGCCTTCGTAGTCATCGTAACCAATTTCATCCGAAGCAATTCCGTAGCCGACAAATACAACATTGCCGGTAAGATTTCCTGAACCGGCGAAGCCCCGAAAGACATAATCATCACCGAGATTGTATTCTTTAATGACCTGTTCGTTTTCTATGAGATTTAATGAGCAAGGTGGGAGAATCTTGTTGTACTCGACATTAAATTTTTGGAAATATGATTTTTCATTTATCGGTTCTAAACCTAATTTGCTGAATTCGTTCGCCATAAAAATTGCAGCTTTGTAATAGCCTTGACTTCCGCCCAACCTGCCTTCCAATTCTTCGCTGGCAAGGTATTCTACAGTGCTCATTAAATTTTCCGATTTAATAAAATCCGCTTGAGCAAAGCTAAGACTACTTATAATGAGCAAAACAATGATTCGAAACATAACAACCCCGTTTTTTGTATCACTACATAAATATTTTCTATACAACCATAAAAATATAATATTTGATGTTCGTTTACATTTTTACCATAATAACTAATTATAAAAGTCATGTAAAGATATTAATAATAACTTTTGGAGGAAATTATGGCTGACAAAAAAGAAATAATTGAAGGATTAAAAAAATCATACTGGGCAGAGATTGAAACAGTTATGAATTACATCGCACATTCGGTAAACTTAGACGGTGTTCGTGCTGAAGAGATAAAAAAATCATTACAAGCTGAAATTCAAGATGAGCTTGGACATGCGCAAACCTTAGCTAAACGAATAAAAGAGTTGGACGGAACAATTCCGGGTTCTGCGGATTTCAAATCAAGTCAATCTTATTTACAACCAACTAAAGATTCAACCGATGTCGAGTATGTAATTAAAGGTGTGATTGATGCAGAGAATGATGCGATTGAACAGTACAACAAATTGGTTAAGATGTGCGATGGCGTTGATTACGTAACTCAAGATTTAGTAATTGGCTTATTAGCCGATGAAGAATCACACAGAACAATCTTCCAAGGATTTTTGAAAGAGTATTCGAAGTAGTTTTCAAACAAAACCCCGGGATTTTCAAAATTCCGGGTTTTTAGATTAAATATTTTATCTGTTGACCCAATAATTTGGTTTTCTATGTTGGTGGGCTACTGTAAGCACTAAAATTTTATTTGGCAATATTGAATAAATAATATTAAATGGAAAAACATTTACAACAGCTTTTCTTGTGTACTTTGTATATTCGGAAAAATCTTCAGGATAAATTTTAATAATTGCGATTGTATTGTCTATTTCCTTTCTAAATATTTCTCCTAAACCTTCACTTTGCAAATTCTAGAAATCGATTGCGTCATGGAATTCTATAACGACGGGTTAAAGAAACTCAACATTCATTTTTTTGTAACTTCCTCGTAAGGAATACTTTTTACTCTAGAATCCAAGTAAGTAGCGTATCTTTGATCAACTTCTTTTTTCCAATATTTTTCAATATCGACGTTTGGTTCACCCAGATTTTTTGAAAGAGTTTCAATAACAATTAATCCTTCTGCTGTACTAAGATTAACAGCATTATCTATTATGTTTTTTTTGCGTCCATTTAATTTCTCAATAATTTTAATAATAACAAAAAAGCAGCGTTATAAATTCAAGAGAATTTATTACTCAGAAAATCCCGGGGTTTTTTGTTGTTAAAATCTGCCGGCAATCTTAGTACCGCACTTCCAGCATTTACCATCTTTTAATTTATTGTCAATTACCGAATGCCAGTCGCGGATGATTAATGGCTCATTACAATTAGGGCAGTATGTAGTTTGTCCTTCCAAATTATGAACATTGCCTACATACACATATTTAATACCACTCTTAAGTGCAATGTTTCTTGCCATATTTAATGTTTTAGAAGGAGTGCGGGGTTTATCGAGCATTTTAAAATCGGGATGAAAAGCGGTGAAATGAATAGGAACTTCATCACCGAGATTTTCCAATATCCAATCACACATTTTTTGAATTTCTTCCGGTGAATCGTTTTCATCAGGAATTAAGAGTGTGGTAATTTCAAACCAAATATCTGTTTCGTGC